>BNJT01001364.1_pt1 | contig 74987 bp, 84 predicted proteins | sample 8540491 | NCBI WGS metagenome assembly BNJT01 (sample SAMD00202455, study PRJDB9452) | human saliva metagenome | host: Homo sapiens | reverse complement strand
CACGACCTCCTCATGATTCCCCGCGTGGCCCCTGGACCGCCGGCGTGGTCGTGCGACGTGACCAATGATTTCTCCTACTACCCGCTCGACGACCGCACGATTTTTCTCCCGGGTGCGGGAACTCAGCGCCAACGACTGGCCCGCCGACCGGCTGCAGGTTCGCCGACGAATGGCGTCGACAAGCGAGCGATAACCTCAGCAGCTATACGACGATGGTGCTCGCCAACTGGGGAGATCAAGCCGCATAACTCACCCTGAAACACCGTGGCATCCCGCACCGGATACCATTCGTTTCGGCGCGGGTCGAGAACAAGGCATTCGGCGGAATGTCCGTGGGCTGCCGAAGCTTGTCGACGTCTTCCGCAGCGAGACCAGTCAACGTGCCGTCTGCGATCATGCGCTTCATCGCCCAAAACCCATACCGGTCGTTCATGATCGAATACGTTTGGGCATCGGTCTCGCCCATCAATGGTCAACAGATAACGGTGCTGTTCAAAATACCGCCAATCATTGAACGTGAGCAGTTCCTTGCGAAGGGTGCCAATAGGGCTGTACGTCGGCATTATCCATGGTGATTTCATGCCGCCATATTTGGCCCCTAGCAGGTCCACGCAAAATAATGGCAGTGTAAATATTGCAAACCATCGTCAGAGAGAAACGCTATTCCCCGCAATGCCGGCTCATCGAAATTCTTTTGCAGATAGTCGATCTGTTCCTCGGTGATCGCATCATACTCCGCAGCCGTGGCGGCGTTATCCAGCCGCGTATAGAACGATTCGCACGTCCGCGATCAGCGGGTTCTCCGGGTGAATGGAAAATCCTGGGTCCAATCGGGATCTTCACGAGTGTACGCGCTGGGGTCGAGGAAAAATTCGCAGATCATGCTGTCAAACAGCAGGTAATCACCCGTGAATTTGTCCTCGTTGGCGTCATCCAGAGAAATGCTCGGTAGTCGGCGGGGAGTGGTTGGCCCTAGTTGTGCCTCGGCTTCTGCAACGCGGGCGGTGAGTTCTGATTGGTTCATGTGCCTCACGAGAAAATTTGATGTGCGGGAAGGGTTTTTAGCTGTCTCTGCGCATGGTGAGTCCTCGGAACACAATGCTGTTCCGAACGGGGCGCTCATTCATTCAAGAACATGTCGAAGAACATGGCGTCCTCGGGAACGTCGTCAGCGCATATGAAATTTTCGATTTCCTCCTTGGTCATGCCAGTTAATTTCTCATCAATAAGCATGGACATCATGGCAGTTCGCCCTTCCTTGTCATCCAGAGGATAAGCCCAGTAGTGCTGCAACAAATTTGGTAGATACTTGCGTGCTGTTGTGAGGCAATACTAATGCGACTCAAAGAAGCACCATTCCGCAAACGATATCGGCTTATTGGTGAGCGGATGGAGGTGCGGTTCGATGGTGGCAAAACAGGAAGTCAGCTCGCACCACCACACCTGGCCTGCGGCTTCGCCCCGTAACACCAGAAACGAATACATGGCGCATCCCTCGTCGGCGACGTAGACGATTCCGCGTTCCATGGGCTTGAGGAAGCTCTCTACCATGTAATCGAAGGCTTCTTCGCAGAGCGCATCATGTTTATTACTGTCGTGTTCCACCTTCTTGGCATGAATTGCACGTTTGTCGAAATCCTTTAAGAGGGTCATCTACCGGATGTTCCGGCTGAATGGAAAATCTTTCGTCCAATCAAGCTCGCAATAGAAATTTCCTTCGGGTAGTAGAAGCCCCTCCCGGTGTCTTTCGTTGGCGTCATCCAGGAGGAAATGCCCGGTAGTCGGCGGGAAGCGGTTGGCCCAGTTGCGCCTCAGCTTGTCTCGACTTGGGCAAGAAGTATTGGCTGACTCATAGCGACCTCGCAAAAATACTGTGCACGCAGAAAAGCCCACCACAGTGTGGGTGTTTCACCCACTAGCGTAGCCATGAAATCCGCACGTCTCACTAGCCTTCCGCGTACATATTTATAACCTTCACCATGAAGGTAACAAACAGGTCGGACATCTATGGGTCGGCGAGAGAAAATCAAGTCAAAGACACCAAGGTCGGTGAGCATATCCTGCCGCTGGGGGTTAATTTCACGGCACGACTATCCTTCACCCTGGTAATCCACTCATGGCGGAAGAACTGCTGCAAATACGCACGCCGAGCGTCCCACCCATGTGAAATTGGCGTTCAGTGCAGTCAAGACAAGGCTTGAGAGAAAGCCGTTCCGCATGTTCCACCCCCATGTCCTGTAAACTCAGCCCCCTGCATCGTCAACTGCCAATGAGCGGTGATGAAATCATGGTCAATAAAGCATTCGCAGAGGCGCACCCCAAGCATGCCAGCAAGATGGCTATAGCACGTGCGGGCCTGGGCCACCGCACTATTCGCCCGGCTCACGTTAAGGCTTTGCGGCGTTGGCAAAGGCGTTGACGAAAGCGCCCCCAAACGTCTCCGATGAATTCCGCAGTGCGACTATTAGCTAACTTGACGTAGCGATGCCTTCCCTGCCTGACATCATGAACGATCCCAGCCTCCACAAGCTTATCGACGTGCTCCGTTGCGGTTGACCGTGATAAATGCACATAGCGGCCTAGCTCACCAACCGTCCAAGCACTACCATTCATGAGTGCAGCACATGGCTGCACTGAGATTGGTCAGCCAATACCTTGCTAATGATGGAAATATCAGGTGCTGATTCCGAAAAATACCGCTTAGTCATCACATCCCAACCTACCTCGTTCATTGTTCGGCCCACACCGAACAAAACCAGTCCTGATAGTCAATCTTGTTCGTTTCCAATTCTCTGAATGAAGGAAGGTGTTGGGTTTGTTGGTGTTGTGTGTTTTTGGGGGTTGTGGTTGGTTGGTTGGGTGGGGGTTGGGGGGTTTTGGTTTTGTTGTTGTGGTTGGTGGTGTGTTGGTTGTGGTTGTGGGGGTTTTTTTGGTTGTGTTTGTTGTGTTGGGTTGGTGGTGGTTGGGTTGTGGTGGTTGGGTGTTTGTGTTGTGGTGTTTTTGTGTGTTTTTTGGGTTTGGGGGTTTGGTGGTGGTTTGTTGGTTGGTTTTTTGTGTTTGTGGGGTTTGGTTGTGTTGTTTTGTTTTTGGTTGGTTGTGTTTTTTTGGTTTTTGTGGGTTTGGTTGTGGTGTTTTGTGTGGTGTGTGGGGTGTGTGGTTGTTTTGTGTTGTGTGGTTTGTGTTGTGTTTTGGTGTGTTTTTGTGGGGTTGTTGGGTTGGTGTGTGTTGTGGTGTGTTTTGTGGTTTGGTTTTGTTTGTGGGTTGTGGTGGTGGGTGGTTTTGTTTTTGGTTGTTTTGGTGTGTTTTTTGTTTGTGGGGGTGTTTTGGTGTGTTGTTTGTGGTTTGTGTGTTTTTTGGTGGGTGTTTTGGGTTGTGGGGGTTTGTTTGTGGGTGTGTTGTTTTTGGTTTGGGTGGGTTTTTTTGTTGTTGTTGGGTTTGTTTTTGGTTGTGTTTTTGTGTTGTTGTGGTTTGTTTTGTGGTGGGGGGTTGGTGGTGTGTGTTTGGTGTTGGTTGGTGTGGTGTTTGTTGGTTGTGTGGTGTGGTGTGGTGGTGTGGTTTTTGGGTTGGGTTTTGGTTTGTTTGGTTTGTTGTGTTGTGTGTTTGGTTGTTGTGTTGTGTTTGAAGGTCTATGTCGCTGTTGGTGGTGGAGGCATGATTGGTCAGAAACTAAACGTCTTGCCATCATGGTGGTGTTGTTAGGGTTCTTCGTCATCATGCTTGACGCACCACCATTGTGAACGTGTCACTTGCACATATAGCCAAAAGATCTTCATGTGGCACTACGGCATCATTACAATGGGTTGTTGACGCCTATGCACTCTCATTTGCCGCGTTATTATTATTGAGCGCCGGTACCGCGTGTGATCGCCTTGGTTCGCGCGAATATCTTGTTTCGGACTAATCCTCTTTGCATTATTTTCTACTATTGCCTGCGCGCTATCATCAGTGGAAGTCCTCGTCAGTAGCGGGCAGGCTCCAAGGGATTGGTGCCCGCAATGGTGGTGCCCGGATTCCCTTGCACCCTGATCTCAGAAATGTATTCCGATCATAAAGAGCGTGCGAAAATAATTGGATTATGAGCATGCCGGTGGCATATGCCGCGACACCAGCCCCAATCATAGGCGGGTGCTGGTTTTCCACGACTGGGTGGCGAGCCGCATTTTGGGTCAATGTCCCTATACATTTGCCGTCGCCGTCTGTTCTCACGATATCTCTTTCACATCTCGCAGGCGGGTGCCCAAAGCGCGAAAAACTTCGATGTGGGTCAGACAACGTCAATTATCAGCCCTGTCTCTCTACTGACATATACCTTGTGTGATTACGTACGCAGGAGTGAACGTGAAGCTGGAATGCTGCACAACTGCCAGCATTGGTGGTTCTGCTATGCATGGGGTTATTCCTCATCATTGAGATGGAAGAATCCCACCCCCGATGCTGCCATTACCGCTCTTCAAGACCCAAGCATTTAGCATCTCATCAATAGTTGGTTTTGCCTTAACTCAGTTTCTTTGGTCAACTTTTCGTGCTCTCACTCTGTTTCCACATTTAGGATGGTCACCGTGGATAGCTGGTTTAGCAATGGTGCCACAAACAACATCAGCCATCGTTGCACATCACCATTGGGAGGCAGGTTCTCTGCCAAATTTAACCCTTATTCCGCAATGTTTGTTGGCCTGAGCGTGGGGCGCTAGAAGCCCTCAAGCCTGGTTATTATCAACGAGGGACACCCCCTATGTTCTGGTTGCACTGCTAACATTTGTGCTGGTTTCGAATGGCATTCGCCATGCCTGGCCGCCACCTCAGCGGCAATTAATGCCGTTCCGTACGAGTTTGCAGGTATAGCTGGCGGCCATTATAAATGCTGCAGTCAAACAGGGAGCGTGTTTGGGGGTCGCCATATTAGGCGTCATGATAGCCAGCGGGAATTTTCTGGCGGGTTTCCATCATGCGGTTCTCATAGCAGGAGGTGTATTTGCTACCGATGCTTGTGATGCTGGCCAGTAGGCATCCTTCGTGAACATTATGTTGTCGAGGAAGCTTATTCAGCTGCTGGGGAAATAGGGTTCGGCTGGTGGTTGGTAGAACATTATTCTGCGTATCACGTTAATTGCCCGGATGGTTGTGTTTCGGGGGAGCCTGCTGAGGGGTGGATAGTATCCGCCATACTTTCAGGTGGGCTATGGATCTTTCGACCACATACCGGATCTGGTTGATTCCTTTGTTGAATCGCTCTGCCAGTCTAGTAAGGGGTTTTGCCTGGTCTTCTCTTGAAAGGGCGTGTCGCATCCTAACCCCACATATCCTTTATCCTCAGTACAGTGCCAGGGCTGCATATAGCTGAATAAACCAGTGCTTCTTATAGCTGTGATGTCATGGGTTGATCCTGGTAGTGGCTGGTGAAATATAGAATATTTCACCCTGCCTGGTCTGTTAAAACTTGACAGGTTGTGTCCCTGCCTATGATGCTTTCCCGCTGTACAAGTTCCTGGCGTTTTTCCACCACCAGCACGGTACGAGCGTGCCATCTAGCACATACAACCTATTAGGGTCTAAGGTCCACTGGTTGTGGTGGGGGTGGAAGCACCACATCAAGGATATTGAGTACGTTATTGATCGCTCTGGAGATAGTGGGTTGGGACGTACCAAAAAATACTGGCTAGGGTTTGTTGCCTTATGTTTTCTTGCAGGTAGACGCATGGTGACTTTGCACACTGGTGAACACTCCCAGGCTTGGAGGGCAGTGGTGGTCTATTCTGATGTGGTGATGATATTTGCTAGGGTGAGGAGATTATCTGTGGTGAGTGTGCTAGGCATCAGCGGTGCAGGGGTCGATAGGAGTATTTTATTTTTTGTTCACACTTACTATAAGTACACTACCGGCCTCGTTTTTCCTGTGCTTTCGAGGGGTGATCAGTTACCGGGCGGAGTGTGGCTGCGCCTTCCACTCTTGTCCTTCGTTACTTCTAGAAACTAGTCATGCGTGGGGAAGTGAGAGCAGGCTTCTATCTATCGTGTTCTTTGCATCTTCATCGGCCCAATTCGTCATAAAATTAGCAGATAGATACCAAAATAATATCTTGTATATTATTTGATGACACTACTTTGTATCCATCGTTGTTGGTATTAATTGTTCTGAAGTATTCAATGCTGAATCTATCAATAGATCTGTTTCTTTGTTAAGTTATTTTTAAAACACTCTAGAAAAATATTTGGATATATGAGATATTATTTCTCTCAGTAGTGTTTTGATGTTATCATAGCTGTGTATGTATTACTGGAAAAAGCAATTGCTTTCTCTTTATTCCGTTCATCGAAAGGGCAAACGATTTGGGATTGCGTTGATCAATTTTATGCGGAGTTCTTTTATTTTTGGGCAGTGGGATTTAGGATTTTTGTGCTGTTTAAGATGATAAAGAGGTATGCTATCATTGGTGAGATGTAGCATTAGATCTACGTTTAAAAGCCCCTTTGAGGTTGCTGTATCTGTCTCCTATTGTGTCTTATCTGATAAGCAATTTCTTTCGCTTCTTGTTTCGTAATTCGGAGATCGAGTATCTAGGTTGTTGTGTTCCTACATTTTGTGTAACGAAAATTAAATACTTTAATCTTGGTATTGAATCCCTCAGTGAATACAGATGCATATGCATGAGTTTGCTATCTATATAATTGCAAGATATTAGGTTTGCGGTATCGGATCGGAAGAATATATTTTCTATTCAAAAAGTCTTCTAAAGTTATCTATCTCATTTTGTAGTGTTTTTGCGGTAGTGTAGATTCACTCTCGCAAAGAAAAGCTGAAGATATCATCAATAGAGTGTATTAATTTGAGGTTGGTGATTATTTGCTCAACAATCATCTTTGTTTCTTTAACTGATGATTTATTGGTTAATTTGTTTGTAGTAAAGTTTCGACAAAATATTGCCCATACAAAGATCATGAATATATGTATCAGAAATAATATTTCCCGTCGTAATTAATCAATGATACTGAGTTTCTCTCAGAGCCTAAACTGGGCCTAAAAACCTTCTTCCCATAATTCAACATCTGATTATCAAAATATCTTTTGTTGAAAACAGGCGACAAAAATTGAATGAACTTTGTATTTCTCATCGATTTTTCTATCTTAAAGCATCACCAAGTTCTTGGAGTAAAGTCTGGCTCATTATATTGATTTCAGATTTTCATTATTGAGAATCTCTTATTGATTTTGTCGATAGCACTCTCTCCCTGTTCTTATTTTTCATACTCAGTAAGGTGGGTGTTTTAGCTGTATTACAAATGCAAAGAGATAATTGGCATGATCCTTAAAAAGTTCTGCCATCTCTTTATTGTTACCCCAAGAGTGAATATCTGTTCAGCAAATACTTGGAATTCTGAAACAATATTTGCCAATAGGCGATAATCGGAAATTTCAGAACCAACTATTTCTAGTAGTTTTCGATCTATTTGCTATCGGGAAAATGCGCTACTTATCTATCAGTTGTTTTAGATACTCTCATAAGCGTTACGTCGATGCTGAAGGACAAATTGGCTCAATGACATCACTTTGTCCGATTTTCAACCTCACGACGGTGGATGTGTCTTGCAGCATCATTTTCAACAATCGCTGGTCCTATGCTCGAAGATGCTATCACGTGTAGCATAAGAAACTTAACGGAAGGGTTTTTCTGTTCTATAAAAACGTTCTTGTCCGAGTGAAAATGTTGATGAGTTCATTTAATTCATGCAGAGCGTCAAAATATGTAGGGTTGTCAAACCTATCCAGGTCCTCGAAGATGACAAAGATTGGTTCCAGATACCTCGAAGTAATAGATGATTTCATTGAGATATTTATCAAAGTAGCTGGGATGCATTCTTTTCCAGTTCAAGTTTAGCTGGGCCCAATTGCGGCCCCTTCATAGCGCAGGTTTATTGACACATCCAATCAACATAGAACGTCGGTCCCACAAGATAGTCCTGAACCATGACAGGTTGCCAGTATCACAGACTTCCTCCCTGGGACCAATGCCAATCTGGTTTTAGCCTAAAAGCCAAAAGCAAAAGTCAAAAGTATAGCCACGATGAAACATGCTGTTGCTCTCTGGGGCTGTTGTGACATGCGTAATCCTGCGATATTAGGGGCGCGCGCATTTTTCGTGGATTGCTTCGGTATAGGAGCTGTTTGACTATTTCCGCTGGATCGGTCAGTACGGTCATCTTTGGAATCAGAATCGTCTGCTATTTGAATCGTAGGGAGTGAAATAGTGATTGGTCGAGATCTTTTGAGCTCTTTCAGAAGGTGGATTTCTCTCAACCAACCCTTGAATAACGCTACTCTTACCGGTCCGTAGCCACCGTTCAGGGCTATATTTCGTACTGGGATTGCGAACTGCGTGTGCTTCTCCCACATAGAGCCATGATGTTTTTCATCGCAATGTGGGGCTAAGCACTATCAACTCTGATACTGAAAGCGTTAGGATTTTGCTTTACAGAGCCGAGTGGGTTCGCCACATCATCCGATTTTTATCAATACTCTTGCCATCTTGGTCCGGCTGTTTAGAAGCCTCAGGATCGGATACTTCCTGCGGGAATCTGGATCGGTGCTCATGTGCCTAACAAACAGTTCTCTATGCTCTTGTGGTTAACATCAATGATTTTAGACGCTCGCCTACCACAACTTTTGGTGAAAATCACTACCTTTTTACAACCACCTGCGCACCTGCTGCAGCTAGCGTCGATGAGCGTTGCCAAACTCCTCAGCCATGCGCAGTTCCTCGATTGGGATAATCAGCCCATTCATCACAACGAACCCCAACAACTTTGGGCACCCCAACGCTAACCAGAACCGCTCGCCAATGCGCAGCCGCACGATGCCACCACATGGGCCACGTACAGCGGATTCCGCGACCACGAAAACGGGCCGGTCATCGCTAACCGCGATGGCGCATCAATCGGATTCGTCGACGTCCCGTGCCCGCCGCAGTGTACTCATAGTTGCTGCAATCAATACAACGCCGCGCCAATCACGGCAACACCCTGCCCACCGCACACGGTCGGAAACACGACCGCGTTGGGCCCATAGCCATGCCGTTGCAAACAGCCAACCCGCCTAGGCCAAACAGGTACCGTATCGGGAACGTGATTGAAAAATGTTGTGCGGCCGGGACAACTCCTTTGCATACACCATCGCTACCACGCCCTCCGGTAGTCGGACCGCGGGTTTCCTGGCGCTATCGCTAGACACACAATTGGCCTGCGGTTCCCGTGCGTTCGGAGCTCGTTGCTGCGGGGTTGGGTCCATAGTCCCCATTATGCCTCCCACCTTGTGTCGGTGTGCATGCAAACTACCGGTGAGTGGTGATGAATGCCGCAGGGCCATGGAATTCCTCGGTATCCGTGGCCCTGAGCCGTCCGGCAATGAAGTCGTGCAGAGAACCCGGCAGGGCGCCGGTAGGACAATAAATACCGGTAGTACACGCCCCGCCGAATCCGGGCGCCGGGCAGAATCTTTGCGGCAGCCGCCGGATCTCCGCCGAGAGCTCTCCGCGGCTGGGCCACCCGCACCCCAATGTCCACGTGTCTCCCGGTGCGAGGGACCGACCCTATCGAAGCCACCGGAACCGACAGGGCCGATAGTCATCCAGTCCGCCACCGATTTCCGGGCCGATAGCCCCACCACCGAAACTGGCCACCGGGCCGCAGCAGCTGGCGGACCAGGTGCAGGGTTGGTTCCAGCTCCATCAGTGATGCGGGACGCCACCATGGTAATCAGGTCGAAAGACTGGTCGGTGTGCAGGTCGTCGAAAAGCTGCGTGAGCAACGTGGCCTGCGGCGGTCGCCGACGCGCCCGGGCAATGCTTGACGGGTCGGGGTCGATACCAACCAGGGTGGTGCAGTACGGCGATAACCGTTGCGGCAGCAGGCCCTCGCCGCAGCCCACGTCGAGCGCAGCAAGCCCGGAGCGGCCGGCGATCTGCCGCAATATCCAGGGATGATACGCCGAATTATGATTCCAATATTCCGCGCCATCAACCCCACTAGACATGAGATGGTGCCCTTCCACAATGGTCCTCGTGGCACCCCAACCCATACCGTGTCGGTGGCGTCATCAATATTGATGTGCACTAGCCCATTACGGCCCACATTGCCGCCCTGCCGCACCATGTAGCTGCCCTTCGCCTTCCCGGTGCGGGCAAACCACTGCGCCACCGAAGCGTTCAGGCTGCCGGTCACCGGGTCCTCCGCAACCCCACCCTGGGTGCGAACGCTTGAATCTCCCAACCATCAAAAGACCTACCAATAACGCCAGACCATCGAGCGGGCGGGAATGCGAGAGAGTGGGCCGTATCGACCGCACTACATCCGCCGACTCCACCTGAAGCACCGCCCAACCGGGGCCATTATCCACCCACTGGTGATCCAACACCCGGAAATCCCCAGCGCCGTCATGTGCTCCGACAGGTCCTTGGATTGCAGCGGGCCGGAACGCAGCGTGGGCGGTGCGGCAAAAATGCCACGACCCATCCAATTTTCCGCAACTGCACCAACCCCGCGCCGCACTCCTGCACAAATTCCGTCCGATCCGAATCGCCCACCCAGGCATGCGCCGACCCCAGCGTGGGGTGCCCGGCGAACGATAACTCCGCATTGGGCGTGAAAATCCGCAGCCGATAGTCGGCCCCCGGTTGGGTTGGGGCGAGTAGAAACGTGGTTTCGCTCAGGTTCGTCCACCGAGCAATACGCTGCATTGCCGCATCGGTTAACCCGTCGGCATCGTGAATCACCGCGACCGGGTTTGCCAGCAATGGGGGTTGCGCCGAAAACATCGACTTGCGAAAAATTCCTCATGATGTCAATTGTGGCATAACTCAGTACTATTGCTGTTCCAATTGGTCCGTGAATATGCTCATAAATACCTGAAATGACCAGTGGTTTTGTCAATGCGTACCGCTTCAAGTATAGTTTTCGACAGCTGCAGAGCACACTGTTTGTGACGCACTAGCTCCCATCGTCTGGGGCCTAGGACACCGCCCTTTCACGGCGGCGACACGGGTTCAGAATCCGTTGGGAGTACAAAACCTCTATATGTAGGATTTAAAGGCATGATGGTTTCCATGGTGGTGATCCTTTTCGGCTGAAATCCGCATATAGAGTGTTTTAACTCAATATGGCCCTGTGGCGCAGTTGGTTAGCGCGCCGCCCTGTCACGGCGGAGGTCGCGGGTTCAAGTCCCGTCAGGGTCGCACATGGTGGCGAAGAAAACCACAAATCTTCTCGCCATTTTCGCAGTTTCTGGGTAGGCGCATGCGGTATTTCTCCACGCGGAGGCTGGGTGTGGTGGGGGTGCGGGCGCAAACCAGAGCCGCGAACCACGGCGTGAGGCATCATTCTATCCGGCATGCTACCAGCGGATTTGCCTATGTTTCGCTCCCGCTGTATTGTTATCAATCGTGCACACGCGTGCATCACGGCCCTGTGGCGCAGTTGGTTAGCGCGCCGCCCTGTCACGGCGGAGGTCGCGGGTTCAAGTCCCGTCAGGGTCGCTGGCTGGTTTTCCAGCCAAGTGGCGCAGTAGCTCAGTCGGTAGAGCGTCCGCCTGAAAAGTGGAAGGTCACCAGTTCGATCCTGGTCCGTGCCACAACAAAACCCCAACAGTAATGTTGGGGTTTTCGCTGTCGACGCCCCACCGGTGGGAGGTTTCCCGCTGGGGCGTCGTAAAGCTAAAATTATGCGTTATTCGACGCCCCAGATCGGACCGTTCGGATTGCGTGGGGACGCTCGGCCGGCGTCGCCTTCTCGGAGGACTTCGGCGTGGGGTTCTTCGTGGGCTGCGCCGACACCTCAACTCGGCAGATTCAACATGGCGGTGAGGTTATCAACAGCCTGTTGACACACCTCTTCCTTCGACGGCTTCGACGTGGACCTCGAAGAGGCATAACTGTTGAGTGTCTACCCGCAGCCTGCCGCGATTTGTCACCACACCAGCGCTACACGTGCTATCCCGACTGGATTCCGCGTACTGGTCGTAAACATACACATTCTCCGGCTTCGTCACCTTTGAGATCGCTCAAATCCTTTACCGTGCTTTATCACATCATCGTATTTGGAATTGTCAGTAGTAATCGACAACATGCTATAGCTGTCATCCGTTTTCGCGCTCTTTAACATGCAATGGATGACATAATTACTCGATTCCTTATCCGGGAGATGCTGCAAATCCCACCCAGGCTTTGCCACTGCTCCTTTGTGATCTCCTCACAGGGGTTAAACAGCATGCATTGCCCTGCTCTTCGGGGAGCGAACGATCCCACCCGAGCGCCTTAGCGAACGTGTCACCCTTCTGGACACTCTGGCCATTCCGGCCATTCTGCTCCGTGGGTAAACTCAGGGGCCAGCCTGGGGTTGCCCTGAGGCGCACCCGTGCCTGAACCGCCGAACAGCGGTGATGACGTCATTGTGGGAACGGCACACCCGCTAAGCAGTAGTACGCCTACGGTGACGAGGGATGGAACGGAATGTACGCATGAATTCATCTCCCCATTCAGATGGTGGGTTGTTTGCTTACAGCCTAGGTGTCGGGTTACCCACGAATCGAGTTATTACCCCATGGTTGCGCCAAATACGCAGGTAGTTGTTTTTGTTTATGGGGGCACCCGTGGGTTTATTGGAACAATTTTGCTTGTGGATGATGGTTGGTGGGTCGGTTATTTATGAGCACGTTATCTAACCCCTCCGCTTTAAGATCACTGATCGCCATGAGCCGGTCCGCGGCCCGCTGGCAGGCCTGCTCCTTCGTGGGCTTCGCCGCTTTCTCCCCAACCGCAGGTCAGATTGAGCCGACCCCGGTTTGTCACCACGCCAGCGGTGCGTTTCGTCCTCCGCAAGATCGGAATTCTTGTCGTAGAAGTAGACATAATCCGGCTTATTTGCCTTGATATTCACAATATTTTTACCAATGTCCGGGGTAGAAATCAAGGTAATCACGGCAATTTTCACCACCTCGCCCGCATGCTCTCCTCATCGGTGCTCGCCAGGAAACATTCGTATGCGTCCCCCTGGTCAGGACCAAGCTTGAGAGTCGGCTGCTCACCGCTCTTCACCTTGAGTTTTAACGACTCCCACTGCTTCTTCGTGATTTCCTTGCACTGGGTTGAACGTTTTGTGAACCGCCTCATCATCGTCGAACTTTGCCCACCCCAAGCTTTTGCCGGAACGTTTCGCCTGCCGACGCCGAATCGGCGGGCTTTGTGGGTTTCGCGCCAGATACGCTTGGCGACGCCGCCGAGGTCGTCGAGCGTTGGTGCTGGCGACTGGGACGTGGGGTGGCCTGGGGCGCGGGGCCGTCGATGCTGCTGTGGGCGGTAACACTGGTAGGTTAAAAATCCCCTCCAAAACATCCACCGCTTTCTGGCGGGTTTTTCTCCGCAGAAGGCGGGAGCCACCTGTTGGAGAAAACTCGCCATACGACTACCGCGACCCGGCCCTGATTCGTCATGGTGCCTGCCGAACACACATATCCGGTAAAGGCTTGGTTGAAGAATACAAGTACACGTAGCTTGGCTTGTTGATCTTCACATTATTCAGGCGCTCACCTTTCTCCAGCTCCTTGCTGAGCGGATTAAAAATTCCCCGTAATGATCGTGGACTGGGCCGGTTCCCGTCTGCTCCAGGATCACCTTGAGCGTACATATTGTGGACAATCCGGTGGTGCCGTCGTCTGCCCGATTCACCCGCAACCCCAACGATTTCCACTGCTCCTCAGTCACCTCACGGCACGGGTTAAAATGCGGGTTGGCTGTGCTGCTCGGGGGCCTAAATTTTCCCAATCTCCAGTGCCTCACCAACCCGTGCGGCTAGCAAAGGAATCCTGCTTCCCGCATCGGTGGTTTTGGCATCGGTGCCGGAATCACCGCCGTCTGAACCCTGCGATTGCGCCGTGCCGGATGGTTGCGGATCGCCGGAAGCCGATTGCGGCAGCACCGACGTTGGCAAAGCGCAGCTGCTGAGCAACGCACAATGCTGGCGGTGGCAAGAACAACACGGGACATGCTCTCAACATCATGATTACGCTCCGCTCGTGCTCGGGGCGGACTCAGGCCGTGGATTCCGGGGCCTTCGGGGCTTCGGAAGTCTCAGGAGTATTCAGATCCCTGCCGGCGCGTCACTGGGCGACTGCGACTTCGGGGCGGATTCCGGCGCGGCCTTTTCCGTCGACGGTTTGGCCGTCTCTCTCCGCCTGGGGGCTCATACTTGAGAGCCAAAAATCGCCTGCATCTTATCCACCACCCGCTGGCATGCCTCTTCCTTCGAGATCGACTCCGTGGCTATCTTATTTCCATAGTTGAGGTGAACCGGCCGCGGGAAGTAACCACACCCTACCGAACACTGTTTTTCCTTAGCGTTCGGTGAATCTATGAGATAAAAATTCTCGGGCTTTATTGACCTTAATATGATCCAACGGGGTCATAGTGCTTCATTTGCCCCTCAAAGGATTAAACGTGGATTCCGACCAGCATTTCCTGGAACTCCTTGTCGCTGTCCCCCGGTGCGGTAAAAAGCATGAATAGTAAGGGGAACATCCTTAGCGACATTAAGTTTGGGGTCATCAAATGGCACAGTCCGAGGCTCTTCCACTGCTCCCGCGGTGATCTCCTCGCATGCATTAAAGATTCCCAAACTACCCCGAAGCTTGTCCTGCGGCATATTCGCCAACACCAAGTACCTTCACAAACGTGGGCACCTGCAGGTCTTCCGGCTTCTCCGAACCAGTCGGGATCTGCCGGCTGCGACGGTTGCGATGTTTGCGGTGGTTGTGGTGATTGGGCGGGGATCCGTTGGAGTGCGCCGGGGCGGCAGGGGTCTCTGGCTTTTCCGGGTTCGCGGGGGTTTGCTGCGGCGCCGGGGCATGAAGGGAAAAACCTGGTGCCGGCTGGAATTTCAGCTCCGGTCCCGCTGCCACCGCGTAGGGCTGCTGGCTTTACCAGGGTTGTTGGGGCTTCAGACCCCGGTGCGGGTCGTGGGTTCCGGTGCCGGATTTGCTGCCGGAGCAGCGGTTATGGGCATGTCTAAGATTGTTTGCAATGAATCAACCGCGGTCTGGCACACCTTTTTCCTTGCCGGTGGTGGAGGAATCCATAAACGGGCTTTTGATAATCAAATGTGATCCGGCCCCGCTTAGTCATGACCGCACTGCACCTTTTGAACCTTATCTGAATTGGTGGTGGAAGATTCGGCGTCGTGAATATAGTATCCTGTCGGCCGTTTCACATTGAGCTTATTTAAATCCTCCCGGGCCTCCGCACCCCCTCAAGCTGGGTCACCTCATCATAGCTTTTATAATTCACCGAAAGATGCCCCAGAACCCAGCTGTTTCCCGGTATCCCCTTTGAGGAAGCAGTAAAACGATGAACCGGTAATGTCTTTCTAACTTATTGACATTCATATTTTCCAGATCATCTTGATTACTTGAGATGGAATCTACCTTTCCACCCAATCTCCTGTAATTGCGGCAGGCCTATGTCGCCGCCGCACGTGGAAAAGACCATACGCTGTCGAGATCGGGGAGCATACACGCCAGCATTGAGCATTTCCCCAATAGTCACATCCTTTTGGTGGATGAGCCTCCGACTCCTGCTGTGCGGTGGTGCTTTCGCCGTAGCTGCCGGATCGGCGGGGGATTATCATCAGAGTTGTTGGTGAGGGAACACGCAGTGAGCGTCGCAACCCCACAGGCGATAATTATTGTGCGAGATAGGTCGCATAAAACATCAAACTCCCAGTTCGTTTGCGATAAATCGTTAGCTATAGACTAAAGTCCACCACCCTATCAAATGTTCCTCAGACGTGTTCCCGCTACCCCACGCATGTATCAAATATGCAGGTGATGATCGTATGTGTGGGGGTAATGGGTGACTTATTCCATGTGTAGTGGATTCTCCAAAGCCTCGGCCTTCAGATTGCTGATCTCCAACAACCGATCCACGGCCCGCTGGCAAGCCTGTTCTTTCGTCGGCTTGGACCCCGTCGAGCCCTGCAGGTTTGCAGTCACTGCCATCCGACCGCGATTCGTCTCTGCGCCAGCTGAGCACATGTTTTCCGCGGTATTGCTTGCTCTCAAACAGGTAAATATAGTCAGGCTTATTTACCTTGACGTTCACCACCAGCTTGTCGAAAGCTCATTTGTAATGCGTAGGTCGTATAGTCAGCACTGACCCGGAATTGTTCAGTAGGCTCTTCATCCCCCAGGATTATTCCGCACCTGACAAGTCTTCCGTGATTGGTCTTCTGGCAAGCCATTTATTGGAGATGATTTTTATTTCCTTTTCGACCTTGAGGTCGAGACTCAACCACTGTTCCCGCGTGATTTCGGTGCACGCGTTGAAAGTTTTGCAGGGCAGATCGGTGATCCGAAACTTCCCACGCCCAGCTTCTCCCCAAGGGTCTGGCCCGTTGGGGCATTATTGCTTGTCGACGCCGGGGGCTCCTGGGCAGCCGATGTTGCCGGTGGTGGCGTTGCAGGCGATGCTGAAGGATCCGTTGGTGCGGTGGGTGGGGCCGATGCTACCTGAGCTTGAGCCGGGAGCTGAAACATTTTCTGCATAATATCTAGTGCTTGTTGGCATATCGGCTCCATGGATGAGGTCTTTGTCGTCCCTATATTCGTAAACTTGCACGGCAACCCGTCCCTGATTCGTTACGGTTGCCGCCGTGCATTTATCTTTTTCGTCTTTAGGCTCAGTGTAAAAATACACTAATCCGGCCTCTTTCACATTGATGTTATCCTGGCGCTTAGCATCTTTTAGCGCTTCCTTGATGCCACGAGAATCCGCCGTAATGGAGATGCCTTTGACGTCATTCCCGGTTCCTACCTGGCATAGCGTTGGAGTCATGAATACCGGTGAATCTGTCTGCGGATCGTACGGTTTTGCCTCCAACCCCAATGATTCCCACTGCTCTTTCGTGAAGTCCCGACACGGATGAAAATACTCCTGGCCATTTTGCTCTGGGAGATACTTCCCGATCTCTAATACTTCACCAATGGTGTAGTTAGTAATGCTTTTAGCACCAGCAGAACTGGGTATTATCGGCTGCGGGGGCAGAGGATTGGGAAGCCTCGGCTTGCCCTGACATCGATGACGTTGGCAGCGAGGTGGGGAGGACGCAGCCGCTAAGCGCTAGGATGCTGGTGGCACTGGCTGCGGCCAGAAAAGCGCGGGAATTTGAACAACATAATCATGCTCCATTACGAGGTAGGTTTTGGCGTTACTGCTGGTGGCTCATACTTCCAGCCCAAACACAGCCTGCGTAGCCGATCGACGGCCCGCTGGCAGGCCTGTTCCTTGGTGATGCGCGGTTGCGGATCATCATCACCCTAGCGTAGGTTGCCGTGACTCGGCCCAAAGAGGTAACAACATTAGCGCTGCATCGCCACTCCGGGGTTTGATGGAATCTGTAAGGGTATAGGGTGTCGGCTTATTTACGACGACCTTATCGAGGATTCGTTCTTTAACTGCTCATCAAGGGGTTTTATACGTTACTTCGATGAGGAGCCCTTCCAGTGGTTTATCGTCGTGGTCCCAGAGAGAGTACAGCGGGGAAAATATCGTCAGTAACAGTGCTGTCGGGTTTCGATACCTGCCAGCCCTAAGCTCCGCCACTGTTCGGCAGAAATCTGCGTGCATGCGTTAAAGATCGGAGGAACCTGATCCTGCGGTCGATGAGTCGCCGACACCGAGCACCTGCGTGAATGTTGGCGCATGGTGGCGCTGGTGCGCGCTGGTGAAGGGTTAGGGGCGGGACCCGGTTGCGGTGGGGTGAGTGGCAGTTGGTGCCGCAGGTTCTGGACTTGGTGCCGGCGCCGGTGCGGGAGCGAACACCGGTGTGTCAGGATTCGTTGCAACGAATCCACCGCGGTCTGGCACACCTTTTTGTCTTCCGTGCGGCTCTGGTCGATAAACGGACTTGTGTATTTCGGAGATGCGATGCGGCCCGCTTCGTCTAACCCCGCCACACAGAGTGTCTGCAGGAGTTGAATTCTCGTCCGCGTAGACATAAAAATCCTTGGGCTTTTTTCACCTCAGGGTGCTGAAATCCTCCCGATCACCCGAGCATTATCGGTGCCAGTCACCTTGTCATACCCTCAAAATTTTACGCTGAAGGATGCGCTACCCAGATTCTTTCCCAGGAATCGCTTGATACTGCACACACGAGACGTACCTCGAAGGCTCGTCCTGCGCGAAACTCTCTCTCGGATCTTCAACATTCCACCCGAGCTCCTGCCATTGCTCCGCGCTGATTTCTGAGCACGGCCGGAATGTGCCAAACGCATTTGACTCGGGCAGTACAACCCGGCATTCAAGAATTCCCCAACTGTGACATCCTTCTGCGGGTGCTGTTCCTCTGCTACCTCCTGCGGCACAGCGGACTTCAGTAGTAACCGGGTCCGGAAGTGGGGTGGGGTAGGGCTATGAGTGGCGGAACAACTATGGCGCAGGCCGTGAGAGCAATAATGCGCACAAGGCAACTGTCGCACGAAATAATCGCATGATTGATTAAACTCTTACTCTATTTGCTGGTGAATTATTAACTATAGACTAAGGCCTCACAGTTGCGTTTATGTTCCGCATCAATCATTCGCTACCCCCCATATGGGCGAAATATTCCCACCACATTGGGGTAGTTTGGGGATGAGACCTCTCAATTCATAAGGAGCTGATTCGTGAACTGGGTCGAACACGCAATATGGTGGCGTCTATCCCCTCGGATTCGTCGGTGCACCCATCCGAGAACCAGAACAAGGCATCCACCACCGGTTACCGCGACTAACAAACTGGTTAGACTACGCCGTCGAACTAGGCACATCAGGACTGCTTCTGAATCCCATTTTTGCCTCCGACAGCCACGGCTACGACATCAATAACTATTTTCAGAGAATCGACCCCCGCCTCGGTGACCAAAGCCGACCTCGACGCATTTCTCGCCGAATGCAAAAGCCGGGGTCTCCGCGTGCTTTTCGACGAGTGTTCAGCCACGCCAGCGAAACACTTCGACCACCCGAACTCTTCGACCTGCAACCCGACGGCACCCCCAACGTTTTCGAAGGATTACGAAAACCTCCTCCGGCTGAACCACAACAACCCGCAACCGTCGATTTTGTGGTCAATGTCGTCGACCCATTGGCTCGGTCGACGGCATCGACGGCTGGCGACTCGACGCCGCCTACTCCATCGCTACCGACTTCTGGGCACGGTCATCCCCGGGTCGAAAGAGCAATACCCCTGACGCCTGGATCATGGGTGAAGTCATCCACGGCGACTACGACGGATTCGTCGAACAATCGAAAGTGGATTCGATCACCGAATACGAACTATGGAAAGTCAATCTGGTCCAGTATCAGCAACAAAAACTTCTTTCGAACTCGACTGGACCCTGCAACGACACAACGACTTCCTCCACCACTTTCACCCCACCACCTTCATCGGCAACCACGACGTCACCCGCATCGCTAGCTACGTGCGGAACCGACGGCGCTGCCCTAACACTCGCCATCCTCACGACCGTGGGCGGCATCCCACCATCTACTACGGTGATGAACTTGGCTACCTCGGGGGTCAAAGAAGAACGCCCCGGGCGGTGACGACGCAGTCCGGCCCGAATTCCCCGAACACCCAGGCGAACGCAACCACATGTACCGAATCCACCAAGACCTCATTGGACTCCGGCGTCGCAACCCCTGGCTCGTCCACGCCACCACCGAAACCCTCGCCCTGGAAAACCCCCATCGCCTACCGAAGCAGCGCCGATGGTCACCACATCGACGTGAGACATCAACCTCGACGCCACCCCACCCCAAGCACACATCACAGACGAAACCGGCGCCACCCTATGGTCGTCGACAAGCTAAAAAGGGCAACAATGACGAAAGTCACCCGACACCACCGCGAGAACGCTACCTCATCACCGTCGACGGCCGCGACGCCGGATACGCCGACTACATCAAGGCGACGGCGTGCGCGACTTCCACCACACCGTCATCGACCCTGAATTCCGCGGCCCAAGGACTCTCAAAACCACTCATCCAGGCCGCGCTCGACGATACCCGCGCCGCCGCGACAAAGTACGCCCACTATGCAGCGCAGTCGCGGATTCATCGAGAAACCCCGAATATCGGGACCTCGTTCAACCCTAAATGTAATAATCCGGGTCCACCAGCTTGATCCGCTCCTCAGGCTGGCGGGGCCGCGTCTTCGCTGGAATCCCACTCGCAATATGATGCGCCGGCACGTCCTTCGTCACCACCGCATTCGCCCCCACCGCGGAACCAGTACCCACGGTAATCGGGCCCAACACCTTAGCACCCGCACCAATTGTGACATTATCCTCAATGGTCGGGTGCCGCTTCGTTGGGTGAGCACTGACCAGCCAACGTCACCCCGTGATACAACATCACACCATCACCAATCTCGGTGGTCTCCCCGATGACAATCCCCATGCCATGGTCAATAAAAGAACCGACGACCAATCTTTCGCACCCAGGGTGAATCTCAATACCAGTCAAAAACCGCATGAACTGCGACAACACTCCGCGCTGGTCCCCGAAACTCCCGCACCCATAACCAGTGGGCTACCCGATGCGCCCAAATGGCGTGCAAAGCCAGAATAAACAATAGCGTTCTCCACATCCCCGGGCGGCCGGGTCGATGATCCCGGGCATTGGCTAATCTTCTGATGCTTGAAATAATCTTTGAACATGCTCTTTCACAAATGATGGTTGTAGGACAATTTCTGGAGTTACCAACACACAACAACAGCGAGCACCGGGATATTCCTGCTGGGGACTACCACACGAGAAACCCGCCGCATAGCCGCCATGGAAAAACTCCTCTCGCTGGCAATGCTGGCGAGGAGGGAGCTAGGACGTCGCGGTGCGAAATTAGCCGCGAATGTCTTCGTACAGCACGGTGGAAACGTAGCGTTCACCAAAATCCGGGATGACGGTCACAATGGTCTTGCCCTCGTTTTTCGGGGCGAGCAGCGAGTTCAGGGCTGCCTTCACTTGGCGCCCGCGGAGATACCACCCAGAATGCCCTCCGTTGCGCCCAGAGGCCCGTGACGTGGCGATAAGCGTCCTCGTTCAGAGACGGTCAATACTTCTTCATAGATCTTCTGGTTTAAGACCTCAGGGATGAAAGTGGCACCCAATCCTTGGATCTTGTGCGGGCCAGCCTTGCCGGTGGTCAGCAATGGGGATGCCTCGGGCTCAACCGCATACACCTTGACGTCGGGATTATGCTTCTTGAGGGCTTCGCCGGCGCCGGTCACGGTGCCACCAGTACCAATACCGGCCACGAAAACATCCACATTGCCGTCGGTGTCGGCCCAAATCTCCTCACCGGTGGTCTTGCGGTGAACCTCCGGGTTGGCGGCATTAGCGAACTGGCGGGCCAGGATGGCGTTACCGCGCTCGGCGACGATCTCGTTTGCCTTGTCTACGGCACCTGCATGCCAGCGGAACCCGGGGTGAGCACGATCTCTCGCGCCGTAGGCACGCAGCAGCACGCGGCGTTCCAGCGACATGGTTTCCGGCATGGTCAGCACCACGTTATAGCCGCGGGCGGCCCCTACCAGGGGCCAGGGGCGATGCCAGTGTTGCCGGAGGTGGCTTCCACGATGGTGCCACCCAGTTTGAGCTCGCCGGAGGCTTCGGCAGCATCCACAGTGGCCTTACCGATGCGGTCCTTTCACCGAGTTTGCCGGGTTGAAAAACTCCAGCTTGACCAGCACATTGCCGGGTAAATCCTTATCCAACCGGTTCAGGCGGACCAGGGAGTGCCGCCGATGGTTTCGAGGATGTCGTTGTAGATCTTGCCCATATAAAAACTGCTCCTTGCCATGGAAAATGATTACTGTAAGAGTAAAGACTGCGGACAAGTATAACAGAAAACTGAGACTACTATGTCTAGTCACACATAGACCGACTTGTCTGTATTAGTAATAGGTAGTGGGTTAAAAGACTGTTTGGCCATTTTGTCAAATAGCATAAGCGCTTCCCCTGTCGCTTGACGCTTGTGCCTCACTTGCTTTACGACGGCAAAAACATCACATTTGACGGGGGCGATGATAAGGGGAAATTCTTTGGGATTTTGGTGTTTTTGGTCCGCCTGTGGACAGGGTTGGGCAGATTAGTGTGAGTAGTACTTGTCACTATGCGGTGCGGATCGCGGCTGAGTGAATTATTCCGATTGAATTATAAATCCTGCTTTAATGATGTAAATTGCTGATTTGCTGGTGGTTGACCTCAAGTAATGGTCTAATGTAGATCGATTCAGAAGCATGATTGTGGCAACCACTCATCGGCAATTTCTATGCCGAGATCAGTTTTTAGTGACTTTTAGCACTTTTTGGCGAGTTTTTCGCGTGCAGATTTTTGGTTTTTGGGTACCGATTGTTGGATTTTGTGGCAAAGTGTCCGGCTCTCACTAACCGCAAAAAGTGCTGTTTTTCCCGTAAAGCATCATTATTGGGGGCAAAAATACGTCAGACTACCCGCAAACGAGTGCCCCTGTTAGGGTGAAATCTCTGCTAGAACCCATATTTTGTGATCCCGTAACTCATTTGTAGGGGGTTGGGGTAATTCTCGTTGTGTCATTTTTGATTTTTATTCATGAGAATTTATGTGAAAATTGGGGCTATTTTGTCCAAAAGTTACCCCACCGGGTGTATCAAGTGGACATCATGGGAGAAAAAACGGGCATTTCGATTCACTTTCGCTACCCCCTATCTCATGGTTATAATTTCCAAAGTTGCACACCAACGCTTACCGCACCGCGCGAGGTGTACGGCTGGTGGCAGAAAAACTTGTTTCTCTTTGTTGAAGCAAACTGTTAACTGGCTCTGAGGGTGGACACGTGTCTCCATATATTTAGATTTTTAACCAAACTTATATGGAAATGTAACCAACTTTTAGGGTGAGTGCGATTTGAACTAACAAAGGAACCATGCGCTACACACAGGAGGAAAATGGTGGAGATTCAGCGTATGAAGATGACGAAGATGCCGTGCGCTCAGCATTGTCGTCGCTTAAAACAGCAACAGGGTATTCCAGTAACGATGTATGCAACGGTTTTTGGCGGATAATCGGTTGCAGATCAATCAATGGGTGGGGTTACGAACCCCAGCACTGCAAAAACCTTGTCATTGAGCCAGGCATTGGCGTGGGCGGCGAGGGTGTTAACAACTCGGCGACCGGTTGGTGTCTCGGACTACACCCGTGCCAATGTGATCTCCCGCAGAGCTGGATACCACATCCAAGACGAAGGGACTGCATTCCATTGTTGCAGTGCCCGTCATTGTTACTAGAAATCCGTGGCGTACTTTATGTTGGTGTTCACTCACCCTGTTCGACTGGGCGATAAGGTCATCGAAGAAGTCACCATGACCGCCCGCAGCCTGGAACAGGACCTGGCGGTCAACGCTGCCGCTCGTCGTGCTGAGGGGGTTCGTGGTGGTGCCGCTCCCAAGCAAGGTCGCATGATGAACGGTGCAGAATGAGGGAACAAATCCGTTCCACCCACTCCAAGCTTCGTATGCTCGCCAATCGGATTGAACAAGATGATATCCGCGCTGAACTAGAAAGATTTAGTGCGACCAGATGGTGGCTCCGGTTCGGGTCAAGCAAACCACCAAACTGTCTGCCCGGGAACTCGATGTGCTTTCATGTGGCCCTCGGTCATACCAACGTCGAGGGCTGCGGAAGAAGATGGGAATTGGCGCTGAAACCGTGAAAAGCTATTTGCGCTCTGTCATGCGCAAACTGGGCGCGCATACCCGTTACGAGGCAGTGAATGCTGCTCGCCGGATTGAGGGCATTGCCATAAGAGATATATCCATATCTAGGGTAACCTACTGTCGAAAAAGGTGGGGCTGGCGCTTGCCGGCCCCACCTTCTGCTGCTTATATGATTGGTGTTACCCCATTAACGCTCGCCGCCGGGAATCCACTTCACATCGTTATGCGTCATTGGTTACTCGGCACAAAATAAACAACAAATCAGACAACCGGTTGAGGTATTTTTGCCGGCAGAACCGATGTAGCGTCGGGGATGGGATTCCACCGCCGACCATGCGGCACGTTCCGCCCGTCGAGCCGTAATCCGGGCAATATGCAACAACGATGCCGTGGGGGTTCCGCCGGGCAGAATGAAGGAATCGAGCTTGGGCAACGGCGCGTTATAGGCGTCGCAATCCTGTTCGAGACGATCAATGTGTTCCTGTGTGATTCGCAGGGGGCTCATACCCAGATCTTTATCAGTGACGGGGGTGGCTAGGTCGGCCCCGGCGTCGAAAAGCTCATTTTGGATGCGCCGCAGCGTCTGCCGCAACCTTGTCCGACGGAGATCCCGGGAGAGCGCCACGCCGATATGGGCGTTGACCTCCTCGCAATCGGCGTAGGCGACAAGCCGAGGATCGGTTTTTGGGCACTCGGGAAAAATCGGACAAACCAGTGGTGCCGTCGTCGCCGGTGCGGGTATAGATTTTGGTGAGATGAACAGCCATAACACCAAAATACGCGAATACTTCGATATGCTGGGCGGTTGTGAAGGATCGTTTTTGGTGACAGGGCGGTGCGCGCCTGGAAGGTTCAGTAAAAGTAAGCGGCGCAAAAGAAATAGCGTGCTCAAGCTCATGGCGGCAGCGCTGCTGGCAGAAGGTACAACCACACTCACAAACTGCCCGGAAATCCTTGACGTACCGCTCATGGCGGAAGTCCTCAGAGGTCTGGGGATGCGAGGTCTCTATTGACCACGAAACCGTCCGCATCACTACCCCCGCCACTGTGAGCTCTGATGCCGATTTTGATGCCGTGCGGCAATTCCGTGCCTCGGTGTGTGTGCTCGGGACCGCTCACATCCCGAACCGGTCGGGCCGTGGTGGCGCTGCCTGGTGGCGACGCCATCGGTAGCCGTCCGCTGAGACATGCACCAATCTGGTTTTGGAAAAACTGGGCGCCACCACCTACATTCGCCATGGTGCTGTGGTGGCCGAAGCTACCAGCTTGTTGGCGCCGAAATCGAACTGGATTTCCCCTCTGTGGGGGCCACCGAAAACATCCTGACCGCCGCGGTATTGGCTGAGGGGCGCACAGTGCTGGAGAACGCTGCCCGGGAGCCGGAAATCGTCGACCTCTGCGTCATGCTGCGGCAAATGGGGGCGCAACTGACCGGTGAAAGGTTCACCACCATCGTGATCGACGGGGATGGACAAGCTGCATCCCACACAGCATGAGGGTCATCGGTGACCGAATCGTTGCCGGCACCTAGGGCCTATGCGGCCGCTATGACCAGGGGTGATATCACCGTGAGTGGGATTGCGCCCGACACCTGCATCTTCCGCTAGAGATGTTGAAGTTTGCTGGTGCCCAGATTTCTTCCTACGAAAATGGCTTCCGGGTGAACATGCCACACCGGCCCAAAGCTAGTCGACTACCAGACGCTTCCGTTCCCGGCTTCCCCACGGATTTGCAGCCCATGGCCATTGGCATTTCGCCATTGCGGAAGGCACCTCTGTTATCACCGAAAAACATTTTCGAGGCTCGATTTAGGTTTGTAGACGAAATGATGCGGTTGGGTGCGGACGCTACGGTTGACGGGCACCATGGTGCTGCGCGGCGTGGAACAGTATCGTCCACCCCGGTGTGGAGCTCGGATATTCGGGCGGGTGCCGGCCTAGTGTTGGCTGGGCTGTGCGCCGACGGCGAGACCGAAGTGCACGATGTGTATCACGATTGACCGGGGGTATCCGAATTTTGTGGAGAACCTCCAACAATTGGGGGCCAAAATTGAACGGGTGTCTGAGGCCTGCGACCCAACCCCAGGTAGTCTCGGCCTTAGCCTGCGTCGGTGCCTGGACGAAGCTAGCTAAGCTGCATGCGGGACCACCGGGCGCAGGTGAGGCCGGCAAATCCCACCGATAACGCTAGGGAAAACCAGCAGCTGTGGCGTGGTTGTCGGAATGGTCTGCAACGCCCATAATGCCAGGAACTGCCGGTGGTATCCAGCCGCTATTGGTGCCCAACAAGGCGCCAAACTGACCGAGAATAATCAGTGCAAAGGGTAGCGCCGCAGCCGGCGATAAGGGAACGAGTACACACGGAAAACCCACGCAATAACAGGGGTTACGAGGAGCGTGAGTGCTCCCAGCACGAGGAAACCGTAGGATGTGCGCTCCCGTGGGGAAGCCAAAGCGGAATCCCACGGCGAGCAGCAGCATCACGATGGTGAGCAGCAGATGAGTGACAAAGGGTCCATGCTGCATAAAACCAGGAATTTGGCTGTCATGGTGATGTGCCGACTCATCGGTAGCATGCCAATCCGATGGCGGTGTTATCCATAAACTCTCGGGCATATATCCAGGCGATCATGGTGCCAAAACCCAATACTTCCGCAGCCGCCGTGATCTGTGTCGCTACAAAGAAGAACCCATTCCCTGTCATGAGTGGCAGCAGCTCCCCCTTGGCAAGGATGACCGGATTGTTGTGGGCGATAGCGATCATTATTGCCGAAACAATAAGCGGGATTCCGGCCAGCATTGCGCCGGTGACTCCCCATGCCGTTGCGGATTTTGCTACCTTGAGGGTCTCGACTTTCCCCGTAATTATTAACGTCGAGTGACGAAAAGATGACATGGAAACTCTCCCAACTTATCGCCTAATTGTTTACATTGGCGTTTGATTGATCGTCTGAAAGAATGGCCTGAAAGAAGCGGTTTTTCCAATTGTGGGGTGGTAGGGGACAGTTCTGTAATGATGCGCCCGGAATTTACCACGACAATGCGGTGCGCAATGGCGGCTACTTCATCCAAATGATGACTGCTGACCACCACGCCACATCCTGCGGCCGCCCGCTCTTTCACGACAGTGCGCAGGGTAACTATTCCCCATCGGATCAAGGGCATTGGTGGGCTCGTCAAGCACGATAAGTCGTGGTTGATGCTGAAAAACTCCAGCTAAACCCACCCGTTGCTTGTTTCCTAGCGATAGTTTCCGAAAGATGCGATTGCGGTATAGTTGCAGCTCCCACCGGTTGATGGAGTCGGTAATGCGCCCAGGGTCGGTGCCATATAGCCACGCATGCATGCGTAGGTTTTGAGCCACGGTCAGTTCGGGATAGCAAAACGGCGCGTCGATAAGCTGCCCGATATCGCCATTGCTCATGGTACGGCGAACCGTCCCGGCGGTGGGGCGGATGAGGCCAAGCGCGAGCCGTAACAGTGTGGTTTTGCCGGCGCCATTGCGGCCGATGAGCGCAACGATTTCGCCTGCCGCCACCGAAAAATTGAGTTGGGTAATGCCGCGGCTTGCCACCGTAACGTTGCGTAGCTCAAGCATGAGTGCCCGCTAACGCATGTAAAAACACCGCGCAACGTCGGCATGAGCGGCCGATTGATGTGCGTGCTCCAATCTATTAATGCCCTGGTCAATCCAGCAATGACTGCGGTTGCCAACGCGGTTGCCGTGAGCTTGTCGACGCCCGGGCAGTCAATGCCGTGGCGATTGCGGTAATCGTTTCGTCATTGCTGTGGATTGCCGCCGCTGCCAATTCGGGATTATCGGCCACAATGCGCAGCCGGGTACGCAATTGCTCTTCGACGTCTGGGGTGAAGGTATCGAGAAGCGACTGGATTCCGGCAGTGATTGCGCGAAGCTGGTGTTTCCTGGCTGGGCGCTTTTTCGACGGCTTCCGCGATCGCTGGATCAAACGGATCCTGCAGAATCAGCGACTCCTTGGTGGGGAAATGACGGAAAAGCGTCATCTGGCTCACCTCGGCAACGGCCGCGATTTGTGCGGTGGTGGTGGCGGAATATCCCTGGTGGGTAAAGAGTTCCAGGGCGGTCAATTGTATGTGCGTGTGGGTCCGATCCCATTTTGGTGAGGGCGTCATGATGCATCAGTCTCCATGTCTGCATATCTTACACCATAATGTTAGTCGCTAACATTATGGTGTAAGTGGCATGCGCTTTGATGGTCGAGCTAAAGAAAATGTGCTTCTGAACTGTGTGTTTGTAATTGTTCTGGTTGTGTGTGTAAATTTGTGTGAGTCAGCGCGGCGGTCGCCAAGCTGATGACCAGCGAAGTTGACAAGCTTTTTAGGCATGTTAGCTAGACTGACCAAGGTTGCTTTACGCTTACGACTTTTAACAGGTTGGAAGTGGGAGTATGCCAGTGTTGTTTGAGAACTCGATAGTGTGTCATTTGACGAAAAATGAATTATTTTTGAACATGAACATGAGCATCAACTGTTTGTTGTTGTTTGTTTTTGTTTTGTTGATTTCTTTGTTTTTGCCTGTAATGTTTGTTTTTTTGGAGAGTTTGATCCTGGCTCAGGACGAACGCTGGCGGCGTGCTTAACACATGCAAGTCGAACGGAAAGGCCCCCACCTTTTTGGTGGGGGTGCTCAGTGGCGAACGGGTGAGTAACACGTGGGTGATCTGCCCTGCACTTCGGGATAAGCTTGGGAAACTGGGTCTAATACCGGATAGGACCATGGTTTAGCATCTCATGGTGGAAAAAAATATTGTTTTGGTGTAGGATGAGCCCGCGGCCTATCAGCTTGTTGGTGGGGTAATGGCCTACCAAGGCGTCGACGGGTAGCCGGCCTGAGAGGGTGGACGGCCACATTGGGACTGAGATACGGCCCAGACTCCTACGGGAGGCAGCAGTGGGGAATATTGCACAATGGGCGCAAGCCTGATGCAGCGACGCCGCGTGGGGGATGACGGCCTTCGGGTTGTAAACTCCTTTCGTTAGGGACGAAGCCACACTTTTTGGGTGTGGTGACGGTACCTTTGTTAAGAAGCACCGGCTAACTACGTGCCAGCAGCCGCGGTAATACGTAGGGTGCGAGCGTTGTCCGGAATTACTGGGCGTAAAGAGCTCGTAGGTGGTTTGTTGCGTCGTCTGTGAAATTCGGGGCTTAACTTCGGGGGTGGCAGGGCGATACGGGCATAACTAGAGTGCTGTAGGGGAGACTGGAATTCCTGGTGTAGCGGTGGAATGCGCAGATATCAGGAGGAACACCGATGGCGAAGGCAGGTCTCTGGGCAGTAACTGACGCTGAGGAGCGAAAGCATGGGGAGCGAACAGGATTAGATACCCTGGTAGTCCATGCTGTAAACGGTGGGCGTTAGGTGTGGGGACTTTATTTGGTTTCTGTGCCGTAGCTAACGCATTAAGCGCCCCGCCTGGGGAGTACGGCCGCAAGGCTAAAACTCAAAGGAATTGACGGGGGCCCGCACAAGCGGCGGAGCATGTGGATTAATTCGATGCAACGCGAAGAACCTTACCTGGGTTTGACATGCACCAGACGGTTGTAGAGATACGTACCTCCCTTTGTGGTTGGTGTGCAGGTGGTGCATGGTTGTCGTCAGCTCGTGTCGTGAGATGTTGGGTTAAGTCCCGCAACGAGCGCAACCCTTGTCTTATGTTGCCAGCACTTTTAGGTGGGGACTCATGAGAGACTGCCGGGGTTAACTCGGAGGAAGGTGGGGATGACGTCAAATCATCATGCCCTTTATGCCCAGGGCTTCACACATGCTACAATGGTTAGTACAACGCGCTGCGAGCCTGTGAGGGTGAGCGAATCGCTGAAAAGCTAATCTCAGTTCGGATTGGGGTCTGCAACTCGACCCCATGAAGTCGGAGTCGCTAGTAATCGCAGATCAGCAATGCTGCGGTGAATACGTTCCCGGGCCTTGTACACACCGCCCGTCACGTCATGAAAGTTGGTAACACCCGAAGCCCATGGCCTAACCACCATTTTGGTGGGGGAGTGGTCGAAGGTGGGATTGGCGATTGGGACGAAGTCGTAACAAGGTAGCCCGTACCGGAAGGTGCGGCTGGATCACCTCCTTTCTAAGGAGAATATATTGTTAGTTTGTTTTGTCACTGGGTTGGGCGTCTAGTTAGGCGTTTGGTTGGTGGCAGAGTTTTTCGTCATTGCTTGGTGCTGGTGAGGTGCCTGGTGGTGGCGGTTTTTGTTTTTCAGGTGAAAGCAGAGTCCTGCACGTGTTTTGTGCGTGTGGGGGATCAGTGAAACAAGGATGAGTGTGTTTGTGTTTTGGTTTTGATGGTTTGTTTTGTTTGTATGGCATGCTGTTGGGTGTCTAGAGCAACACTTGTTGTTCTAAAGATCACCTTTATGTAAAGCTGGTGACCATTTTTTGTGGTGTGTTGGTTTGTGTGGGGTGGGTGTGTTGTGTGAGAACTGTATAGTGGACGCGAATGCGATAATACTAATGGCAGCAGCAATGAATGTTTGTTGTTGTTTGTTTTTCTTTTTGTGGTTTTTGTTCTTGGTATTTTTTTGTTGTCTGTGCGTGATAAATTTGTTTGTGTTTTTTGTTTTGAGGGGCGCATGGTGGATGCCTTGGTATGCTAAGCCGATGAAGGACGTGATAGGCTGCGTTAAGCCTCGGGGAGTTGCCTGATGAGCGTTGATCCGAGGGTGTCCGAATGGGGAAACCCGGCCCATGGTTATGTGTGGTCACCCGCCAGTGAATGAAAATAGTTGGTTGGGGGGTTACGCGGGAAGTGAAACATCTTAGTACCCGTAGGAGGAGAAAACAAAGTGATTCTGCTAGTAGTGGCGAGCGAACGTGGATGAGGCTAAACCGTGTGCGTGTGATACCGGGTAGGGGTTGCGTGTGCGGGGTTGCAGGATATGACGGATCAGTTCTACCTCAGCTGGTGCTGTTGCATGGTGTGTGTTAGGTGGAAGTGGTGTGGAATCGCCTGCCAGAGACGGTGAGAGTCCGGTACACGAAAACATGCATGTACAGGGTTGTTGTGTTTCCTAAGTAGCAGCGGGCTCGTGGAATCTGCTGTGAATCTGCCGGGACCACCCGGTAAGCCTAAATACTTAGCATGACCGATAGTGAATGAAGTACCGTGAGGGAATGGTGAAAAAGTACCCCGGGAGGGAGTGAAAGAGTACCTGAAACCATGTGCTGATAATCCGTCATAGCCCCCTTTTTGTGGTGGGGTGGTGGCGTGCCTTTTGAAGAATGAGCCTGCGAGTCAGTGGCATGTTGCGTGGTTAACCATGAGTGGGGTAGCCGTAGCGAAAGCGAATCCTAATGGGGTGTGTAGTGGCATGTTCTGGACCCGAAGCGGGGTGATCTACCCATGGCCAGTGTGAAGCAGAGGTAAGACTTTGTGGAGGCGCGAACCCACTTAGGTTGAAAAACTGAGGGGATGAGTTGTGGGTAGGGGTGAAAAGGCCAATCAAACTCCGTGATAGCTGGTTCTCCCCGAAAATGCATTTAGGTGCAGCGTCGCAATTGTGTGCTTGTTGGAGGTAGAGCTACTGGTTGGTTGAGCGGGACGATAATCTTAGCAACATCAGCTAAACTCGAATGCCAGCAATGTGTGTGCGGCAGTGAGACTGCGGGGGATAAGCTCCGTTGGTCGAGAGGGAAACAGCCCAGATCGTCGGTTAAGGCCCCTAAGGGTGTGCTCAGTGGGAAAGGATGTGGGATCGCGAAGACAGCCAGGAGGTTGGCTTAGAAGCAGCCATCCTTGAAAGAGTGCGTAATAGCTCACTGGTCGAGTGGTTCTGCGCCGATAATGTAGCGGGGCTTAAGCACACCGCCGAAACCGCGGCAACACGTAAAGCGTGTTGGGTAGGGGAGCGTCGTGCATGTGTTGAAGCTAGCTGGTGATGGTTGGTGGAGTGTGTGCGAGTGAGAATGCAGGCATGAGTAACGATTGATGTGTGAGAAACATATCCGCCGGATGACTAAGGGTTCCTGGGTGAAGTTTGTCTTCCCAGGGTGAGTCAGGGACCCTAAGGCGAGGCCGACAGGCGTAGTCGATGGATAACGGGTTGATATTCCCGTACCCGTGTGCGTGCGACAAGTGATGAATCTTATGGTACTAACCACCCGCCTGATGTTTCACTGGTCTTTTTGGTCTGGTGGTGTTCAGGTGCGTGGGATCTTCGTGGGTAGTAGTCAAGTGATGGGGTGACGCAGAGTGGTAGCTAGGCTTCCTTATTGGATTGGAGTGCAAGCGTGTGGCCTGTGGGGTTGGTAAATCCGCCCCACATTATGGGTGAGGCGTGATGCGGACACCACTTTGTGGTGGTAGTTAGTGTGCCTGTGCTGTCGAGAAAAGCCTCTAGCGAGTGCGTGCATGGCCCGTACCGGAAACCGACACAGGTGGTCAGGTAGAGAATACTAAGGCGTTCGGGTGAACTGTGGTTAAGGAACTCGGCAAAATGCCCCCGTAACTTCGGGAGAAGGGGGACCATTACTAGTTGCTGACAGCATTTTTGAGCTGGTGGTGGTCGCAGAGGAGAGAGGGAAGCGACTGTTTATTAAAAACACAGGTCCATGCGAAAACGTGGAAGTTGAGGGTATACGGACTGACGCCTGCCCGGTGCTGGAAGGTTAAGAGGACCCGTGAGCACGCCTTTGTGTGTGCGAGGCGGAGAATTTGAAGCCCCAGTAAACGGCGGTGGTAACTATAACCATCCTAAGGTAGCGAAATTCCTTGTCGGGTAAGTTCCGACCTGCACGAATGGCGTAACGACTTCCCTGCTGTCTCAACCACAGGCCCGGTGAAATTGCAGTACGAGTAAAGATGCTCGTTTCGCGCGGCAGGACGAAAAGACCCCGGGACCTTTACTATAGCTTGGTATTGGTGTTTGGTCATGCTTGTGTAGGATAGGTGGGAGACTGTGGAAGACTATCACGCTAGTTGTGGTGGAGTCGTAAGTGAAATACCACTCTGGTGTGATTGGGTACCTGAACCTTGGCCCGTGATCCGGGTTGGGGACAGTGCCTGGTGGGTAGTTTAACTGGGGCGGTTGCCTCCTAAATGGTAACGGAGGCGCCCAAAGGTTTCCCTCAGTCTGGTTGGCAATCAGATGGTGAGTGTAAGTGCATAAGGGAGCTTGACTGTGACACTGACGGGTGGAGCAGGTGCGAAAAGCAGGGACTAGTGATCCGGCATCTACGTGTGGTTGTGGTGTCGCTCAACGGATAAAAAGGTACCCCAGGGGATAACAGGCTGATCTTCCCAAGAGTTCATATCGACGGGATGGTTTGGCACCTCGATGTCGGCTCGTCGCATCCTGGGGCTGGAGTAGGTCCCAAGGGTTGGGCTGTTCGCCCATTAAAGCGGCACGCGAGCTGGGTTTAGAACGTCGTGAGACAGTTCGGTCTCTATCCGCCGCGCGCGTTGAAACTTGAAGAAAGGCTGTCCCTAGTACGAGAGGACCGGGATGGACGTACCTCTGGTATGCCAGTTGTCACGCCAGTGGCATGGCTGGTTAGCTACGTGCGGGAGGGATAACCGCTGAAAGCATCTAAGCGGGAAGCCTGTTTTAAGATGAGGTTTCTGTTGAGGTTCCCTAGAGATGATGGGGTTGATAGGCCAGGGGCTGTGAGCATGGTGACGTGTTGTAGGTGACTGGTACTAATACACCGACACAAAAACACACCCTAGTGTGCGTGGGCAACAAAAAGAATGGTTGCTGGGAACAAGGTATATGCCGCAAAAAGAAGAGTGAAGAGTATTGTTGTTGTGTTTGTGTTTGTTGTACAGTGTTTGACACAACACACTGGCCGTCACCCTAGAGGGTGTGGGAGGGTGGTTGTTTCATGGGTTTTGTGTTGGTGGTTTTAGCGTCAAAGGGTACGCCCGGTCCCGTTCCGATCCCGGTAGCTAAGTTTGACTGCGCTGATGGTACTGCAATCGTGGGGTTGTGGGAGAGTGAAGACACCGCCAACACACAAACTTCATATATGTGTGTGTGTGGGGTTTGTGGGCACCTGCTCAGGGTTATCGGTAGGCGTTCACGCCCACACACTTTTCTATCCCACGATAAACTTCCTATTTGCGTTGGAGTGCACTCCAAGGGCTGAGTAAGGGGCTATGGACTACCTCACTATTAGTAGCGTCGCAAAGCAGACTGGGCTCAGCCCAGACACGCTACGCTGGTATGAACTGCGAAGGCGTACTACCGCATCCAGCGCACAAGCAGTGGGCAGCGCGTCTACGACGAGAAAACCATCACTAGTAACACTTGTTGCGCGACTCCGCCGAACCGGCATGCCCGTCGCGCAAACCCGAAAAATTCTTAAACCTCTTTGCGGAAAGGCGCCGCCAAAGCCACGGCCAACGCATGGCCCTGCTGGAAGAACACAAACAGCGCATCCACAAGCAGATCGACCAACTGCAGGATGATCTAGGCGCAATCAGGCGAAAAATCGACCACTAGTGCGGAACTCATTGAACAAGGCCTGGACTGCAATAATCAAGTCATCATCGACGAAACCGTCCTCGAACACAACGGAAGCTCTCATGATCCCCACCATTGCTCTTGGCGATAACCTCACAGTCAGCAAGCTTGGCTTCGGCGGCATGGCCGTCACAGACACCTACGGCTCAACCCCTGACGAGTAGCGAAACAAGCCATCCACACCGCACTCGACGCCGGCATCACCTTCATCGACACCGCCGATGTCTGCGGCGAACCCCGCCCCACACCACCGGCCCGCCGTGCACCAACGAAGAACTCATCGGCGAGTCCTCGCCACCACCGGTCTGAAACGCGACGAAATACAGCTAGCTACCAAATTCGGCATTGTCGGCTTCGACCTGGAAAACGGCATGAGCGTCCGTGGCGACCGCGAGTATGTGCGCGAAGCCTGCCACAATTCCCTACGCCGACTCGGCGTCGACCATATTGACCTCTACTACATGCACCGCCAGCGAACTCACCTCGCCCCATCAGAAACCGTCACCGCCATGGCTGAACTCGTGGCCGAAGGAAAGTGCGCCACATCGGGCTTTCGAAGTCACCGCCGACGAACTCCGGGCAGCCCATCGCATACACCCCATCACCGCGGTACAGCAGAATGGAGCATCTGGTCCGCGACGTTGAACACCATGTGGTGCCCGCCGCCAGCGAACTCGGTGTCGGCTTCGTCCCCTACTCACCGTTGGGGCGCGGCTTCCTCACCGGAACCCTCCAAAAAGATCGTGCAATCATCCATTCTTGCGGCGCAACCTCCGCTACGACCAGCGCTACGATGATAACCAGGCGATCGTAACCACCATCCAGGACATAGCTGCCGAATGCGAAGCCACCGCAGCCCAAGTCGCGCTCGCTGGCTCTGGCACCAAGGCACAGCCTACGACCTGCCAGTCGTCCCATCCCGGCAGCCGCCGCGAGCGATCGAATCCGCGAAAAACGCCGCCGCCGTAGACGTTCACCTGACCGACGAACACATGGCCCGCCTCGATGCGGCACTTGCCACCGTGCACGTGGCTGGAAACTTTACTTTCACTGATGACGATTGGATTTCCAGCGGCCGGGAATAATACTCCGGCCCCGGACCAGCATGGGCCCAGCCCATCGAATTATTCCAACTCTAGCCGGCGGTACCGGTTCACCGCAGCAAAAATCTCTTGCCGCCGGGGCCAGGGCATAGCCCTGGATGCCATGTATGCGGGGATAGGGCATCAATCCCATGGCTATCCATTTCCCGGCACACGTCATCAACAAGCTCTGCCAGGTCACTGCGGCCATCCGACCGACTCCATGATCATGTCGAATGTATGCGCGAGACCGCCCACCTGGGCGGCGTCGACAAGCTGCGTGACCGCGGACAAATCACCTCCTGCTTACCGTGAGCGGATAGCATTCGTGCCCGCGGCCTTCGCCGGTTTCCGCTCAACCGTTGCTTCCGCAACCGGCGCTGCGGCTCTGGGCCGAGCACCTTCGACGCTGCCAGCGCCGTCGGGTCATAATCTGCCAACTCATGCGCCGCCGACGTCACATCACTGGGCACATACGAATTCGCTGGCAATCACATAATCCGCAACATCAAAAACGCGCGAACCGCCGGCAACCAAAATCGTCGACACTTTTCCGTAAACAGCGGACGAACCCGCTGCACAAACGGGGTAATGGGCTCATCCTTCGCGGGAATCAGCTGTTGCATTCGCTCGTCCCGAATCGATGAAGTTCGTGGCAGACATCTCCTCATCAATGAGCAACGTTGATGCGCCCGCACTACCGCCTCCATGAGGTTTGCCGCCTGCGACGCGTCGAACCGGAAGCGTTCGCCGTCACAAACGAACGCGTGTCCGTGCCGACGGCGAATTATTAATGAATGGGGAAATATCCACCCCGGTCACCGGCCGACCATCCTCCGCCCGAATCGTCGTGGCATCCGCCCGCGTAATCACCCACTCGCGACCATCACCCGCAATATGCGGATACACCCCCTGTTCAATTGCGTGCAATAATGTTGATTTGCCGTGGTGGCCGCCACCGATAATCACCTGATCGCTGAGGGATCCCCATGCCCGTCACCGTGCGCCCACTGGAAGCGTGATCGAAACTTCGAGCGATTTCGGGCTGGTAAACGGCGTCAGCTCCCTGCTCCAACGGCAGGTCCGGGTGCCCGCCCGTCGCGGCAAAAATCGCCGTGCCCACAAACGCCACCAGGCTTAGGTTGTGAGCTGTTCCTGGCGCCTCCTGGTCCGCAACAATGTGACCTGGGCCGTTGCCGCATCCCCGTCAGGTTTCGGTACAACAACGCCTGATCCACCGCATCCTTGCAGGTCCTCCGTGAGTATCCGTGCCGCCGCATGCCCGTGAATCCGCCGACCTCCAGCCGGCAACTGCACCGTAATTCGCGCCTCAATGGTGCGCTCTGTAGAGTTTCAGATGTTTGTGCGCTCGAGGATGGCCTGCGCCCGGCCAACCAATGCTTATCGAGGACTCCCTGCGTGGCAGCATGAAACTCCCGCATCATCACTCATGGCCAGCCGGCCTTGGGCGTCGTCAAGCAACTCTGAGGGAATACCAGCGGTTTTCCGGTCAGCAATAACCCGCATCAACGACGGTGGCGCAGGGATCCGATTGGATGCGATCAATCGATAAAGGGTGGAAGTGCCCATGTCGTAACTGCCTTTGAGCTCTTATAGGCACCGTAACTTTTACCATCGAGCGAACTGACAGTGCGTCAGGAGATCCCTGATTGCGATAAGACGCTGACGCCATGGTGCAGGATTTTCTATCGGCTGCGGGGTTGTCTGGGTGGATAACCAGCGGGGATAGCGGCATTGCGCGTCACGCAGGGGTAGCGATTATTCCACCCCAGCGACGCAATCACCTACCGCCATGAAACCGGTCAAATCAATAACATACATTTGGGGAAAGGATATCTGATGTGTTCAAGAAATTCGTGCGGCTGCCATCTCTGGTATTGCGATTACGCTGATGGTCATGAGGCACCGGTGGCTCAGGCACAGGCTGCCGCGGTTGCCGCCCGCTGCCGAATATCAGCAGAGACCGCTATCGGCACCATCTTTGGGTCGCTCAGGCTCCATGGCGGTCCTGTACCTCTTGGTGGGCACCGTCTATAACTATTTTGCCCGCCAGAACGGCGAAAACAATACGAGACAACCGTACATTCCTAAGTTCTAACTTTTGCAATTATAACCGCACATTGCGCATAATGCCTCATCAGGGGCGGCACATCGCTATGCTTTCGAGGAAATGATATGGCTAAAATTCAAAGTGCTGCTCGCGCGAGTGATTGGTGAAAACCTATGGCACCGACACCGCGATCGAGGCCTCAAGTCGATTTCGATTAAATTTCGCAAACAATTCCACCGCCATCATGGGTCCCGTCCGGTTCGGAAAGTCCGCTCATGACTGCATGGCAGGTCCTGGATCGTGTCACTCAGGGTGCTACCTTCGTCAGTAACACGGATCTGTCCAGCTCAACGATCGGCAGATGACCGCTGCGACGAGACCGCCTGGGGTTTTATTTTTCAAAGCTTCAACCCGGGTGCCCACGCTCACCGCGGCTGAAAACATCACCTTGCCGATGAATATTGCCGGCAAACGTGTGGACATGGTATCGAAGGTGACCACCAGGCTGGGATTGGCGGAACGGCTGAAACGCCGTCCGGCAGAACTGTCGGCGGCCAGCAACAGCGGTGGCCTGTGCTGGGCATTAGTGGCCCGGCGGGAGATCATATTCGGTGACGAACCCACTGGTAACCTGGATTCAGAAACTCGTCCGCGGAGGTACTGGACATCCTACGGACCGCGGTCGATAATGTACGATCAGACCGTAGTTATTGTGACGCATGACGCGCCGCATCATATGCGGATCGAGTGGTGTTTTTGGCGGATGGCAAGTGGCCGAGGGCATTATCGTCGCCCACGGTGGAACAGATTCTTTGGGTGATGGGCCAACTGGAAACCAGGGGGTGACTCATGGGGCGTCGTGGTATGCTGAACGATCCACAACAGACGAGGCACAAACACCATAATGGGCGGCGTGCCGGGCAACAGGATGCGTATGAGGACGACCGCGGAGAGTGGTCAGGCCAGGCGGACCTTGTCGAGATCAAGCCGACGATATAGACGCCACAGATGCCGCGGACATGGCGGCGGACTATGACGACTATGCCTATGCGGATTATATAGACGACGCCGACGAGGCATGGGACGAAGACGACGGTGGGACGACGAGGACGAATGGGAAGAACCCGTCCGAATGGGGTGAGCGCCCAAGAAAATCAAAACTCCAGCGGTCGCGCCACCATGCTGAAACTCAGCGTCCGCTCCATCGCAGCGCACAAGCTTCGTCTGCTCCTCAGCGTTATCGCGGTCATGTTTGGGTACCGCTTTCGTGGCCGGTTCCATGATGTTCACCGCCTCACTCAATGCCGTGTTTGACTCACGGTCGAAGACACGTTCGCAGGCGTGGATGCGGTGATCACCCGGATCCGGCCGCGATCATGGCCGGGTGGCACAGAACCCCGACACCGTGGATTCCCTCAGGGGCATTCGGCGGTCGCTGCTCGACGAGCTGCGGAACGACCGAGATCAAAAACGTTGTGATCCAGGACGGGGTGCGGCTCATGCTGGCCGACGCCAACCGGAAACTTTCTGCAGACCCGGAACGGCGGGGGTGCGGGTCGTGCCCTGGTACGACGAGAACTCCGCCGTGGTATCGGCAATAAAGCTCATCACCCGGCAGCCTGCACCCCGACCAGGTGCTCCTCAACGAGCAGGCCGCCCAAACCTACAACATCAAGGTGGGGCGACACCGTTGTGGTGATCGACCCGCAAAATCCGAACACTTGACCGTCACCGGCATTTTCACCCGGTGAGAGGCCAGCGCCGAGCTGGGGGCCAACAATGCCTTGCCATCCCCGAAACCGATTTCCTGGACCAATATACCGATGGTAAAACCGTCAAATCCCTTAGCCGTGTCGGGCAAGACCAAACACGGTGCGGAGCTGGTCGATTACCTCAGGGCAAATACTCCCGGTGTGAAATATCGGTTGAGGAGCGAGCTGGCCGCCGAACTCCAATGGGGCGATTCGGGATGGGTTGAGAGTTCATTAACACTATTTCCTGGTGGCCTTCGGCCTCATTGCCCCTCTTGGTGGGCGCGTTTATTGTCGCCAACACGTTCGCCATGATTGTGGCGCAACGGTTTGCAGGAGGTTGACTCTGATGCGGAGCGCTTGGGCGTGTCACGAGTTTACAACTCACCATCCGTGATTATCGAGGCATTCCTGGTAGGGATCATCGGGTCTGGTACGAGGGATTGGTGCCGGCATAGTACTGGTGCAGGATCCAGTTGCCCTGAAATATTTTCAATATGTCGATTCCCGATTTGGGGATTTGGGGCTCACCACCACGTCGGTGGTGGGGCCACTGGTCTTAGGCGTGCTCGTAACCCTGATGAGTGCCTGGTCGCCGGCCCGGCGCGCGGGTGCGGTGCACCCGGTGGAGGCGATACGGTCGACAGAGACGGCGGCGGAGTCGCCGTTGAAGCTACGGACGTTTCTGGGGCTGGTGCTGCCTGCTCGCTGCGGGCAGTGCTGCGGCCGTGGTCGCGGTGCGAGCGTCGATTGCGGATTATGACACGCAGACGCGGGCGCTGGCGGTGGGCGCCAGTGCGGTGTTGGTGACCATCAGGGGTGTTTGTGGTGGCACCGGCGTTGTCGATCCTGGTGGTGGGGATCATTGGTCGGCTGTTGGGGCTGCCGTTTCGGGCAGTGGGCAAGTTGGCGGCGACGAATTCGCGGCGGAATCCGCGGCGCACGGCAACGACGGCGTTTGCGTTGACGTTGGGGGTGGCGTTGGTGACCACGATCGGGATGTTGGCGGCGTCGATGCGGCAGTCGGTGAAGGATTTGGTGAGCTCGGGGATGCGGGCAGACGCTATGTGCTGTCAGCCGGGCGATGGGCGGATTCCCGATCGGACGACGCGGCGCAGAAGGTGCAGGAGACCGATGGGGTGGGGAGAGATCACGGGGTTTTCGGGTTCCGGTGTCAGTGGGGGTGACGCCGGATTCGTTTATGGTGGCCAACGGCATGGCGGCTGTTGGTGGCGGATAATGATTTGACGAAAAACCCTGGAATTAGAAGGTGTGAGCAGTTCGATGAATTTGTCGGATCCGAACGTGTTTGTAACTTTTGATGATTATGCGCATAAAGCAGGGTTGGAGAGTGGGGGACATGGTGCCGGTGAAAAGAATTTAGCAGATGATGTGGTTGAGGCGAAGCTCATCAGCACCTATGAGGGAGAACCAGGTGATTGGGGACGTGGTGTTGTCGCGTCGACGGTAGCGAATACGCCGTATGCGCGTGGCAGGTGTTGACGTGGCTGATGGTGGTGGGCAATGGCGAGGTGTCGAAGGAGCAGCTGCGGGCGAATTTACAGGCGGCGGTGGCTGATTATCTGGTGGTACAGGTGCAGGATCGGCAGGAGCTACGCTGGTGAACGGGCGCGATGATTAATCAAATGTTGTATATCCTGTATGGGCTCTTAGCGTTGTCGGTGCTGGTGGCTACGTTGGGCATCGTGGGATACGTTGGCGTTGAGGGTGATTGAGCGCCGGCGAGGAGATTAGGATATTGTTGCAGGCGGTGGGGATGCAGCGTCAGCGAATTCGGCTGTGGTACGATCGAGTCGGTGCAGATTGCGTTGTTTGGTGCCGCGGTCGGCATTGGGGTGAGGGTTGGTTTGGGTTGGGCGTTTTGAAGGTGCTGGCGGGGAGGCCTGAGCTCGTTGGTCATTCCGTGGACTGCCAGTTGGGGTGGATGTTTTGGCGCTTCTGCGGTGGTGGGTGTGATTGCGGCATTGTGGCCTGCTAGCCGGGCGGCGAAAAACCCCACCGTTGGACGCGATTGCCCACTAGCATGCTTGTCGACAGTGGCCTCACGGTTAGGTCATTATGGTTCCGATGGTGAGGCCGAGTTGGAGCACGCCAACCCACCGATGATGGTGTGGCGGTGGGGTAACCGACGAAGAGCCGGTGGTTGTGGGGTTTTCAGCAGGTTGCCTGGTTCGTTTGGCGAGGGTGGACAGGTGGAGAGCGCGCCAGCAAAGCCGACGCCGCAGCCACGTAGGCGAAGGAATGCGCGTCGAATAGGCGTGCGATTACGAGGATGAGGCAGGCGCACATGTTGCGATAAGCGTACCAAGGTAGGGGCGGCAGGGGCTTTGCTAACAGATACCGGGTGATGCCGCCGAGGATGCCTCCGGCGAAGACGAGGATGATGGTCATGCTGCGTGCCGCCGGTGTCGGGAGGGGGCGTCGCCGATGGCCCAGGCAGGCAGCTGGTGATGGTGAGCATACTGTGGCTGAGTGCGGCGGGCAGGCTGGTGGTTGCGGCGTGGCGCGAAGGTGGAAGCGGGTGAAACCGCCGAGGAGGCCGGGGCGAAAATTTTTGGGCGACATCGTTTGGGGAAAGCCCAGGTGGCGATGAGAGCAGCCGATTGCGTTGATGATGATAAGCACATGAGGGCGTCGTAAAAGAGGGCGTGAGCTGCAGGCAGCGTAGGGTGGCGCCACACCGGCACCGAGGCCAACAGCGAGTGTTTGTTTTCATAGTTGTGCAGCTTAATATGTGTGACTTTTGTGCGGAACTGGTGCGCGGGGGTGGAAAAAGGTAGAGATGGAAAGTAGCTGTAAATTTTCGTTTCTGTGAGGAGTTTTTGTATGGCTCATGAGCGTGCCGGCCAGAGTTGCGTGCCGGAAGACCTTATTGATATTGCGGAAGTGGTGACGGCGTACTACGCGGGTTTCCGAATCCTGATAATCCCGACCAGCGGGTGGTGTTTGGCACGTCAGGGGCACCGGGGGTCGTCGTTGGATAGTGCGTTCAACGAGAACCATATTTTGGCGACCACACAGGCCATTTGTGGATTACCGTAATGACGCAGGGTATCGGGGCCCGGTTTTTATTGGGCGGGATACACGATACGTTGAGCGAACCGGCGCAGATTTCCCGCCATGGAGGTGCTGTTGGCTAATAATATGCAGGTGCTTGTCGACGACCGGGGCCGCTATACCCAACGCCGGCGGTGTCTCATACGATTTTCGCCTGTAATTCGCGACTGTCGGGTGGGGTGACCGGCACAGATCGAGAGCGTGCCGATGGCATTGTGATTACGCCGTCGCATAATCCGCCCGCGGGATGGTGGGTTTTAAATATAATCCGCCCAATGGCGGCCCGGCCATTTACGGATGCCACGGACTGGATTGCGAGCGCGCCAATAATCTGCTGCGCGGCGGCCTGAAGGACGTCAAGCGTGCCAGGCGTGTCTGGGGTGTTGGATCCCAAGGCCGAAGTATAACTATATGGACACCTATGTGGCGGATTTGCCGAATGTGGTGAATCTGGATGCGATCCGGGAGTCCGGGTTGAGCATTGGTGCGGACCCCATGGGTGGTGCATCGGTGGACTATTGGGGGGCAATTGCCGAGGCCCACAAGCTGAATCTGACGGTGGTGAATCCGCTGGTGGACGCCACATGGCGGTTCATGACGCTGGACACGGACGGCAAGATTCGGATGGACTGCTCCAGCCAGATTCATGGCGTCGCTGGTGCGGAACCGCGACAGTACGACATTGCCACCAGTAATGATGCAGATTCGGACCGGCATGGCATTGTGACCCCGGATTATGGGTTGATGAACCCGAACCATTACCTGTCGGTGGCCATTGATTACCTGTTTGCGCACCGGCCGGGCTGGTCGACGGACGCGGTGGGCAAGACCCTGGTGAGCTCGTCGATGATTGACGGGTTGGCCGCGTTGGGCAGAAGCTGGTTGAGGTGCCGGTGGGCTTTAAGTGGATTCGTGCCAGGGCTTATCGACGGTTCCATCGGGTTCGGCGGTGAGAATCCGCCGGTGCCTCCTTCCTGCGCCATAATGGGACGGTGTGGTCGACGGATAAGGACGGCATCATCCTGGACCTGTTGGCCTCGGAGATTACCGCGGTGACCGGCGGACCCCGTCGCAGCGCTATGCGGAGTTGGCCAGCAGTATGGTGCACCAGCCTATGCGCGTACGGATGCGGATGCGAGGCCGGGGAGACGAAGGCCATTTTGAAAGGCCCTGTCGCCGGAGCGGGTGACCGCCACGGGTTGGCTGGCGAGCCGATCGTTGACAAAACTGACTAAGGCACCGGGTAATGGGGCAGCGTTGGGTGGCCTGAAGGTTGTGACGGAGTCCCGCATGGTTTGCGGCCCGCCCGTCCGGCACGGAGACAAGTACAAGATTTACGCCGAGAGTCGTTCCGTGGCGCGGAGCATCTTTACAGGTGCAGAAGGCTGCACAGGCACTCGTGTCGAGCGTTTTGGGCGCCCTAAAACATTCGGCCGACAAGGGCTGCGACTGCCTAGCGCACGTGGCTGTATATTGCAAGGATGTTTCAAGCCGCGCTGAGCATGAGCCCATCACCATGGTTTGTTGATGTATCAACTCTATGGTGGTGGTGAAACAGAATAAGCTGCGGTTTTTGCTTACATGTTCGCCAAAAGCTACAATGAATAGATAAGCTTGGTGCTTATGACGAATGCGCAATCCACAATCGTTGCCGATGACGACGTCATCGACGACACCTCTATCGAAGCAGACGCTGTGGAAGAAAAACCGCAATCCAGCCGCACCGCCTTGGTGTTGGACATCATCAGTTTTCTCTCGCTTCCGGTCTGGCCGCCACCTGGATTTGGGCGGGGATTTCCACAAGGTAGGCAGTGTGTTGAGAAACCGGCCAATCCATCCAGGCGTATAAAATCTTCACCCTGGAATGGTCCGTGTTCCTGGCCCAAATCATTGGCCCCCTAGAGCTCATGGGTGGGTTTATCCTGCTCATCGGGGTGTTTTTCCGGCAGGCCGGCTGGCTGTCGACCATTGTGTGATGCTGTTCATGATCGGTATTGGCCAAGCATGGGCGCAGTTGATGATCGACTGCGGCTGCTTCGGCCAACAAGACCTGACCGACGGTGGCATGGACTACCTGCAAACAATCCTGCGCGATGTGGTGCTTGTCGCCATGTCCCTGTGGACCGCGTACCGGCCGTATGACGATTCGCCATCTACCCATAATTATCTCGCGTTATCATCGGTGGCGCCCTGGATATTTCTCTGCCGATATTCACAGAATTATGCCAGCATGCTCTAGCAAAGGAAGCATAACTGGCATAATTCTTGGACTAATCGACGTCATCCCCTCAACCCCAACAAAAAGGTGGAAAAATACATGAGTTCCAAGACCACGAAACAGGCCAAAATCCAAAAGTCCCAACGAGAATGGTTCCGGGTTCATCTGGGCCATTGTGCTGTCGTGCTCGTAGCTGTTGCGATCATCGCCTACGTGATTATTTCCGGCAATAAGTCGCAAGATTCGCCGGAAACATATAACGAAGACCACCGCCTTTAATAACAAGGTTGACGGTTCGGCAGTGCAGTTGGTTTTCCGACAAGGCCGACAAGGCCAAAATAGTGGACATTTACGAAGACTTCTCCTGCCACTACTGTGCCGAACTGGCCAAAAGAAACCGACGCGGACATGAAGAAGCTCATAGAGACGGCAAAGGTGAAGGTGAACATTCGCACCATGAACTTCCTGGACAAGGGCGAGATTGGGCACTCAATAAGGCTGACACCGCGCCTACACCATCGCCGGGGACGATTCCGCGCAGGTGTACTGGAACTTCACACCATGCTCATGGCCGAACAGCAAAAGCATCTGGGGCAGAAGAACTCAAGGATTTTCGCCGACATGGCCAAGATCCTTGGCGCCAAGGACGAAACCGTAAAGAAGATTGCTGACGGCACCTACTCCGACGAGTTTAAAAAGATCGCCGACGACAACGCCAAGAAACTAGAAAAAGATGGTGACGGCAGAGTGTCCCCCCGCGCGTCTTTATCGACGGTAAGAAATCAGGAAAACGCACATGGCCCAGCCAAATCAAGTATCGCTACTGCCAGTGGTTGTCGGCAACCAGTTCTGTGCGGTAACCTGCCCTAATCCGTTGCTGAAAAGCACGCTATAAGCGCAGCTGGTGGCGCATCCACACTGGCAGTGTGAAGTCACGAGGTTCAGATCGTTAGCTCACGTTTTAACCCCCAGGTTCATAGGTCGGACCTGGGGGTTTTCGATATTTTACTTGGCATTCACGAAAAGGTCTAAATGTAAAAAGATTTGGCATGTTTGGTCGGTGAGTATTTTTAAAGGTATGTCTTTGCCTTGAAACTTATTCAGTCACTGGGAAAACACAGCTCCACTACCCGCCAATGTTCCTCCCGGAAGAATAGAGACGAGCCGGTGAGTGTGCTTATAGTAGTGTGTACAACAGTAAAATACTCTATTGACCCGCACCGTTGATTGCTTGCACACTGCTGGGATCATCTCCTCACCACATCAGAGCTACCACACCACCACCACCATGCTTGGGGTATTCACGCAGTGTGCAGGTCACCATGCTCTATCTGCAGAGAAACCTACGAAAACAAGCGTTAGCCAATGTTTTTAAAGGTACGTCCCAACCCACTATCTCCAGAGCCATCTATAGCCCACCTGAAAACCTGGCGGATCCTTTCTACCCCAGTAGGCTCCCCCAACCCACAACCAGCTGGGTAATCAATGTGATACGAAAAATAATGTTCTACCAGCCACCAGCCGAACCCTATTTTCCCAGCAACTGAATAAGCTTCCTTATAGTGTTTCCCGCTATACAAATTTTTCGCTTCTTTCCACCACCAACAAGGCACAAGGGTCCCATCAGCACATGATACCCTGTTGAGTTTATGTCTGTTGGTTATGGTGGGGGCAGTAACACCACAACGAGCACATTTAGTATGTTGTTGATGACTCTGGAGATGGTTTCATAAATACCAGCTAGGGATTGTTGCCGCGTGTTTTTTGCAGGTAGAGCATGGTGATCTGCACACTGGTGAATACTCCCAAGCATGGTGGGCAGTGGGTGTGGGATGTTTGATGTGATGATGTTGGCTAATGTGAGAAGATCCTCCTGGGGGTGAGTGTGTAGGTCATCGACTGTGCCGAGGTCGATAAGGTTATTTTGTTTTTCACGCTCTTGCAAGTACATTGCCGGTCTCGTCCCATTCGAGATCATTTGCACCAACAGATGACAATTGGAAGAACATATCAGCTACCTTGCTTTGTTTCTCTCTATTCTTAGGGGCGACCAATCATCGGGGAGAGCGATCGTATTTCTTAGTAGTCAAGTAGATTTTTGGTGTATCATCTGTCTGTATTAGTTAATTCTAAGCGAGGGATGATCTCATGAGACTGTGCGACAGCAAATCAAAAACTCTAGCTCAAATATCGACAACAACATAGAAAGTGTACGTAAAGTTTGCATAGAAAAGAAAAAGCATCACAGTATGAAATACGCGGTGTTCTATCACAGAATATTTTTGGCTCAATTGCGTCATTTAGTTGAAGACCCAGTAGCTGTAAGGAAATGCCATGGGGATAATCTGGAAACCAATTTGACTTTCAACTAGTAAAAAGAGTGCGTAAAGAAGTGTAAAAGGTTCTGTGAAATCAAAATTTATTGCAGTTTTCATGATCTACTTCAGCGAAGTACGTCACACTATACTCCTAGCGAATCAGTGCTGAACGATTAACACTTAAGTATTATAAATATTTACAAAAGCTTCGTGCTTTTTGTGTAGATAAGTGGAAATATGCATTCTTAAAAGCTTGGAAAAATATCCGCTCAATTTAGATGGGGGATTGCAAGAATATTATGAGATTATAGCTAAAGAGATTGATCGAAAAGATTTGTCACCATCCTCTGATCGAGGGGATCGTTACTATATTGACAGGGTTTTACCTTTTCTTATTGAGTGGAAAAATATATTGTGAGGTTTACTTTTCATAACGCTATTGACACCTTTAGTAAATTTAACCGTATAATTGGCTTTACTGATATTGATATAGTGGATTATTATGCTGCTAATCTAAAAGGTTAGAAAGCTAGGGTCGAAGTGTTTGGAAAAAGATATCTCGATAAACATCATTACCAGATGGGAGGTGTCAATTCGACCGTGTGAATTTGATAATAGACTATTCACCCCAGAGTTTTCAACCTACAATTACTAACAGATCCGAATATAAACAGCTTGTGAGAATGCTCACAAATAATAACCGGATGAGTTTGGTAGATCTAATTGATCTTGATGAATACGAAGTTTAGTGAGACCATTGATCAAATTAACGGCAATCAATGCAGCTAATGGAGAGTGACAAGATTAATAAAGACTTATTCAGAGGCATCAAATTCTGTAGTCAAAGATGAGTATGAATGTAATTCGTTATCTTATAGTTTACGAATGAATAGTCAAAGTCATAAAATATCAGTTCGAGTGATACTGAAAATAAATGCTCACTCGAACATTCCGGTTTGCGCTATGGTTTGTATTCCATTTGATAAAGTGCCATTTTGCAGCAACACTTGTGAGAAACATAATCACAGATTTCTGATTTATTATAGTTTGTGTATATCAACTGAGGGCAAAGAACACTGAATTGTTAAATCGTTTGGTGAAAAATAATAATATTGAGCAAGGGAGAGATCTGCACACGCCAATCACTGAGCTTGAACAGTCGTTCGGAGACATATCAAATCGGATTTTCGGGAATAATTTGGAGGGGAGTAGATATTAAAAGTTGATTTCTAGAGTTTAACGAGAGTATATTATAAACTACAAATCGCGTGAAATGCATATTCTACATGAGAAATATGTTTACATTAGGAGATATGGAAATTATAAAGCAATCATTGAAAAACTTTGTTCTTATGCGTGTGGTAAACAGAGTGATTTTTAAGTTCCCGTCATGAGGTAGATTCTCTTCATGGGAAGTTGATAATGATGATAAAAAGGAAGCCGCCCGCAAAACTATTTTACGAAAAATTCTAAAAGTTGCCTTCGTTTATGGTCCCTTGCAGGGACAGATGCAAGACTACTATGATTAATTTGGTGTCCAAAAGTTATTTGAGGGTGAAGAAAATGATTTCTTGCACACACTTTAAATCCAGCGGTTGAAAACTTAAAACATCGGATGAGATAATCCTCAAGATTCAACATTTTTGACTATATCTAAATATGTTTCTAATCCGAAGACGTCACCTACGCATTGCGAACTTCTCATTATTGATGTGAATGCAGTACTGTGAGTAATATGGATTTTGGAACGTTCTCGAAAAACCAAAGCTGACAGGATATTACTCGTTGGTGATTTATTTCAAATAGAGATCAATTCCAGTTTAGAGTGGTTTGATATTAATGAGATATTTTGTTTCCAAAATCGACGATTATTGAGTTAAAGCAGTCATTTCGCACTTTTAGTAAAGGGGATGAGTTGAATTATGGAAACGTGTTCATGTAACGCTGAGATTCTATAGAAGAATTGTTAACATAAGAAGGCTATTCAAAACGATTAGATGCGTCTTTTAACTCGGAAATAATCTGATGAGATTATTTTGTGTTTAAACTATAATAGTTTTATATGGCATTAATAATGTCAACTCAAATGTTACAAGACTGGAATCAAAATCAACTTATAGAGATGGAACTCTGCCATATATAAAAGGAGCGATCCGGTGATTTTTCTGATTCACTTATCGATTTAAACCAGTAGTTTTCAATAATTTAAGAGGAACCATTGTTGAGATTGCGTTACATAACAAGGAAGAGGCGTGGTTTGATATTGATATTAAGAGAAATCCACAATGAACTTCAAAACATGTTCGCAACTGAGTGATGGGTACGCTGAATACCTGTATGAATTCAGTGGTCGTTTGAGACTTTCTCATTATGTGAGGTCCAGATGGCGATGAACATGATGTCGAATTGATTCGATTGCCCTTTCAAGTGGCCCTATGCTATTTCAATTCATAAAGCCCAAGGTTTAGAGTATGATTCGGTCAAAGTACTCGTGACTTCGATATAGAAGATCGTATTTCGCATAATATTTTTATACAGCTATTACCAGGACTAAACCTTGGCACCTTGTAATTTACTGGTCACCCGAATCGGAGAAATATTCTTGAATCATTCAAATCTAAAAATGATCATCGAACCAATTAATTTGCTTTGTGTACGTATCCTGGGTGAAGGAATTGCGGAAGGAGTTGAAGCTTATTCAGTTGCTGGAAATAGAGGTTCGGCTGGTGGTTGGTAGAACATTATCTTCCGTATCCCGTTGATTGCACTTGAATAGTTTGTGAGGTTTAGCAGAGCCTGCTAGGGGTGGATAGTATTCGCCATACTTTCCAAGTGGGCTACATGGATCGTTCGATAACATAGCGGATCTGGTTGATCCGCTGTTGAGATCGCCTCTGCCACGCTCAGTAAAGGGTTTCCCTGGTCTTCTCTTAAACGGTGTATCGCACCTAAACCCATAGCCTTTATCCGCGGTTATCTTGCCAGAGGCTGCATGTGATTCCGGGCAAATAAACCAGTGTTCTTATAGCTGTGATGTCATGGGTTAGAAGTCCGGGTGGTGGCTTTGGGAAATATAGGAGCCTTTCACCCACCTGATTGATCTGAAGCACTTGCAGGTTGTGTCACTGCCTTGACAGTGTGTTTCCGCCTGTACAGGTTCCTGGCGTTTTTCCACCGCCAGCATGGTGCAACGTGCCGCCCTAACACGTATAGCCGCCAAGGCCCTGAGGTCGTGGGCCTTGGTGGTGGCAATAGCACCTGTGCAACACACCCAGACACGTTGTTGATGGCTCTGGAGATAGTGGGTTGGGATAGTACCAAAGCCAGTGGCTAGGGTTTGTTGCCTGAGGTTTTCTTACAGGTAGAGGATGGTGATTTTGCGCTGGTGAACACTCCCCGCAGCGGTGGGTGGTGGTCTAGCTGGTGTGGTGATGATGTTCGCTGGGGTGAGGAGACCATCTGTGGTGAGTGTGCTGGGATCCCGGCGGATTGCGGGGCCGATAGGATATTTTGTTTGATTTCACATTTGCTTACTATAAGTACACTGCGGCCTCGTTTTCGCATTCCTTTCAGTGATCATTCACCTGGTGGTGGGGCCCTATTCTAAAACGCCTGGACAAGCTTCGTCCATCAAGCACACTTAAGATCACACTCCAGCAGCTCCGGCGATGGTTTGCTTGGGAGGTGCAAAAATGCCGGCCGGGGTTTGTTGCAGTACGCTTGCAATTGGCCGTGGCTGGAGTTTCGCAACAGCTGAATAAACCTCAAAATATAATAATTTTCAGGAGGAATTATGGGTATATGGAACATGGGTTTCCGGCGGTGTAGCGGAAGAAATGAAGCCGTTAGAGCAAAGTGGCATCATACATTCACCAGAACACTGATATGAAGTTATATTTACTCCTTACTCTGGATGATCTATGCTGAATTTGACGCTATACAAAAACACTATTATGGGCGGATTCAGTGGGTTGTCAGCAGTGCTGAAAATGACACACGGTTCCATACTCCCGCCTTCATTTTATGGCTTGGTCAATTTGATGGAAAAGACATAACATTAATCCCATAAAGCGTTTTATTCTCGTATTTCCTTTGATGGTATATGGTCATTCTGGCGATACGCACGATTTTCCTGAAAAAGCGAAAGAAGTGTTTTCGCAGGTGAATTCCCAGAAACTTTTGATGAATATTTACTAGCCTTCCAAGCGGAAGAAGCCAAAACCAGATCCTATCGAGGCTGAGTATCTAGCAGCTGGTGCGTCATTAATTTATTCTTTAAATTTGTCTGACACCATAACGGGTGATGCTCCAGGAAATATTTCTTTCTGAGAGCGCATTTGCTAGGTGATGCACGAGGTGAAGAGTTAATGTACCACTCTTCGATCCTAACGACACTGACTATTAAGCACCTGTGATGAACATGCTTCAGCAGGGGCAGTTTCCAGGATATGCCGGCGCGGGGAAGCAGAGGAGCCAACCTGATTCCAATGAGTCCCGCTATTCCGGCATACCATCACAGATGTTGCACCTTTGGGCGTCGTCAAGCAGGGGAAGTGAAACGTTGTTCCAACTCAACCGGGCCGGTAATACGGATCTCTTCCGTGTCCAGCTCGCTCTGAATCGAATGCAGCACATTCATGTCGATCGCGCCCTCGTTACGCAGGCGCTTGAGCACCTCACGCTGGTGACCAATGATCGCCAGCCGGAGCGTTCGCACCTGGCCTGCAACGTCATGGCCTGCAGTTCCTCGAGTGAGATCGGGATTATTCTGCAAAAACCGGCGAGTCTCAATGCCGGTATCAGTAAATCAACAGCTCATAGCGAACATACGCCAATGCCTCTGGGCCGACATCGTTCTGGGCAAGATCCTCCAGGACATCATAGGACTCCTTATTCATGGTACCCACCGCATTGAGGTTTCCTGGTGTTCCGGTGTCGTCGGCGGCATCTTCGCCTCACCGAATAATCGCCAGCGGGGACAGGCCCTGCACCAGCATCGACACCATGACCACGGCGGCCACCATGAAGATACATGAAAGTCCCGGTTCGGCACCGACGTGCTCACCGACAGCGCCACCGCCAGGGGACACGCCACCGCGCAGGCCAGCCATGGTGCTCACCACCCGGTCGCGGTAAACTCTCGCTCGCACCTCAGGGTCCCGCATCGCAGCCCGGATCAGCCGACGTAACTCATGCCGTTCGCGCAGCGCGACGCTGCTCTTTGTCTGCTCGGCACGGTACTGTTCCTCGGCGCTGGCCTTAATGTCGACAGCATGGCCGGCCGCATAAACAGGAACCGCACCAACAGGCTGACCAGCCATACCGCTACCACCATGATGGCCGCGTGTGACTGTGAATGGGCCGAATTGATTGTGGCAACCTCGCTAATGTTCTGCCATGCCTCCGGCGCATGCACGCCGACCAGCACGAAAAGTCGCACCATTCATGGGTACGACATGTAGGCCCAAATGGGCAACCCATAGAACCGATTCTGCGGTTTAATGGTGTCCACACCGTAATACGTCAGGGTAGAACGCGAAAGACCACCACCGCGACCGCCGGAGCCCTTCATTCCTCGAAAATCTCGATGGATTCCGAGAGCAGGAAAGCGACAAAATGGAATCGTCATCATGTAGATCACGGAAGTTCATGGGATTGGCGATGCGGGCATCGCAACCGGTTTGCCACCAGCCCACGGCTAGTCCCACCCGCAATGCCGCAGAGGAACGAGAACGCCAGCATGCCACCCGCGTGCGACACCGACAGATCCGCGCCGCCCGCAACCTGGATGGCCAGGGGCAAACACCGCCAGCGTGGTCCCGTCGTTGATGAGCGATTCCGCCTTGAGCACCGTGATGGAACGCTTGGGCAGTTTGCCATTGAGCGTGCCACGGCCGTAGCGTCCGTCAGGGCCAGGGGCCGCCCAATGATTAGCGCGGTACCCCAGTCGATATGGAAGAAGTGGGTGAGAACTCCAGCCATGGCGAATGCTGTCACAATGACCAGCACAGTCCCGGAGGTAATGATCGCGCGGAGGCTTTTCCGCACCTCCCGCAGCGAGGTGTTGCGCGCGCCTCCCACAGCATGATCGGCGGGAATATTTCCAAAATCACATGCGGCGGCAGCTAACCTCCCGCAGCTCATGCATGGCGGGCAGCAGCGCCAACGCCAGCCGAGGAAAATAAGCAGGATCGTCGGGTGACGGGATCCGATGGGCAAGCGTGTTACCAAGGAAAATCGCTGCGGCTAAGGCAATAATGATTTCAAGCACGATATGTCCTTGTTCGAATAGATACGTTCATAATTCGACATACACGTTACCGCTTGACGACGCCCAAAGGTGAGGCACGCTACTAACACGGAACAACCATGGATGGTTATCCGGCTTCACGCCGGTTGAGGCCCGATACCACTGCTTGTGCTGTCTCCTATCGGCACTGCCATGGTAAAGTCGAGCTGGAGTTTGGTTCGTAGCCGGACCAGTTCATCCTACTGGATCGAGAAAGTCAAGCTCAGCAAGTGTGCTGAGCTAGGTGTGCGGTCAATCCCAGTGTTGTCCGCCCCGTCTACCGAAAACCCTAGCTCAGCAAGCATGAAGCCAGGCTGATGATGTGGTATTCCGCCCACCGAACTAAACAGCGCTTGTTCCAAGCTTGGCTTTGCGGGGTGCTGGGTCGTTGCGGCGCCGGGATGCTGCGATATTAAATAAGTCAGGTTCCCAACCCAGCTCAAAATCCAAATATCGCAGCACAGTAGTAGTCGCACCACCATCATGGTTGCTCGCAATCATCACAGCCACCCGGCTGCTTCCAAACCATTTTCGGTAGTGCTTCTGGCTTTGCCCGATCCGAATCTGGGCAGTGGCAAGCATACCATGGCCAGCAGGGCCTTCGGAACGGTCGTTTCTTACTCCAACCGGTGCAGCTGATGCTGCTGCCCAGCTCGCATACGAATTAATGCCTTATCCTTAAACCGGGGTGCGGGCATTGTCGGTGCCGCGGCATCGAACCGCCACGTGTTCGGCAACCCTGGGTCCAGCGACAACGCCGTGCCCATGCCCACCATATCCACCTCGGTCGCCGCACCGCCCGCGGTGGCGCGCTGGGTGATCCCACCGGTCACCATGATCGGCAGGGGGCAGCCTTGGCGATCTGCTCCGCGAACGTGAGAGTACGCCTCCCGGTCAGAGTTCGCTGATCCTGGCGACCCCTGCATGCCCTGCATGGCGGGACTTTCGTAGGTGCCACCTGACACCTCCACAAGATCCACACCCAGGTCACCCAGCAGTGTGGACCACCGCCGTGGCGTCGTCAACATCAAAACCGCCGCGCTGAAAATCTGCCGAGTCAGCTTCACCGCCACCGCGGCGCACTATCCGGCACGGCAGTCCGGATTCGGTAATGATCTCCCGAAGCAGGCGGCTGCGGTTCTTCAGGTCGCCGCCCCACCGGTCAGTTCGCCGATTCACCAGCGGGGACAGGAACTGCGACAACAAATAGCCGTGTGCGCATGCCTGCACCCCATCAAACCCGCTCTCAATCGCCCGGGTTGCGGTGGCCACAAACATGCCGATGACTTCTTCAATCTGTTCTTCCGTCATGGCAATCAGGGGTAGCAAGTTTTCGGAATGGGCACCCATATTCACGGGGATTGCCGACGGCGCGAGCTTAATGCCTGGCAGACTGGCCGCACCTGGCGGCGGGTGGTTAATCTGCATCCACACTTTCGTGTCGGTCGTACCATTCGCGTGGGCGGCCGCGACCTCCTGGAACGGTTCAGGGGCTGTCCTCGTTGAGGATAATGCCGTCGCCATTGGCGACGGCCCGGTAATCAACCATGACGTTCCCGGTGATGATGAGCCCCACCCGCCGCGCGCCCACGTGCGGTACAGGTTGAAATACCCTGGCTGGGCAGCATGTTTTCGGTGCCCAACTGTTCCTCCATGGCGGCCTTGGCCAGCCGGTTCAGCAGCGGGCCGCCATAGCTGGAGCAGCGGTTCAAAGATTGAAGTCATAAACGGTGTCCTTACTGTTAGCGGGTGTCGGGTTTGGAATGCCTCGCGGGGTTGCCGGGCGGAGGCGTGCTGTCAGCCGACATCGTCAACCAGGCAGTGGGCGAGGGCTTCGCTGGACGCCGGATTCTGCCCAGTGTACAGGTGGCGATCCTGCACGATGAATGGTCGAAACGGAATGCGCGCCTTGTGGTAATACACGCCGATTTCCGCCAGCCTATCCTCCAAAAACCAGGGATTTTCCTACCGAAGGTTCAGCTTCTCCTCCACAGTGGATGTTCGTGACCTGGTAGTCGGCGAACGGCGACGGCGCGCGGGGATTGTGCGGATTCTTCGCCGCGAGGGATTGCCGCCACCATGACCCAGCAACGCAAGGGCTTACCGGATCGCGAGCGCCGGGTAAGCAGACTGCCGGACGTTTCATCGAAAGCCAGATCCACCATGACCCCATGGCTACCCGGGTAAAACACCAGATCATACTGGGTTTCATCCACCCGATCCAACGGAATGGGGTGCGAGATCCGCCGATAGCGTCAAGATAGGGCGGTGACTCGCCTGCGGTGACCGGGCATCCCGCCAGCAATGCCGAGACTAGACCTCTCTGCTGTGGGCGCGACACCACCCGGGTCGCAATATCAATACTCCAGCCCGCTTCGCCGAAAATGCGGTGCGGCGTGGCCAGCTCCTCCGCCCAATAGCCGGTAGAGGTGGCGAGTGCCGTCGGTCAACTCCACATTCGTGCGGCGGACACAACGAAAAGCAGAAGTCATACAACAAAAGTGTAATAAGCATCAGTGCTTTATGCTTTGCGACGGGTGGGCGGGCGGGTTTCTGTGTGGTTGGCTGCTTTGGGACAACAAGTTGGTTAGTGGCGCTGTTGCATTTGGTGGGAAATCTGCAGCCTGAGATAGCTCGTCGACCATGTATATGAAGGAGTATCCGAGGCGGTTTTGCCCTGCAGTGTGGTCTCCGTTTTAGGGTGTGGTATGGGTTAGCGTTCTATTAATGCAAAATAAGCAGTGAAGCTTAAGTCAGCCTCCCGCACATGACGCACATGACTAGTTTCAAAGTAAGGAAGGCAAGCTAGATCCGCATATTCTTTCCGATCTTTCACCCATGGTGTAGATGGATTTTCCCAGCGGCTGAATAAGCTTCAGTGTACTATCTAGTGCTAAGAACGAAGTCGATCAAAAGTGGACGAATTAAGTATTTCCCATCTTCGCACTTTGCCCACCTGTCCAATATTGCTAAAGATACCAATGTTTCTTGATGCGTTGGGCGATAAAACTTGCCCAGATAATATTGACTGATATTATAGAATACGATAATGTTGCGCTGATACTTAAAGGAGGTTATTTACCGCCAGAATTAGAGGAAGAAGAAAGGGTCGTTATTTAAAACAAAAAGGGCCTTTATGCTGTAGGATAAAAAGTTGAGTTCTGTAGATAGAGACAATCTCAGCATCCTGGAAAAATGTGATACTAGGCATTTTGACTATGATGATGATTTTATTCTTCTTGCTTGTAAAAATAATGATGTAGATAAAAAGTAGGTATTCAAACCATTATTAAACTGTGGGAAAAATATTAGCGGATCTCCACAGTTACTACTGACGCTGCAAGGAAGCGTTTGGTTGACGAATATGATTCGAGTGATTCGTAAAACTTATTACTGCGAATAATAAATTTTGCTGAATTTTTAATTGAATATTATTTTCTAGTGATTGAAGATATCATCTCCCATTAAGTGGTATATAAAAATACTATTTTGAATATGTTTGAATCATATATTAACCAAGATTCTCCCTAAATTAGATCATCTTCGTTATATTTCTGAATCCGTTTCTCGTTGCATGGCCTAGATTCCGATCGAACTTAAATCATTGGCCAAGAATCGCTATGCGAACTCGTTAGCAGGAAAGGTCAACTGGAAATATAATTGATGTTGCTTTTGCGTGATAGAGGTGGTGGAAAGCGATGAAAAACTAGAGAAAAGGATGGTCCTGGGTATGTTAGTGTAAATATAGTGCCGAATTGATTGATTCCCTTATTGAGGAGGATGCGGTATTAGCCTTTTTCCAGAAAATTTTATGGGTTTGTGGATGATTCAGGCAGCATAAAGGATGTATGTACTTTTGCTATAGAAACGGATGATCACATTTTCTTATCTACCATGTTTCAGATTAGATTTACCTATAGAATGTGTGTTTCTTGAGAAGTTTGGCAACCGTGAATATGATAACAACTTGACTTTTCGGGTGATGAATAAAATTGTTTTTAGAACATATTAAAATGTTTGAAGATCAGTATGGTACAAAAAGTATAATAAAACTTTGAAAAAGAAATATCACTTTTCTTTAATAAAAGTAATTAAAAGAAAAGCATGGGGTAAGGTGGTTTTATCTTTGAGCCATCAACATCTAATACTTACCGTGAGCGGTCGATGGATCTTGCAATCCAAAATTGAATCAATTGCCGAACAATTTAAGTCTATAAAAAGATAATGAAGTCAATCAAGAATTATTAAGTAACTGTTCTTCACAAGTTTATCTGACTGATTTGCCAAGTTATGTTAAGCATAAGTATGTAGAAGTAAATAATGGCAGTGACATGCCTGAATTTTAAAGACATTATTCGCGAAGAATGGGCAATATTCTTTGGCCGATTTAATTCAAGAAGAAAGGATTGTTTTGTGAAACGGCTAGGAAACCTATTACTGCATGCTGGTTTGAGTGTGAAATCTTATTCAAAGATGAGAAAGATAATATAGTAATGATCGACCTTCTTGAACAGCTTTATCAGGTGGGTGCGTTGACTTATCCTCGTTATGCTGGACTTTTTAGCAGCTTGATGCTTTTGTGGATCGGGGTTGGCTGAAAGTGGAAGACTCTCTTCTAACCACAAAGAAGAAGAGCCTAGTTTCTATCTGATGCAGAAACATCAGCAATAATCTTGGATTGCGTAATTTATATGCGCACTATATATTTGAAAAGATGAAAAGTATCATCGTAGTATATAATTTTACTTATGCTATATGTTATTTTAATTAGTAAAATCGATGTGGATTTAGCCTGGGGTTTCCTCCAGAGAAATAGAGTGAGAAGCCAAATTGCGTTCAGTAGCTGGGCCAATTTTAAACTACTGGTGACTGAATTGCTGGCTTCCATCTATACTGAGCTAAATGGTGCTTGCTGCTATTGCTGAAGCACCCGGTTTCATCAACACCGTGGTGATCCGTGGCATGCCCGAACTTGGGAAACTCCGTGCCGGGGAAGTGATGGTGCGTATGCTGGTCAACACCTACAACCGCTTCCGCCGCGACCTTATCCTCGGCTTTGAAGGTGTTGGTATCATCGACTGCATCGGCCCCAGCGTCCCCACCAACACGCTCGGCCAACGCGTACTGCCCATCGGCTCGCCCGGCGCGTGGCAACAATACAAACGCATCGACCATTCCTGGTGCATTCCCATTCTGACGATATCCCCACCGACGTTGCATGCTTCGCCTACATTAATCCCCTCATCGTATCCCTCATGGTCGAACGCTTTTGCCATGGTGTGCAGTCTGCGCTTGTTGACACCGCTACGATCACCATTGCTGGTCACCTGAAAACCCTATTGGAACAGCGAGGTATAGAAACGGTGACAGTGGGGTGGACGTAGGGAACGGTGGGCGTCGATAAGCAATTCGATGTTGCTTTCGACTATGTTGGTGGGGAGATGGGTCGTGAGTGGCGCGGGTGGGTCAAACCCGATGGTGTGGTGGTGCACTATGGTTTGTTGTCGGATGAGCCGTTGGGGAGACTCGGGTGGTGGGTTGAGATGTTTCGGCTGCGCGATGTGGGTGTATGCGTGCCCTCGTTCCGAGCTGCCGGAGCTATTTGTGGGCGTGTTTGCGCGAGTTACTGGCGGGTCGGTTGCATGGTCGGGTGGCGAGGGAGGTTGATTTGCGAGGATGCCGGCGGTAGTTGCGGAGTATCAGCCGCGGGAGGGAAAACTGCTCATTAGGATTGGGCAGTTCATGGGTGACTTCGCGGATTGTTTGAAGCTTGTCCAAAGCTTATTTATGAAAAGAGCATATCGTAGGTAGTGGGTAATTAAAAAGATTTCTTCTATCTTTTGTGGTTTTGGTTCTCAAGGAATGATTATAGATCCTTGAAAAGCTTGAGTAAGCTCGGGTATCTCATCCTGAAGCTTATTCAGTCGCTAGGAAAATTCGTCTACGCCAACAGGTGGAAGATCAGAAAGAATATGCCATCTAAATTGTCTTTTGTTATTTTCGGAAAACTAGTCATGCGTGGGAGGCTGAATAAACTTCCCTGGTGATTGAACAAGGATCTATCCTTTCTGAATATTTGTATATGTGCTATAGATCACATGTATGATTTATCACTTCATTACCATTCAGGTTTATATGTAATAATCTGTAAGATGTAATGGTACAAAGTCCCTCATTTATCTCCCTTGTTACAAGGGTAAATAAATTCATATAGCACAAATCAAAATCTGGTTAGAGTCGGTAGTTGAATGTTGATGAGGTGATGAAGGTCTCGAAGGCGGTTGTGGTTTGTTCCAGAATGTTAGGGCGTTGGTTGTTTGCATAGTGCGTTTTTGGCTTCTGTTCCATACTTTTTCAATGGGGTTTTTGTCAGGGGCGTAGGCAGGCATCCAGACGAGGTGTATATGGGCAGATTCGTTGCCGTCACCGAGGAGTTCGCGTAAAGGCTTTCGCTCGGTGCCATTTGGCGTTATCCCCAGACTATTGTGAACTTCTTTTTGGGTATCGTAGTGTTAGTTCTCGCAGCACGGCAATAATATTTGTCGGTGTTTTGCCAGTTCATTGTAAATAGGTCTACTTTACCGGTGTTGTGATCTAAAAACCCAATACCGACTGTGCTTGACGTACGGTCTACCTGCACGGTACCTGGATCATCGCGATGAATCCAGGCTTTACGGATCTCGGCTTCATGCTCGAGGCGTACTTCATCCGCGGCAAAGACCATGATCTTCCTCTGTGAGTGGTTGCCGGATCTGGTGCCGGATTTGTTCCATCCGCTGGTCAATAAGCCGCTGATCGGCGCGGTTTTTGATCGACACTGCCGGGGCAGTTTAAACCTGCATCCGGCGTGTTTGAGGATCATCTGAATTGAGGTATCTGATGCGTAGTCAACATCCAAGTGGGGAGATCATCCAGTCCCGGATTGTCGGAACAGTCCAAAATCGTCCTGGGATGCCCTGTGCGCTTGGTGGTTGGGATATACTTGTTCTAGGTGTTGGCGCTGCTGTGGGGTGAGTTTACTGGCACTCGAGCGTTGCCGATATGGAAGCTAAAAATTGATGCCAACCGGGTGGCGTTAAACTCCCTGATCCACGTGTTAATGGTTGAGGTTTACGATCAACGAAAATCAACACACAACAATATCAACCCCACTATTAATCAGTAGCATGGTTGATGCTTTTGCGGGTGATACTGGGATAACTGCGGTCTTATAACCCTTCAAAGCAGTGATCTCATCACCCGTCAACCCAGTGGCAAGTAGTCATAATATCAAGTAAACAACCACTAACACAGTACCCACCACAAACACAACCACTAAAACATCAGATTTTGATTTGCCTGCTATATATCGGAAGGACATCTTATGTTCCTAGTTTTCTTGATTCCCGACTCAAGGCATGTATGGGAGAAAATTAACTATATAAGTTTAAACGGTGGAGTCTAGTCTTGTCAAAGGCTATTCGGAAAATACAATTATTAGCCAATGCACCCACAGTGAACGTGATCTTGGAAACCAAGGATATTGCATTTTTTAAAAACTCAAAGGAGACCGAGCTGGAACTTATTCAATTCGTGTTAATATTAGACAATATCGACTTATCCTTGCGTTTGGAAACAGAGTGAGGTGTCATGATTTTGTTGAGCAGGAGAACCCGTTAATAAGAAGGATGTAAAAGTATGCCGAAGGCTTATTCTGATCAGTTCAAGCAGCAATGTGTCGATGCGGTGCTTGTGCTTGGTAAGTCACGTGTTGAAGTTGCCCGTGAGTATGATGTTTCTCTTTCTGCTCTAGGGTCGCTGGGTATCTGCTGTACAAGGAACTATTGGTACCGGTTCAGGCTCAGCTCGGCGTAAAAGCTGACCCGACATCACAAGACCCTATGAGATGGCTAAACGTATCCGTGAGCTGGAACAAGAAAACGAGTTTTTAAAAAGCAGCCGCCTTCTTCGCGAAAGGCATGTAGAAAGCGATATTTTTCGCAGCAATTAAGCATTTTCATGAAGAAGGCACCACCAGCAACACGTACCCGGTTGTTTTGATGTGCCGACTGTTAGGGTGTTAGTCCTGCTGGCTACTACTCGTGGCGACGTGGAAAACGAAACCTGCTGCAGCATCCACCCCTAAAAGGCAAACGGGAATCCATCGCCGCTTTGGTGAAAAAGTACTTTGACGACCACCGTGGATTTGCCGGTGCGCGTACGATCCTTGCTGATCTTATTGCAGCTGGAGTAGACACAACCTTATACGCAGTTCGCACAACAATGAAAGAGCTAGGCTTGTGCACCAAGTACCGAAAGCCATGGAAAAAGACAACCATTGCTGATCCCAATGCCTATAAACGCCTGGATTTAATCCACCGCAATTTTTCCCCGCCTACCCCAACAACCCATCTATGCTCAGATATTACCTACCTGCGCACCAAACAAGGCTGGATGTATCTAGCCACCATCATCGATCTGACAACCCGCATGATCGTAGGCTGGGCTGTCGATGACCGCATGACAACGAATCTGATAATAACCGCACTACACATGGCCCATACAGCAGGCTACGTCGCTGACAACGCAATATTGCATTCAGACCGAGGTAGTCAATATACCTCACAAGAATTCACTGAATACGCCCGCACAATTAACGTGAAACTCTCCGTTGGTGAGGTTGGCGTGTGCTGGGATAACGCGGTAGCAGAATCATTTTTCTCCACATACAAACTACACATGTTCTACCATCGGAAGGGTTTCGAAACTAAACTACAAGCCAAAGTAGAAACCGGCCAATGGATCGAAGCGTACTACAACCGCCGCAGAATCCACTCCACCACCAACATGATCCCAGCACAAGCAATGAAACAATTCCTCCACCCACCAACACTCACCCACCACCCCTGCCTAACCCCTCAACCCCAAAAATAAAGGTTCTACCGAACAACAAAATGACACACACAGAGATTCGGTCGGTGATTGAAAACACGGCTTGCGGTATTTACCCCAATAGAAAAGCCTCATGAGGAGCCCATCGTGGCGGCGGCCGATGGGTTAAGTCACGCGGACCTGGCTGTGGCAGCCACAAACGCAGTTAAACGCGCAGTCCTCAACGGAAAAATCGTGCAGCGCCGGAGACTTCGAGGGTGGACGGAAATACCACAATGCACGAACTGGAAGAACGGAGGAAGCTTGGGAAGGAGGAGGGTGTGTGGGTGGGAGTGATTGATGTTTTAGATGTTGCGAGAGGATAAGAAGGTGTTTGTGGGATTGGCGAAGGTCGTCAGCAATGATGCGGATTAATTTGAGGCGTGTTTCGTGGGAAAATGCACGATATACTGGGTTCGAAGCTTTGTGGAGTTTCTTGGGGATGAGGCAGATTGGAGAAGACACGTGAATGATAATTCTGATGATGCTATTAGCGAAAGCCCTTGAACTACTCAAACAAGATGATTGAGGACAGCCTTGCTAATGGTGAGAGGTGCGTGGACTGTTGTTTTATGACAGTTGGCGTGATGAGACAAAGGTGAGGTTTTATGGAGGAGGTAGTGCTTCGTGTTTGCGCGGCCTGATCGGCGTGAAATGATAAGCAGTCATGATGCATGGGATTTCAGAAAGAAGATCTGGGTTACCCTACTGTCTCTCAGAAAAAGCTATCAAAATGGTGAAGAAATAGTAACTTATCATCGAAACTATTTTGCTCCAGCATTACTGAGCCTCATCGTGACGCAAAAATTTCATGAGGATATGGATGCTTGTGCTATCTGAGAATTCCGCCTCTTGATGAATCTTTGGCTAAGATCCACAATCTGGAAATTTTTATATGATTAGCGATGATGGCTCTCCTAAGGAATTAGTAGTGCGGTTTAGTGATGAGAGGGTGCAAATCCGCACTCCAACTCTGCGTCATTACCAGGCGGCACGGCAATTGGATCTCGTATTGTTCACTGATTCTGATGATGATGTACGCAGCGCCCTGTGCTCGAAAGAAATTACTGGATGATCTATGCTTTTGAGAAGATAATAGATGATGATTTGGGCCGTATGTCCAGAATTGTTAAGGATTACATCATATTTATCACATAGAATAAGAACCGATAGTTGTTCTTACTTGGTTTTGTGACATATTTTGCCACCACCGCAAAGAAAAGTGTGGGATTTGGCCTTTTGAAGAAGAGAGAAAGAATATCCAGAGGTTTATCATTGGTGAAGATGAAGATGGTGTTCCAATAAAATATACTTGTAGCAGACAGGCAGCGATGCATCGCATCGTTTTATACCAGTCTAAGAAGATGTTCTACAACGCTATTATGATGATTCAATTTGTATAAGCGTTAACTCCTCAATGTCTTCAATAGTGCACAGAAGTGGGGGTGGGGTGATAATAATAGCGGCAGTTTTCGTTTCTATGTATTCCTTTTGGGATATCGGTCGTCGTATTCCATCAGGTACATTGGCAACGATTGGCACAAGCTATAATATTTCCCCAATTTATAATATGAGGCGAAATAGAAACGTAGCATGCTTCAGTGCTTTCTATAATATACCAGTTGAAGATGATGGTCTAGAATATCTATTTAAGTGTAGGTGCTCTGAAGGCTTCCAGAAAAGCATGGGAACAAGCTTGGGGCTGGCGGCTACACCGAGAGACCTGCCTAAACAAGATGCCGGGACCATAAAACGTTTGCAGTTCACTCAATGAAACAGAAGCAGAATTTAAGCAGCAGTTACTCAACCTTGCTTTAGTCTTGGTTAGGATTTTACTTGACGAAATCTATTGGTAGGAATGTCCTGAAGCTAAAGATGAAAAGGAGAGCTCTCTAGGTTGGAATGCTTCCCTCAAACACTATTATTCATACCCACGTTGAACGGGATATTTCTAGATGTACGCACTTAGTTTCAGTCGATGCGTTCCCGAATAGCTGCCCACAGCCTCGGGGCAGCGGACATATCTCGACGATGAACAACTGAATGGTAAAACCACTCAGGAATACTTACATGTTTGCTGCTGGAGAAAGTAGTGACCATGCTAGATAGCCTTATTGCATTTGCGTTGATAAAGCAGAACATTCTAAAAACCTAAACCATGCAGAAGTGTGGTGGGTTCTGGCCTTAGGCGAAAGCCCACCCGGATCGAGGGGTTTGGGTAAGTTCTCCTACTCACTGATCGTCAGTATCAGGTCGCCAGAAGTCGATGTTGGTCTGTGGACTCCCCATTAATGTGTGGCCAACAAGGTGACTATTGAGTAGAGGCGGTAAACGCGCGTGGTGCAGGTCGGCGACGCTGCAGATAAAGCCATTCATCACACAAAAACCTAGCGTTCTTTGAACCATATATTCCGTTGGCTGCCACCCGCAGCTGTGTCGGCTGCGGGCAATTATTCGCGGCGGGGGCGTTAATCCTTCTGGATGCCTTATCCACTGCTTAGTATGGGAGGTGAGAAAGGTGTTCTCGCAAAGAGAAGATCAGAACATAAGGTGTGTAACAGACGCTGACTGACCATAGCCACTATGGCGGTGACCCAGAATCCCACTTTACCTCCGTCAGCTATCCCAATGCGCAACTCAGCGACTTGGTGCTCACAATAGAAAACGCGTCGGCGACTCTGGAACGTCGTCGCTGGATCAACGACAATGGGACAAAATCGCAGCTCGGCCTACAACCGGTCCGCCGACTCCTGTTCGCGCCCGCCCGGTACTGGGAAGCAATCGACGGCCCAAGCCTTGGCGGAGTGAGCTCGGAGTTCCGCTCTACACGGTGCGACTCGACCTGCTCACCACCAGCCCAAGGATGATGGCGAAGGGCGGAATTTCGGCTAGAGTGCTGGACGCGTTGAGGCAAACCTATGGCGTGTTCGTCTTCGACAGGGTGGCCGAGTTTACCGAGGAAAACCGGTGGATTCTGGTCATGCTCCAGCAGTTCCTGATGCGGGACACGCGTCGAAAAGCGTCATCATTGTGGCAAACAACCGCCCCCGGCTGCTTGACGGCGTGGAGACGACGAGCGGTGCGACCGCATCGTGAACTGGGTTGCCCACAAGCGACGAGGCGCGGGCGGTGTGAGGGCAGCTTGCCGTCTTTGACCTGCAGGGCTCCTCCGTGGGCGTCGGTGCTGACCCGCGGCAGATGGGCTCAGCACGCGGAAATTTCCACCGTGGCCGGGAGCGTTGCCGAGCGTCAGCTGCTGGCCAATGCCCTGTTTCGTGGGGCGCGCGGCACCTGACCGCAGAGTGGGGCGAGCACACGGCAGTAACAACGCCAGCCTGCGGAGCTTCCGCAACGGTCGGCGTACCCGTGGCAGACGCTGTGACAAGAGACCTTGAGCGTGTTAGCGCGTTGAACATTGAAAATGTCGAGCATGGCTTGGTAAAGAGGTGCTGCTATTTTGCCCACCTGGTTAACGCGGGTTATGTCGACTGGCAGGGCTTGGGCGTACGATAAAACATTGCTGCCTTCACGGATCTCATTGGTGATAGCACTGGTGCGATTCCAGGAGGATTGGATGAACTCGTCCGCCTTATTATCGGCCTGAACTGTGCGTTTTGGCGGGAAACGTAGATGATGTGATACACAGGCGAGCGTGCAACGAGGCCGGGAAATATCGGGCGTGATGCCCGCAAAAGCAGTTCTGCGAAAAACACCTGCGAACGGGTAAAATTGCCGCGGGTGGAGAGCGAGATCGTCCGAGATGCGCAAAGATCTTTAATTTGAAATCCATTGTCGTTACACACCAATGGCTTGAATGCCTGTGGTTAGTACCAGCAGTTATAGAATGGTTGACGATGCCTGGGGTGGAGTGAATTGAGTGAAATGTTACAGTAGGAATTGGTGTGTTCCTCTGTGGTAAGTGTAAGAACACCAGCTATCATCGTCGCTGCGCGGTAGGCCCGCGGTGCGTGCGGGTGGACACGTGTAGCTGTTCCGGCGGGCGGACCCGCCCTAACGATGATGGAGGATTGTCATGGGTGAAACTTACAATGAAAGCTTACTGATCGATCGCGGTCGTAATAATAATGATCTTGCAGCCAATCAGCCGTCCAAAGCAAAATTGGCGTACAAGATCATCATCTTTGCGACCGCAACAGTGAAACTTGCTCATCAGCGTGGGCTTCTGACTATTGACGATGGCGGGGTATTGTACCATTGAGTATCATTTGTTGAGTCTTGATACGAAATCTGGCATTTTGTGCGATGCTTATGGGCATGAGTATGATACCTTGGGGTTCATCGGTGCGACTACTCTCAAGATATGAGGATACAAGTGTGGTGGTCGGCACAATGTCCATGCTGTGGTACAGTTACGATGTTGGCTATAGCTTTTAGGCGAGGGCGCGATGAGTATCATAATTGTCCTCCAGCGCATGGTTAGTAATGTGTGCAAGTGTGGTATATGGGTGGTTGGGCGATTGGGGAGTTCAGATAATGTTATTTTCCAATGCCATCAGCTGCACCAGTTTACTATCCCAGATCATCTGTCTCGTGGAGGTAAAAAGCAACATGGGAGGAGGCTTGTAATTCATTTACGGTGGGTGCCTATATTTCAGCTTGCACGCTAATGATGCCGGAAACTTATCTTTTATATGGCTGTTGAGGAGGGCTGCAGAGACGATAGAAATCATGCGCCAGGATTTTGAGCAATGTATCAATTATCTCGTGGAGTCAGGGCTTATCACTAGTAGATATCGAGGGTGAATGGGTTGATTCTGTTATTCGTGTTTGAGGTAATTGCTGCTACACATGATCTGGCTGTCATTGATAAAAGTGTTGCGGAAAAAGGCGGTGAGCTTTCACTCATTCTTTAATGTGAAGATGAGTGTATGAATTTCCGCAGAGTGCCTTCTTAAAGAATAGGAAATGTTTTTACAACGGTCATAGTGGTGGGGCTGTTAACCTTACCGATCTAAATCTGAGGGTAAAGAGAACTCGATATCCGATCATTTCACCCACCGACCCCCATTAATATTCGTCATTGCTATCTGTGTTATCCTTCCAGGAAAATACGATTTTGGTATGGACAAAACCCTGCTGCAAAGACTCATCACCGCCCACCCTATTCATGGAAAACGGGAGACCATTGCCGGGGCCAAACGGGTCCTCACCACGCTACCGACCGAATACTATGACGATCCACGCCAGCTGCTCATGCTCGCCAAGCGCGGTGCCTGGAGGCACAGGAACCGGAGGACTTCGCCGAGGCAATAACCATATTTCGGCGAGGTGGCGCGCTCCCGACCGCGGGATGCCTCGATGCTCGTCAGCGTGCGGCGCTGGCGCTCAGATCCGGATACCGGGACGAAAAACATGCGGCCTACGAGCGGGTGGCCGACCATCGGTTGGCCGGACGCGGCTCGTCAGGCAATCGTTATTGAGCCTGAGCCCCGGTATCATATCTGATTGCTGCCCGGTTGATTATTAACCTAACCCTATATGAGTCGGGCGGTGGAACTGGAATCCTGGAGGCGGAGGCCAGCAGCACACCTGGGCAGGCAGGGCGCAGGCGCAGACCCAGCATCGGTGGCGACACTGCGGGTGGCATTGATGCTGGTCCTGCAGCAACTGGATGCCACCCGGGAATTCCTGATGATCACCCGCAACCCCCGGGCCGTGGCGGCGTTGCCGGGACTACCTGGTGGAATTGGACCGGCCGCTCACCGATCGGGACTGTGCCGACATGGCGCAAATAGTGGACGCGCTGCGGGAATTCCTGGCGTCGTTTCCCACTTCATGGCGCGCATGGGTCCGTCCGAACGATGGTTCGCTGACCTGCGGGCTGCATGCTCATGCAGGCCGCCCTGGACCTGCTCGATGACGACTATGGTGCGTTCCCATGCTGCTTTCTGGAGGTGTCGGCGGCGCTGCACATGATTTTCACAAGCACACAATCATTGTGAAAAGTATGGCGATGGCGATGGCTCAGTCTGCCGCTGCTCTATCTGCCCGTCACACCGACTGTGTGCCGCCATTGCTGGGGTGGTGGGCATGCTGGTGATCATCGCTGTGCCATTGGGATCGCCAGCTTCGCATGATCCGCCCATTGGGTTATACACAACTGTTGCGCGAGACCTGCTCCTGCGGTTGGCGTTACGCCTGTCGCAGTGGTTCCCCGCTGTGTTTCGATGCCGGTTGTGCGCACCGCGCTTTCACGGTTTCGGGGATCCCAACGTGATGACGCTCGTTGGGTTTATCATCATTCTTTGCGCGATGTTTCCTGTAGTTTGCCGCGAATCGCGCTGCGTCGGGCGTCGAAAAGCATCGACGAGCCCGCCACGCGCCGGCGGCCACCCGCCAACCCGAGACCAACCACAATCCAGCACACCAGGACGGTGACGGGTTGACCCACTGGCGGCGCCGTCGAAAAACGCGGAGGAGCGAATGGCGGTGCCGGCGGCCCAGCGGGCGTATTGGCCGAGCGTGCCCCACGGGCTGCAACGCAGCGGCGCCGGTGGCCAGACCGGACAGCGGGTTGGCGACGAACAGCATCAGGACGGCGCGGGCCGATGCCCTGGTACGAGGGAATTCAGAGCCCAAAACGGTGAGAAATCGCGGCGATGCCCAGCATAGCTGACGGCGGTGGTGGGGCCAGCAGTTTTGCCTCAAGCGCCAAACCCGAAGTTATAGGGGTTGCCGAAGCGATGCCGCCTGGGATTGCCACCGATTGCGCACATGATCTGCTTGCGGCGGGACTTCTAAACATGGTGCTGAAGGCGACTGCGCGAGACATGCCACCGAAAATCGGCAGGCAGTGCCAGCATGATAATGGCGGAACCGGACGGATCCTTCGCGGTGAGGGCGCGACGTCAGTGTAGTGAATGGGCTGGCCGGTTTGGGACAGGCCCTCGCCGATCTGCTTTCAGATGGTGGAATAGGGAGTGCCGGCGGCGCTGGCCATCGCTGAATGGTGATGACTCGGGACCTGCGGTGATGGCGTCATTAGCTCCAGTTTTCACGCACGGCCTCGGTGGCTTCCCGGCGGTGCTGTAGTTGCAAGTGACGGCGAAGGCGTCGGGGTTGGCCTCCAGACCCTGGGTGATTTTGGTGGTCACCATGTCGGGGCCGCCGACCGCGAGCGGCAAATCCTTCGCCTCCGGAGTTCAGCAGTGGCGTGACGAAAACGACACAACGATGAGCAGCAGAATGGTGCTCAAACCCAGAGAGATGAGGCCGGCGAGCTTGAGATATTGCTCGCTGACCGTGGTGTTTTCGGCGGCGTTGGTGTTGGTGGTTGCCGTGGTGGGTTCGGCCATCTTTGTCGCTGGTGGGCGCGGTTGTGACTGGGACATGGAATGGTCTCCTTCATATGTCTTGAAACTATCTTTAGTGAGCATTTCGTTCCGCTTTATCTGGAGCATAACGCTCCCGTATGGTAAAATGCAAACGTAACGAGAAACACCGAGCTCATTGCAGAAAACTGGGAAGGATAGCTGCACCTCATGCGGAAAGATGCGCAAGAAAACCGACAAGAAATACTCCGGGTCGTGTTCCTCATCGCTCAACAAAGAGTCAGACGTGTCCCTGCGCACCATTGCGTCAACCGCCGGGTGGGCATCGCCACCCTGTACCGCAACTTTCCCACCAGGAAGACCTGCTGTTGGGCATTGTTTGCAGAAAACCGCAGAAGAGGCGGAGGCTGCCATAGCGGAATGCTTGGAAACCTGGGGACGCAGACCCCGAGCAGGCGTGGCGGAACTAGTGCGTATGCCGTTGCCCGGCAGAAGATCGCCACGTTTGCCATGCGCATGGTCGAGACCCCGGCATAGAAGAGATCGTCGAGCAGATCAAGGCGATACGTGCCCACGTGCTGGGCCAGGCAGAAGCAGTGCTGGATCCGGGCGAAGGCCGCCGGGTTCGTCGGCTGCACGGCTGTTCTGCAATTCCAGATTGGGTTAGCTATAGTGTTGACGCGGCTGCCGGTTTACGCCCTTCTTTGATCTCTGCCCGAAGACCGCGAATGGCTTATCGACGCTTGCCTCCGCGGGGTGCGGGCAGAGTAGGGGAGGGGCCTTTGCTGGTGGGTAAAGGGCGGGTGTATTACATTCTCTAAGCTCCACTTCCTCCAGGGGATTTGGGGATTCGGATTGTCTATGGGCGCGTGAGACTTAGGAGCATGCTCTAGGTCTGGCTTCATTTTACTGAGCTTGAGTTCTGATTGTTCCAGGGGTGCTTTGGCTCCATAATCCCGAAACTCCAAGCTCAGCACTACGGCTGCAACAGGGCGGTCTGCTGTGTGGGTCTCTTGGGAATGATGGTAGTAGATGCCTAAGCTCCACTTCAGGAAAGCCAGGGTTCCTGGGATGCGTTGGAGCGGAGTTTTGGAGCTTAGGCAAAATGCACAAGGTTGGGCTTTCATTGGTGCTGAGCTTGAGTTCTGGGTAGCAAATATCCGAAAAAGCCGGTGGAGGAGACAAGTGAAAACGCAAAGAGTCCAGCTCAGCATGTGTGAAGCCTTGCGTGATCTTGTCATTACTACAGATCCTAAAAGGCCTGCGTGTGTCTAGCTCCACTTTCTTCCAGGAGTTTTAGGGACTTAAGATCATTCAGGTGGAAGGGAGCTTAGGGTCGTGCTGCAGCTTGCGTTCGAATTCTTCCGGGGCGGTTTGGGTTCCATCATCCTGGGAATTCAAGCTCGGCTACGTGTGTGCAGCCGGAGGGCTGGGGGAGATAGCAGCAGTTTGCTAAAGCGGTTTCCCCTCCCGGATACCCCATCGGGCCCCAGGTGAACATCAGGAGGTTTTGTATTACGGAAGTCAAGCTTAGAAAGAGTGCGAGAACTTGGTTAGAGAGCGTTGATAGTAGATGTGCTAAGCCCCACTTCCGTGAGATCAGGGTTCCTGTGTGTGTCAAATGTGGTGGGTTTTGGCGCTTAGATAAAGCGCTACAGGCTGGGCTTCATTGGTGCTGAGCTTGAGTTTGGGGTAGCAGAGATTTGAAGCACACTGGAGCGCCACCGGAAATGTGAACTCAGCTCAGCACCCATGCTGTTTTCGTGGGCGATCGAGGGAGATAGCAGGGTGCTTGGCAGGTGTCCTAGAGCTCCGCTTCTAGAATAAAAAGCTGCACGAGTGCTGAGCTGGAGTTCGTTGGTAGTCCCCAATCGGCGCGTTTCCGCGCGGCGACCTCGACAAAGCTCGGCATCAGTATTTGCGTGGTCGCTACTTGCAGTCCCTGCATGGACCTGCCGCCTGTGGAGGAGCAGAAAGCTTGTGGTTTCGGTCGGGTCGACGGTAAGCTCCCCGCGCTAGAGTTTTCGCACCGTCACCAGACCTGCCAGAGTATTCTCGATTATCAAGCTGTTTCACCAGCGCTGGCCTCGCCACCCTCCAAGTCGAAGGTTTCGCCGCAATACGTAAAGTGGTAATTTTCATCCATGTCACCTCTTTCTCAAGCTATAGGCTCCCTATTTTGTGCAGCGAGTGGTGGTGGTCACGGCTTGAGGGTGAAAAAGACTGTAACAAATCGGATGGCAAAAGAATGGAGGATACCCACCCAAAACCATGGAGATCAAGAAACGGTCACCCCGTTTTCATTGCGTGCGATAAAAATTCTGGTTCTGCCCTGTAGACTGAAGGATATGAGTGATATCAGGATTGAGCATGTGGCCGTCTATGTTTCACGACCTAGAGGCCATGCGGGGAGTTTACCAAACCTACTTCGGGAGCTGAAAGCCAGCTGACCGAGTACCACTTAACCCCACCACGGGCTGCGCACCCTGCTTCTCACCTTCGGCGGTGGGGCGCCTGAGAGATCATGTGAACCGGCCGGGTGTGGACGTGTCGCAGCAACCCCAGCAGGTGGGGTGGGCGCATGTGGCCTTCTCCTGGGGTCGAGGAAGCCGTCGATAAGCTGAGCGCAAACCCTGGCGGATGCCGGATCTCACCGTGAGCCCGCCGCGGGTGACAGACGGCTACTATGGGGCGTGGTTCCAGGACCCAGAGGGAACGCCATCAAAGTCACCACTTGCGTAACCCCTAGTCCAAGGGGATGGCTTCTTCAGTCGATCGGTATAGACACTCAGTCATCCGGATGAAAGGCGGAAAGCCGCCGCTGGTTTTGAATCTCATGTCGCTGCTGTCGATGCCAGCCATGATGTGGGCAATGCCATCGCCAAGCATGCTCACATACGGGACGTGCCAGTACACGCCGAAAGGTTGCCCGCCCTGGCCGGGGATAGTGGTAAACGAGGCTTTCCCTTCCCAAATAATGCCATGGGGGCAATGAGCCGAACGGTGAGAATGCTTATCCATGGGCGGTTATCCTTCATAGAGGCACAGGTGAACTCCTCCATGCATGCTACCGCCGTTATGGGCGGAAAAATGTCCGATCACCTGCGACGCCCATGGGAGTAATGTCCGTGAGCTGTGGCGACATCGTGAGGATTTGATTTGTCACGGGGGTTGTTCACCAGGTGAAGTGATTCAGTGTTGGTCGACGGCTTCGAGGAGGGGCGGATGATTTTTGAGCCAGGATGCTTTCCTGCCGGTGGAATTTTTCCAGTGTCGGGCCAACCGGGTCCATTTACCAGTGGTTTACTGGTGCATAGCGGAATCGGGCAACAAATCTTTCATCCGCGTGATTTCGGTGGTTTCAGTGGGGATGATAATGTCGGCACATGCGGCTGTGACGTGGATGTTATTAGTTTGCGCTTCAGGAACGGCAGCGCCCATCTGCTGTGCTCTTTAAGCGCGCACCATTTTTTGGATGTTCACATCGGTTCGGGTAACACCATGATTTTGATGGTACCGGTCGCCTTTACGACATGAGCTGTTAAACCGCCCAACTGGACGGTAAACGTTGACGTGTTACAGTCTAATCAGACGGTTAAAGACCGATAAGATCAAACAGTAAGGAGCGATAATGACTTTTCCCCCAATGACTGCCACCTTTCGGCTGGAATGGTCCCGACGATGATCCCCGTGACGGCGGTCGTGGCTCGCGCAGCCTCGCGGTCGCCGAGGTCGAACCCACGGACCCTGGGACGGCCCCGCAGGGCCGTGATTTCCGCGACGGACTGGGCAAGAAATCGCGATACGCCCCGCCAGTGAAAGAAGAAGCCCACGAATACCAACGTCTCCCTGGGGAAAAGCCCGCGAATATGGGCGCATGATGAAGGAAGTGGCCCGGCTACCAGCGGGTCATGGACGGAGCGGGCCAGAGGTCATGAACGAAGAACCTGAGGGCGTCGCCGCCGCTTGGAGGAAGAAGCCCAGGAACGTCGGCGTCGCATCCATGAGAGGCCGAGGCGTCGCCGCCGCTTGGAAGAAAGCCCAAGAGCGCCAACGTGTCCTCCACGAAATACAAAACCGTCGGCGCCACGTGCGGGATCACTACCATGATCGTCCAGGTCGGCCAGGACGTCGGCCGTAATGGGACGCCGAACACACTCGCCGCAACGTTCTTGACGCCGCCATCCGCAACCTCATCACCGAAGACCTCGGCGTATCCATCAGGCTATCGCCACCGCTGACCGGCATCACCAAGAGCGGGCTCGTGCACCACTTCAACAACCGCACCCGAACTGCTCGTCTCCGTCGCCGAAGACGCCATCGAGAGACGCTTCCGCAGCAGATCAATGACAGCATCGACCTGGCGGAAAAGCCGGCCCCGGCAAACTGCTGCGCGCCTATATCCGAAGACCCTCTTCGGCAACCTCGATACCAGGACTCCTACGATCCGGCGCAGCTGTGGAGGCGTATCGCATGCCCAGAATCGCGACCTGCTTATCGACGACGCCACCCGCTGGCGCGGCGGCTTTATCGCCGACGGCCCTCAGCGATCGGGTGACCGTTGCCGTGCACGCGGCCAGAGCTTCGTTCACGAAGCCCAGCTTGATCCTGGTATCAGCGCGAAAGCCTCCGCTCGGGCCAAGAGCGTGATCCTGGCGCTCACCAGCGAGGACCGGACCCCTAGTGGGCGTCTCCGATGCAAGCTCTTTCGACGACGTCGAAGAAGCGATGAAGAACTAAGCGCCACCGGCGACAAGGACTCGACAAGAGCCGGTGACGACTCTAAGTTCTTCCGTATAACCTTAAACACGTGACCGACAACAACACCACCCACCACAGCAGTCCGGAGAGACCATCCTCTGGTCGTATGTTCGACCACACCGGAGAAAACCCTGGCCCCTTCGCCATCATCCTGAGCCCTAGAGCGCATCTGCGGTCAACCTCGCAAACCCGTGGCCACCGGTGGGTACTCGACTCCCTCAGCGCGGCGGAACTCCAGCCTGAACCGCCGCGCGGCGTCAACGGCCTCGCCAGTTCTCGGCGCCTCCTACGCTGGTGTGACCATCGCCACTCGGAAGCCTGGCGAAACCATCATTGGCACGACGCCCCGCAGCTCCATGATCCACCGCTACCTCACCGGCAAAATACTGCCGCTCACAAACCGGCAGCCGGCAGACTCACCACCGGGTCTGTGACTCCGTTCTCCTTAGGGAAGCAGCATCAGCCTCCCTCGTGCAGCAGCCGACAGCACCATTATGCTCATCCGAAAGCGGCCTCGCCACTCATGGCGGTCCTCGATCCTCTCCTGGTGATCACGACCGCGGTCACGACAGGCATCGTCGTGGTGATCTTCGTCGAATGACCCCCGCCATCGCCCGCGCCGAACAACAAGGACAAGACGCCCTCGGCGTCCTCGGCAACAACTCCAGGCGACACTACGCGCCATCAAAACCGTCAAGGTTTGCAGGAGCAAGGACGGCGAAACAAAACTCCTGAACCTGGCCACGGAATCCGGAAACAAGGCATCATCGCGGTGCCATGAAGGCCTCACCGGGCAACCGCCATGACCGGCGTGCCGTCGCCCTCGCCAGTTATCCTGAGCGCCGGCGCCTGGCGCGTCTCGCCGCATGACCGTATCCACTCGTGGCATTCCTCCTCTACGCCCTCGGCGTTGTCGGATCCATCGAAAATCCAGTA
>BNJT01000725.1_pt1 | contig 75075 bp, 94 predicted proteins | sample 8540491 | NCBI WGS metagenome assembly BNJT01 (sample SAMD00202455, study PRJDB9452) | human saliva metagenome | host: Homo sapiens | reverse complement strand
TGTACTGACCCCAAAAAGTTAGACAATTAATTTAAGCAAAGGATTTAGTTCTGTATTGTACAGGACTAAGTCCTTTTAATTTTACTTTGATTCGTTTGTTGTTGTAATAATCAATATAATCGACGATTGCCCCCTCAAGTTCCTTTATAGATTTAAATGTCTTTTCATAGCCATAAAACATCTCTGATTTAAGAATGCCAAAGAACGATTCCATCATGCCATTGTCAGTACTATTACCTTTTCTGGACATAGAGGGCTGGATGCCCTTGTCTTCTAAAAAATTATGATAAAACTCATGCTGGTATTGCCATCCCTGATCACTGTGGAGAATAGTATTCTCGTATTGTTCTTCTCTAAAAGCTTTTTCTAGCATATCTTTTACTTGGTTTAAATTCGGTGAAGACGATAGAGAATAAGCTATAATTTCGCTGTTATAACCATCTAAAATTGGTGATAAATATAGTTTTTGGTTGCTTGTTGGGATAGAAAATTCCGTAATATCTGTATAGCACTTTTCCATCGGTTTTTCAGCTTCAAAATGGCGTTGAATAATGTTCGCAGCTTTCTTTCCAACTTCTCCATGATAAGAAGAATACTTACGTTTTCGACGAATACGAGCAGTTAGCCCCAACATTTTCATCAAACGTTGTACCTTTTTATGGTTCACGATGAACCCACGGTTTCTAAGCTCAAGAGTAATACGGCGATATCCATAATTACCTTTATGTTCGGTATAAATGGCTTCTATTTCGTTTTTTACGGCCTGATTCTTATCTTCTTGGTTTAACTGTTTTAAGTGATAGTAGTAAGTTGAGCGAGCGAGTTTGATAATCTTTAGAAGAATATCTAAACGAAACTCGTGCACTAACTCTCTGACAATCTGCGTCTTTCTTCTTTCTCTTTTTCCTCCTTCAAGCGGAGTTCTCTCAACTTTTTTAGAATGGCATTCTCCGCTCTTAAATACTCATTTTCAGCCTGAAGGCGTTCTAGTTCCGTCATCTCTTCTGGTTGTTTCTTTGGCTTACGTCCCATTTTAGGTACTCTCCCTCTTGTTTTCTCAACAATAGTATACTTATTTTTCTTGTATTGTGCGAGCCAGTTAGTAAGCGTACTATGAGTTGGAAGTGCGTATTCAAGAGAAACTCTATTTTGAGACCACCCATCGATTAAGACTTTATCAATCATTTCCTGTTTTAATGCTGGAGAGTAATAATTATTTCTCCCTTTTTTTACTATTTCCAAACCATATCGATCAATCAATCTAACCATGTATTTAAGACTTGCCTTATTTATACCATACATATCTGAGAGTTGTTGAAAGCTAAATCCTTGTTTTCTAAGTTCATAAATTTGAACTTTATCTTCATAAGTTAATTTCATAATAAAAAGCACCCCAAAAGTTAGATTTTCTGTCTAACTTTTTGGGGTGCACTCATTTCTTTGGTGGTTTTTTTATATTTAAACCGAAGGTTTAGAGATAAAAATCTAAAGATATTAGAACCGATTGATTCCGTCCCTTTGGGATATCTTCATGGTAGAGATAAGAGCTGTACCGGTTCGAGCCGAAGTCTCTCACCTACTGAGCCTCAATGAGTCTCTACGGAATAAATTCCTAGAGTCTCATATTCGCATCAGTTACGAAACGCTCTTACTCCTACCATAGAATCCCAAGGGACTCCATCTTTTTATAGAATTGGTGTTCTCTAAACCTTCTAAGTTTATAAAAAAAATAATTGAGTTTTATTATTTAGATTTGCTGCAAAGATGAAGATTGTCATTCTTCATTTTGGTAAATAATAAGTGATTGTGTATGGACAGATAGCGGGTTCTGTGGTTCAATAAATGTATCAGGGTGTCATAGCTCAGTTGGATAGAGCAAGCGTTTCCTAAACGCTAGGTCGAGGGGTTCGAGACCCTTTGGCACCGCTAGTAAAAAAATCCACTGGTTCAACCAGTGGATTTTTTTGTTGATTATTACTATTTTCTTCTACCCATTCAACCGCTCGTTCAACACGTCCTGGAATATCATTTCCATGATTTCCCTCTTCCAACGTAAACTTGAAATCACCTGCTTGAAATTTCGGCTCATAAAAAAATCTTTTTAATGCTATCGTATTAGAAGTTTGGGCTGCTGTTAAATTCTGTAGCAGTCATTCCTTCTTGATCACCCACACTCATGTACAATTTTTGGATGAGTGGCTTTAAAGGGATGTTCTTTTAAATAGTCCAGAAAACCCGGATACCACAGCGAAGAAGAACAACTAAGGACAGTCCCAAATAAATCAGTGTTCACCGCTGCATACATGCTGAATAATCCACCTAACGAATAACCACCGATAACTCTCTTTTCTGCACTTGAAGCAAAAGCATATTCATTCTCACAAAATGGAATCACATGAGTAGTGATAAAAGAAAGATGTTCTTCCGCTTTCCCCCCGAAATCTATCGGCATGGTTTCAGACGCCTGGAGTGGCCAAGGAGTATAATCATCTGTTCGATTATCAGCATTTATGAGTACAAAATTGAGTGCAGGTTGATGTTTAATGATCCAATGATTAAAAGGTTCTTTGAATTGATCTCCATCTAAAAAATAAATGGTCGTAGCATTTTTGACATTAGAACGATAAACATATAATTTTACTCCACAAATTTCTTGTTGGATCCATACAGAATTTTTAACCATGGCAATCCCCTTTCTACTGCTTATTCTCCACTATTTTAACAGTTTTCTGAGCAGTTGATAAGTGTAAATAAATATCCACTAGCTAGGCTAGTGGATATTTACTATAAACTGCTAATTATTTGATTATTAAAATCGTCATCTAATTTAATCTATTACTAGAAAATATTTATTAATACTCCAACTGTAATTACAGCTGTTAGAATTAATAGAACCTTTGTAGCGCTTAATCTCTTAATTGATACTAGCCACCAAGCTAGTAATACCATAATTAAAGGTAAGACTCCCGGAAAGATACCGTTAAGAATATCTTGAAGTAACTTAGTTTCTTCCCCGAACGGAACTGTAAGAGTAGTAGCTAAACTAATTGTCGTGGCCGATAACCCCCCCCACTACTATAATTCCAAGAGTATTAAACATATTAGTAATTCTTCGAGCATCATCACTAATAATCTTGTCAATTGCACCCACACCCAATTTGTATCCTGTTCTAAATGAAACAATAGTAATCGTTGTAGCAATTGTAAAATAAGTAATGATATAGAATAAAGGTCCTAGTGCTGATCCACCCACAGATAACCCCATCGCAATTGATAATAATGTTGGCACCAAAATACCTTGCATGATGGAATCACCAATCCCTGCTAATGGCCCCATTAACGATGCTTTCACAGTAACTGGAAGATTTTCATCGGTCAAATTTCCCATTCCAATTTGTTCTTCAAGTGAAGCAACTATCCCGTTAACAAGTTGTCCAGTTTGAGGTTCAGTATTATAGAAAACGGAGTGTCGCATTAATAAACGGCGATAAGCTTCAGGGTTATCTTTGTAATATTTATCCGCAAGTGGTAAATATGAATATGCCCAAGCTGCACCATGCATTTTTTCATAGCTCATTGCAGACTCTGTCATAAATCCATATCTTAGAAAAATTTGTCTTAGCTCTTTTTTTGTTAATCTTTCTTTAGTATTTTCCATAACCCACACCTCCTACTCGAACATATCATTATCTTCGTATAGTTCTTCTGTTACTGTTGCTTTAGTTTCAACTGTTTCAGTTACAACATTTCCTTTATTCCCAGTGGAAAGATATACAACATAGGCAAACGCAGCAGCAATGAATACTAGTGCTACAGTATTTAATTTAGCAAAGGCAATTAATACAAATCCTAAGAAGAAGAAACTAATTCTGCTTTCTTCTTAATTAAAATATTCATTAGCATTGCAATCCCTAGAGCAGGTAATACTCCACCTAAGACGCTAACAATATGTGTAACAACTTCTGGCATACTCTTCAACAAAGATTCAACTAAATCTTTACCAAAATAGATTGCTAACATAATAGGAATCACACGAACTAAGAAAGTTATAAACTGTGTATATACAATTTGATTGAGGATTAATCCTTTAATATCAAGGTTTGCTGCAGCTTTCTCTGCTTTGTGATTGAAATATGAGAAACCCGCCATCCGTAAGTTATAGAAGATTAATCCAAAAGTTTGTCCAATGAAAATAGCTAGCGTAACTGCAACTGCAGGATCTTTTTGTAGTTGCTAAAAGCTAAACCGATACCACCATAAGAAGCATAGGTAATTTCACTACTTGATGTACCACCCGTATGCATACTAGCAATAAATACACCCTGTACCGCTAATCCACACAAAACCCCTGCCTGTACATCGCCAAACACTAAACCAATCAAGAAACCTGCAACTAAAGGACGTCCAAGGATATAATAGCCTCCTACAACCCCATAAGCCCATACAGTCTCAACAGCTCCTAAGTAACATAAAACACCAACAATAAACGCTTGAAACAACAGAACCATATCCATATTAATCTCCCTTTCTGCTTAATGTTTCGTATTTTGATTTAACATCCTCCCATGTTCTTTTTTCTTCATCTGGGATTAGTTGAAAACTAATATTTACACCATTACTAGATAAGTAATTGAATGCATCATAATCTTTATCATCAATACATAAGGTTCTACCGACTGTTATTGCATCACTTCTAGTATTCATTGGACCAACATTGAGTTCAGTTCCAAAGTCGGCCCCTAATTTCATAATATGTGCCATGACTTGAGGTGAATTCGCAATGATAAAGAAATTTTTAGCTGAATCTTTCGCTAATTTAACTTTTTCAGGTGCCATATCTTCACCATAAATTCCTAGTTTTAAATTTCTTACCGCTGCCTTTAACACTCTTCTTCTCAATTCATCTTTAACGATGTCATCTCCAAAGACCAAAATTCCATCTACCGGTCTTTCAATAGACCATCTCGTCATCGTTTGTCCATGAATTAACCGGTCATCAACTCTAACTAAAGTAATCGTCATAATGATTTCTCCCTTCATTCAATACAAACAAAGTCTTTTCAAATTAATCCCAAATTATCTAAACAAAGTAGATTCAATTGGATACTCAGATGAATCTAGAAATACATCTGAAGTTTCAATTGGTGAATTATCCTCTCTAAAAAGTAATTTGTTCAATTTTTAAAACAGGCGATTTTTCTGGTAAATCCATTAATTTAGCAAGTTTTTTATCGACTAATTCAGCCGTAAACTTTCTACTACCATATTTTATTTTCTGATTCATTACTTTTTCTAAAGATGTAAATAATCCCTGTTGCTCTAAATCTTCATTTTCTAAACCACTAGCTCTTTCTGAAGTAACCCAGTTAAATAAAACAATTACAGTTTTATCATCTACTTTTCTACGTCTCTCAATATAGAAAAACTTCTTCGTCTTTACTGATATTTAATCTCTTTTGAATATTTTTTTATTAGGTAATATCTTAGTAAACTTAATTACTTCCGTTTCAAAGCTGATTTTTTTTCTTATTCATTGCTTCTTCAAAAGAAACAAGTTCCTGAGCAAATGGATAAGTAATTTTTGCAGATTTAACGAAGGTTCCAACTCCATGGATTCTTTCAACCACTCCGTCTTCAATTAATAAATCAAAAGCTTTTCTTATAGTCCCTCTACTTACATCTAATTGTTTCATTAAAATCTCTTCAGAAGGTAATTTTGATCCAGCATCCCAAACACCACCAACAACTTGATTCTGAATATAAGATTTTTAATTGTAAGTATTTTTGGCTCTTTTTTTGATTAAACTCTATACTAATTTTTTTCCATCCTTTTTACACCACTTCCATATTTAGTAATTACTTGTCGAAAGATTTTCACCTCCAGTGACAATTGCTACACCCGCACTTGTTCCTAACATACAAGCTCCTGCTTCTAGAAGTTTAATTGCATCTTCTTTTTGTTCTAATTCCTCCAGAGGCCTTAACTAAAACTCGCCCGTTAGCTACTCTTTTTAAGTAATTTAATATCTTCTACAGTAGCTTTACCGCCACGGCCCCAACCACTTGAATTTTTTTCAAGTATGTAATTCCGGCTTCGATTGCGAGCTCTGCTGCTTTTAACTTTTTTTCTTCTTCTGTTAACATACCAAACTCAAGCATTATTTTTAACAACTTTACCATTTGCAGCCTTCACTACTTGAGCAATTTCATCTCGATACGCATCATAATCGCCACCCTTTTAGATATCCAATGTTAGCCATAAAAATCTAATTGATCTGCGCCTAATTCAAAAAAACTTGTTTCGCTTGGAAAAACTTTTAGTTTCAGTAGTATCTGCCCCCATTGGGTATCCTAGAGCAGTACAAACTTTGATATCAGTACCTTTTTAGATATTCTTTTTGCCGTTGCTACCCATGCTGGTTGCAACATTACCCCGTCAAAACCATATTTAATACAATCGTCACATAAAGCAATAATATCCGCTTTTTGTTAAATCCGGATTAACATTTGTGTGTTGAATGTATTTTTGCTAAATCTTTACCTTCAAATTGTGACATTTTACCCATCTCCTATAGTTTATTATACTGTACGTCTATAGACGTCTTGTACATCTATATGTTACCTCTAGGAATTAAAAAAATGCAATATCGCTTTTTTTATATATTTGTTATACGTTTTTTTACTAATATGATTTATTCACCGATTATGAGTGAATAAAAAAGAGACAGGTATTAACCTGTCTCTACCAAATGAACAATCTTTTAAACAGTTTTTGGCAATTCCATTTTTTAATTATTCATCGTTTTAGTTTTTGGTTATCGACTAATGCTAGTCGTTTAAATATTTCCCTTCTACTCCAAGAACGTCGCAGACTTTCTTCAAATCCGCTTTTGATAAGACGTTATTTTCGTAGATGCTCTTGCCGCTAACACGTTTAAGTTCTAAAGCAATGTGAGCAGCTTTATCGGCTGTTTCGATTAACCCGAAGCAATCTTGGTAATCTTTACCTGTTGAGAGTACGCCGTGTTTTGCCCACACTACCAAACGGTGAGTTTCAAGTTCACGGGCAGTATCATCACCGATTAATTGTGTACCTGGAACTTCCCATGGCAACACAGCGATTCCATCGTGGAATACTACGATTGATTCTGTTAACACTGACCATAAATCAAGGGTTAATGATTCACTCGTCACTTCATCGAGCAATGAGTAGACAACGATATTGGTTGCATGGTTATGAATCACAACGCGGTGATTTTGATCCACTTTTAGACGTGCTGCATGCGCCAATACGTGCATGAAGATTTCACTTGTTGGTCGTTTATCAGTCACGAATCCAGCTACCACTTGGTATCCCTTTAGGAGTCAACTGGATAATCCCTGTGTCCACTTCTGGTTGAGAATGCAAAGTTCTGAAATGACTTCCAGAAGCAGTAATTAAGAGATACTCTCCTTGTACGTGCTCAGGTACATCAAGAACTTCCACTTCTTTTCTATTTTCTGTGTAATAAGTGTAAGGAGTTCCCAGCAAAGATCTGATTCCACCTGCACTTGCTTCTTCTTTCGTCAAACGGTAGCTAATATTACCACCATTGTATTCGTCCCAGCCCTTATTCCACATATCGTAAGTTACTTGGCACAATTCATTTATATATTTTTGGATATGTCATATCGATTTCCTTTCTTTGAGCTTGGTGATTTTTCGCTTTTCTTTTTCTCATCGAATTCTTTAAATAGATTTTGTTTATCTAAATAAATGCTAATGGGCAAAATAATCAGCGTTAACCATATCTGTCTATAGAGAATCGAGATTACAAATAAGATTCCTAGAATTAAGATGAGGAGCTTTTTTCATGCTATTCGCCCTGCTTCTAGTTTTCTCATTGTATTTTTTTACGAGCTTGTAATAACCATACATATAATCCTAACCAAGCAACTCCTAAAAGAATAGCTACGATACTTCCGCTAAATCCGTTTGCTAAGATATAACGAATATCTGGACCTTCAAATGTTGCCCAAGAAATTTGACCAGTTTGTTGTAAAGTATTTGTTTCTTCAGCAAGACGAGTCATATATGGTGTGAAATAAGTTGCTCCATATAAGAATAATGGAGTTGAAATTAAACCGTGGATAATCATACGAAGTACGTTACCGTTTGTTAATAATAGAGCCCCTACTACGAATGATAAGTTAATAATTCCGGCAAATGGTAATACAATGTTACCTGGTAAAGCTACAGCACCAACTAATAAGAATGGAATTGTAAAGATTACAGCTACCCATAATTCATTACGTCCACCAAGTACTGGCCAGTCAAGACCAATGTAAACTTCGCGATCTTCGAATTTTTCACGCATGAAGTCTGATACTGCTTCTGAGATTGGTGATAAAGCTTGTGAGAATAATTTAGAAACCATTGGGAATAATGTTAAAGCTGTTGCAGCTTGCACTGCTAAACCTAAAGCGTATTTTTAGACCGTTTACCTGAAGCAAGCCCTAATGCAAACCCGATGATAGCCCCCATTACAGAGTTTTCACCGAATACCCCAATTTTTTCTTTTAATGTGTCCGCATCGAACTCTTTGTTTAAGAATGGGATTTTCTTCAATAGTTCATCGATTGGATGTAAGATAACAGCGATTAAAGTGATAAAGTGAGGTACTGTAATCCCTGGAACGCCTGTTAAACGTTCTACTTCAGGAGCAAATGCATCTCCAAGTTTTAATTCTAATACGATAATGATTGCAGCAGCGATGAACCCAAACACGATGTTGTTTGTAAAATAAGTTACGATTACAGCTGTAAAGATTTTATTCCAAACATTCCATAAGTCCACGTTCAATGTTTTTGTTTGTTTTGTAATCAACATTACGAAGTTGATGGCTAATTGAAGTGGGAATACTAAGAATGCATATGGCCAAGCCCAGCTGATTGCTGCAGCCCCTGGCCAACCGATATCAACGGCTGGTAAGCTCAAGCCTGTATGAGTTGTTAAGTCATTTGCTGCAGAACCCATACTTGTCATAATGAAGTTTACTAAGATTCCCATCCCTGTGAAGGCAATCCCTAGTGTTAACGCTGAAGTGAAAGCATCTCTGAACTTCATCTTCATTGCTAATCCGACGATTAACATTAGGAACGGTACGAAATACAGCAGCTCCTAAATCGAGAATATATTGAATGACCGATTGTAAGATTTCCATCTTTTACTTCCTCCTAGCTATTTAGAAAAATCAATAATTTTTTTTGTAATTCTTGTTTTTTTGACCCATACCTGTTAAGAATGCAATTCCGTTAAAGACTGGAATTCCATAGTCTTTTTTTAGGTTTTACGATTGAAATGTAGCCATCAGCTGTTTTTTTACGTATTGTTCTAAAAGCTTTCATATCTACTGCTTCGATTTCGCATGGTACGTTTGCTTCTTTCAATAAACGCTCTACTTTAGATGCTACTGTTTGAGATGTAGCTACTCCTGATCCGCATGCAACAATTAATTTTTTTCATGTTATTTCTTCCTCCATTTTTGCTGTCGCAAATAAATTGTAAATTTCTTCTTCGGTTTGACCGCTTTTGTAATGCTTCGATAAATGCTTCTTGTTGGAACACATTCATCAATTCAACCAATAATCCTGTTTGGTTCTTCGGTTCTGAGATTCCAAGAACAACAACGAAGTGAACATCTACTTCCACATCCGAAGTCCCCATTTGAATGAAACGTCACCGGATTTGCCAACTTAACAACGTAGATAAAATGGTTTTCTTCACGTACTCACTATACGTGTGCGGAATCGCAACTGCTGTTTTTTTCGAGTTGCAATCCTGTTGGGAAATTCCTCCTCTCTTTCGAGTATTGCTTTGGCGAAAACCATCATTTCACGTATCCCTTTTTTTCAAATAGCGTTTCCGCTAAAGTTTTTTTCAGGAGTTCTTGTTTGGTTTCACCTTTTCCCTTCCAGATTGATTAAATCCTTTTTGAACTAGTTGAGATATGATTGTCATTTTATCCCTCCTTATTGAATTGGTTCAAATTCCGCTTCTGCAAATAGAGCGGTTAAAAAAACTCTCTTGATTTTTCTGCTTCCCACAAATGTTGAATGTAAGAAGAACTATCTATTTTTTTCGAGTAGAGAACTTTTTAAGGCATCCTTGTAAATTTCTAACTCTGTTTTCCGCAATTGCAATAAGCATTACGACTTTGACGAGATTCTGTCCCCAATAAATAGGTTTGTCGAGCGTCAACATGACGAGTTCGGATTTAGTTACCTCTTTTGGATTCGCGTGCGGTAAGGCAATACCTGTATACGTACTCGTAATCCCAAGATTCTCCCTGTGACGAATCGTTTTCTCAAATCGTGGATTTTTTTCAAGTTGTCCGGCGAGGCTAACTTGATGATTTTTTTGATAGACACTTTTCTGCATCTCCTGCTTTTTCTCTTTTAAATAGATTGAGTTTCCAATCAATCGTTTGATGAATCTTTTAGTCATCTCTTCATCGTCTTTTAATAAATAATTCGACTGCGATTGTCCCATCGTATGCGTCAAGAATTTCTTTTGAATTTTAAGAAGATCCTCTTCCTTCATGATGGTTCCAACATGAATATAAGGGTAAGATACATCCTCCAAAGGCGACTAGAACTAATGACAAGATCGTTTGGTTGAACTCGAAAGCATCTTTAGCTTTGTCAGAAGCTTTTCACCTTTTTCTATATTCTCATATTGTCCAGTGACTTTCCTTTCACCTGATTTAAGATGAGTTCAGATGTGGCCAAACTATGTGGGCACACCACGTAAATTTTCATTGGCTGATTAATTTTCTCAACTGCGATTTCCAAGTGAATCGTTAGTAGTGCTGCCTCGATATCTGTCAATTCTACATTGTAATTTTCCTTGAAAAGATCTTTTCCGGACAACCATACAAAGTTGTATAGAATACCGTATTGATACTTAATATCTTCAATCAGATTACTCTTCAGATGGATTCGATTCCGAAGTCGCATTATCATCGCTGGAAGATGATTCAAAAGCATTCCTCTTAAGTATTCATCTTCTTGGAGCTGTATCCCTGCCAAGTCGCCAACCATATTGATAAACTCATCGGTTGTCTTCTCTATTTTCAGATCAGACCCTAGATATGCACTTGCGTAGTTCCCGATAGATATCAATATTTGTGAAAGTGTAACGATTTCTGCTTCTTCCACTTCCTGACCAGTAATCTCATTGAGTAAGTCTCTGGCTAATAAATACGTCTCGATGATTTTAGGGCTATTGCTATCGAGTTGCTTATATTGCTCACTACGATAACCTCTATTCCACCGAATATCAAAAATGAGTAAATCAAGTAAAAGATAGTGACGATAATCGTGAGAAACTGAGAACTGATACTGCTTTAGTTGGTGATTCATTATTCGGTTGAGTTCTTGTATTCTCCCATCTACAACACAACTTGTTTGGTTCATCTCATCCAGGTTATAATGGGTGACGCCACTCAGTAGTTTGTTTCTAAAGAACATACGAATCTGATCTTCAGCTCCACTTAGTATCAACTTGCCATGTCTTTTTTCTAGCATGACTCCTGTAGCATTTAGTTCTTTTTCAAACTCGGTTACTTCTCTACGAATTGAAGATTCACTCGTGAAATTCTCGAGCGACCAATCTAAAATGTCCACTTCGTTGTCTAAAAGAAATGTTGAAAGCATCTTGAACTCTTCCTTGTTCGCTTTTTGCTTCCATCTTTACTTCAAACTTCTCCATCAATTCGTGGCGATGCCCTTCATCCATTTCAAGAAAGATACCTGCACTTGGTTTCTTCACAACTGACGAAGAATACGGTTTCAAAAATTCGTTTAAAACAACGATGTCATTATAGATAGTCTTCGTGGAAACCAAATAAGTTTGCGCCAGTTCCTTACCAGTTACTGGTGTATCTTCATGAATTAATCGATTCAGAATATCTGATTGTCTCTTATTCACTGTATCCCCTCCATCTATTTCCCACAATCTCATTATATTTTTTTATTGGAAACAAATATTAAACCAACTTTTTTCCAGAACATTGTGGAAGTTTCTCATTTTATTGTGGCACTTTATTAAGAGAGAACAATGAACTTTCTGACAAAGTTCGGTGTAAAAATTAAATAGAAACTTTTTGAAGCAAAAAACAGTTCACTATAAATAATAGTGAACTGTTCGACATATCTCTCTACGAGCGGAAAAAAATGGAATCTAATAGTATTAGTTACCCTACCGTAGAAGTAAAATTTATCATCTAACATCTAAATTATCAACTAAATAATGATACAATTGTTCAGATGAATTCAGTCCTTTTATCCTTTCTACAAAGTTAGGTATTTGTAGTAATTCAACTAATTCTTTCATCGCTGTAATATGTTTTCTACCCTCTTTTGCAGCTAAACATAAAATTATCGATATTGGGTCTTTATTCTCTCCAAAGGATATAGGATTGTTTAAAGTGACAATACTAATCCCGTATTTATTTACATCAGTTTCTGGAGTAGCGTGTGGTAATGCAATTCCTGGCATTATAACGAATCTAGCCACATTATCAGCTACTAAAAGTTTCATAAAGTAACTAGGTTCTACTACTTTTTCTTCTACTAATAATTGTGCTGCTTTAGAAACTGCTTCCTGCCAGTTTTCAGCCTTTTCATTAACTCGAATCATTTTTGGAGAAACCATATCCTTTAAATGAATTTCACTCACAGAACTCTCAAACTTCACTTGAGAAATATCATCCATACAGTATTCTAGCAATGCTTCTTTTTAATAGTAGTTCATTTTCAATATGTGAATACTTTTTAGCGATAGAGAACAACAAATCTACACGAGTTAGAACATCTTTATCAGGATTCAATTGATGACTTACCTTTGTTTTTAGCTGTAATTTCTCTACTTCATTCATAATTGGATTTATTCTATATACTGGAACTGTATACTCAGAAAAAAATCTGAATTTATCTTATTTGTAAAGATAAAATCAAATGGCGCATTAAAAATTTGAAATTCTGCAAACGACATAGGAGGATAGAATTCAATGTTATCAAATAACTTAGAAAGTTCATTATACATTATCGTGGAAATTCCAACTCCATTATCACAAATTACTAAAGCTTTATATGTTGAGGTTACAACGTTATCCTCAGTATATATACCCGCAAAATGAATGGCTAGAAAAAGCAATCTCATCACTATTAAAAATAAATCTTTAATTTACTCTCAATTGGCTTCAATGCTTGTTCAACGAAAAACTAGTAAATCCGGATATTCTTGTTTTTATTCTTTCTAAGTAAGGATTCCCTATCGGAATATTAAAACTAACTCGGTAAAATGCTGCTCTGAAATGGGCATAGACTTTCTCAAATAGTTCTGTTGTAGGCATACCGTCCAAACCACTTAGTACCAAGAATCTATTTATAAATGTATTTACCATACTAGAAATTAAAAATACGATCACTATTATTTTTCAGAAAAAAAGTTGCAACAGATATTGATAATAACCAGGCACTAAGATACGCCAAATCAGATTTACTAACTGAATACTCTTTTAGTTAATTCAACAGCTAATTTATATTCGCGTAACTGCTCGGTATATTGAATTAAATTTTCAGGTAGAAACTCATTATTTTGTCTATTAATACGATTTAATATTAAGTTAAGTACAAAAATAAAAATTGATTAGTGCGGTTAGATACAAAAACGAATATTAAACTGTTGTAGTTTTTTTCTATTAAATAATCTCGTTCAATAACAGCTAATTTATAATCCTCTAAGATTTTTTTTAATAAAAAAATCTGTTTTTCGAACTTAAGTAAATTTGGTTTAGGAAAAGAAGAAATTGATATCTTTTATCTTCCTCTGATCCAATCAAAAAAAATAACCTAGATTTTTTTAGTATTGCCAATTTCAATTTTATTTAAATTAAGAACTTTTTTTAATTCTTTTTAAATCATTAATTAGTGTTGACTTGCTAACATTCAAATTAATCATTAAATCAGCCATTCCTATTACAGTATTTCTTCCAAAAAAATACTGAAGTAAATATAAAGCTTGTCTTTCTTCTTGACTATAGTTTAAATCAAGTGATTTATTTAAAAGAAGTTCTCTAATTACTTTCTTACAATTTGAACTGATAAATATATTTCCTTTAGAATCCAGTATGATTCTTTCAGTACTATTAGATTCAGCAATCTTATCATTAATTTTCTCTACTCTATATTCTATTTGTCTTTTTGTATAATTTAATCTTTTCTGAATTTCTTGTACTGAAGAAATATTTTGTTCACCTAAAAAAACTCAATTATTTGCTTTTAACTCGAAATCCATTTATTAATGTCCTCTCCTCATGTAGATTTTAGTAGCCTTACAATTTCTTTTGCATTTTCTTGAATTTCTTTTGAAGTCCCTTTTGTTAATAATGATCCAATACCACAACAAGCTACACCAGAATTTTTCCATTCAAGAATATTTTCGAGAGAAACTCCTCCTGAAGCAAGAATAGGTAGTTGAGGTAACGGTGTATTGATTACTTTAACTGCTTCTGGGCCCCAGAAATTAGAAGCCGGAAAAAGTTTTATAAATGATGCTCCACACTCCGCTGCTGTCACTACTTCCGTAATGGTTGTGCAACCCGGACAATACGGAATTTGTTCTCTATTACAAATTTTCGCAACATCTTCATTAAAATTTGGTGCGATAATAAATTGAGCACCGGATCTTATTGCTATTTTTGCATCAACTACATCCAAAATTGTACCTGCTCCAACTATAACTTTATCACCATACTTAGTATGAATATGACTTATAATATTTGATGCCTCTTTACTATTAAAGCTGAATTCAAGTACATTGATACCAGCTGTTAATCCAGCTTCAACAATTTCTTCCGCACGTTCCATACTTTCAGTACGGATTATAGTCATAACTCCAGAATCAAATATTCCTTTTACTATTTCCCATTTTTTCATTTGTTTTCCTCCGTAAATGGTTGAATTGGAAATCGAGTATATTTTTTTATAACCTTTTTCTTGTGATAACACAAATTTTTAGCATTGAAGGAGCTGTTCCAACTTTCATTTTCAATCTAAAATCATTAACTCTTTCTTGACAAAGTTTTGCATTATTAAAATCCTTAAGTAAAAATAGTTCATATAAATTTACAAATTCTTCTGCGATTACATTACTAAGACCGGAAACTCCTCCAACTGCACCCAGTTCTAGAGATTCTAAGAATAATGAATCCGACCCTATATAAACTGCTTTTATCTTTTGGGGGTAATTTCGCAATATGATGAAAAGTAAATCAATAGAACCGCTACTATCTTTAATCCCAATAATATTATCTTTTTTTCTAATAGTTTTTCGTATATCTCACTATTAATCGTATTTCCAGTCAAGCTCGGTATATTATAAAGAAGTATGTTTTTGATCCACACTTTCCGATACTTTCAAATAATGATTCAGCAATTCAGTATCAGATAACTTATGAAAATATGGTGTTATTACCGAAAACGCATATGGGTTTAACCGCTTTAAATCATTAATTAATTGAATAGTTAATTTTTGTACTACACTCTCCGGCACCAATAATAATAGGCACTCGATTTGAAACATATTCTGAAACAAATTTTGCATACTCTACTTTCTCAGAATACTTAAGACTTGTAAATTCACCATTTGTTCCGAGAATAAACAAACCATTTATTCCTTTATCAATTAGCAAATCTATTAATCTTTTTGTGGATTCATAATCTATATTTTCATACTTATCAAAAGGAGTTAGCATCGCAGTTATTACACCAGTTAACATATTATTTCGCCTCATTCTCTAAAATACTTCCGATGTTCCCACCAGGATGCCATTGCGAATACGTTCCTAAAGATAACTCTTTACAATACTGAAGGTATACACTTAATAATTGTAACACGATAATCTCACTTAGGTAAGATGCTCTAGGAGGTAATCCTAAATCATCCCCTTCTTTATCCACTTTTGCCACTAATGTATACTTAGAAAGTCGACTTAATTCCGACTCGCTGTTTGAAGTTACTGCAACAACGATAGCACCATTTTTATTAAGCACACTAACAGATTTTAGTAATTCTGTAGTTTTTCCACTATTAGAAATAGCAATAACAACATCGCCACGTGCAACTTGTCCCGCACTACCATGAATTGTTTCTGTTGCATCTAAAAAATATGAAGGGGTTCCGATAGATGAAAACAAAGATGCAATATAACGCGCTACATAACTTGGTTTTCCCACTCCTGTTACATGAACTCGACCTCCATTTTTTTCACTTTCGATAATACTATTAGCAACCTTTTCTACTTCCTCTATTGACAGAGAACTAATACTTTTTCTTAATTCTTCAGATAGATTATTCAAATAATCTCTCGTTTTTTCTTTAGTATTGTCCATAATTTTTCTCCTATATTTAAGAATAAGCAAGATAGTTTAACCCACCTTGCTTATTCACTACTCATCTAAATAATCCTAAGAACCAATCAATAATTACCCCCACCACATTGTAATCAACGTTAGGGAATGATGCTCCACTTATTCCTAACGTAGAGAACATTGGATAAAGAACTAAAGGAAGTGCTACTAAAGCTATACCAACGACGAAAGAACCAGCTAAAGCGCCTTTCCATCCTCCGTATGCATTACCAAACACACCCGATGTACCACCTGAGAAGAAACAGATACCTGCCGCAGGGATCATAATCACTGGACTCTTAAAGAGAACCATCAAGAACATTGCAAACAACCCACCTAGAAAAGAACCTACAAAACCAATAACTACTGCTGTAGGTGCATAAGGGAAAATTGCTGGACAATCCACTGCTGGTTTTGAATCCGGAATATATTTTTCAGAGATTGCCACAAAAGCAGCCGTAATTTCTGCGATAAATTGACGAACACCATAAATCAAGACACTCATAGCAGCAGCAAACTGTAATCCTTGTAATAATGGATAGATAAACCATACATCATTTCCACTCATTTTAGTAACAAACTCCAATTGACCTGTAAAAACATTTGCGAATACTGCGATATAGAATAATACAACCATGAACAATGCAATTGAGAAAACAAAATCTCTAAATAATGAAAAAGAATTTTGGTAATTTAATTTCTTTTGCATCATCTTTTTCTTTAGATTTTGAGAATAATTTACCGATACATCCAGCTAACGCATATCCTATTGTATTGAAATGTCCCATTGCAATAGAATCATCACCTGTAATCTTTCTCATGAATGGCTGAGCAATTGTTGGGAGAGCAGCCCCACAAAGGCCTAAGATAATACCACCAAATAAAATTGTCCACAAACTATTAAATCCATGAGCAATAAATACCAAGGCAAGAACACATGCAAAGTATAAGAAATGTTGTCCAGTCAAGAAGATTGCTTTGAATGGTGTAAATTTAGCAAATAGTAAGTTAGCAACAAAACCAACTAATACTACCATTGCAACCTCTGTCCCATACGTATTTAATGCCATACCTGTAGCAACTTCTACCTGAGTAGTAACTCCATCAATTCCAAAGCCATTATTAAATAATTTAGTAAAATTACCAACAATTGATCCAATAGCAGCAGAACCAATATTAAAAATCATGAATCCAATAATTGTCTTAGCCGTACCTGAAATCACTTGTTCTGTAGTCTTTTTTTGTAAAACCAACCCTACAAACGAGATAATACCAACAATCAACGCTGTATTTCTTGATTGTGCTAATAATGCTTCAATCATTTTTACCCCTCCTTAGAAGCTAAAAATTCAGTTAATTTTTCTAGAATTTCTGCTTTATTCATAATGTTTCTGACACCAACAGCATAAGGCACTACATCTTTTAATTCTTCAGTTAAATCCTCCATAGTAATAATTAAATCCCCATTAAAGCCAATAAGGGAATCTAAATTTCCATGTTCAGTAACTATAGGAAGATTATTTTCACTAATAACTTGGTCTGCTTTAATTTTTAACAACATACTGGAACCCATTCCAGCTCTACAACAAACAAGTGCGCTATACATTCTTATCTACTCCATTCAGTTATAAATTCATAAACAGCTTCACTATTTTCCGCTTTATCTAAGCAATCCAAAAATTCTGGTTTTTCCAACAATTCCACTAGTTGAGCTAGAGCTTCTAAATGACCTTGACTCGAAGTCATTGATAAAGTGAATAGATATTTCACCGGATTATTTGGGCTATCAAGAAATGAAACTGGTTTTTTCAAAATTGAAATGCCTAAAGCTTTTTCAATAGCTCCTTCCTCTGGTCTTGCATGAGGAATTGCTATTCCTGGTGCAACAACAAAATACGGCCCATGCAATTTTGCTCCTTTTATGATATTTTCCGGATATTCTGGAAGAATCTTCTTATTGTGAATTAATGGAATTGAAGCATTTCGAACTGCTGATTCCCAATCTTCTGATTCATCATCTTTTATAATAGCCGTTTTATCAATCAAGTCTTTTAACAAGCTACCACCTCGTTTATTTGTTTTAGGTTAACCTCTACTATGATAGTACATTCTAAAGAAACCGTTATCAATACGATATAGGAACAAATTTTTGTAATTAATTTCAACAAAAAAATATACCTAAAAAAATACCTTATTGATCGTATCTCCAATAAATAACACTATTTATGCAAAAAAATTTATTTTTTTCGAAAAAGTAACATATTTGTTACTGTAACATATATGCTACTTTTTTTACTTTTTTTCCAAAAAAATTGCACTAAAAAAACGCTATTCAAATAGTGAATAACGTCATTGAAAAAAATATAGTTTTAGTCATAAATTATTGCGTCAAACCGATTCTACTTTTTCTAAAATTCGCGTCAAACCAACACTTATAATGATCTATCACTTACAGTACTTTTTCAAAAATTCAAAAGAATAGAACTCCCCCATTTGGTTTTAATCGTTACAATCTTTTTTTATATAGAAACTCTGTTATTTATATTCGAAAAGTTCAACAACGGGAATTATTCTTATTTCTTTCAGAAAACTTATTTTTTTAATTTTTTTAGCCCCTTTTTACATAAAAAAACACCGATTTTCGTTGATATATCAACATTTTCATTTTAAAAAAACAAAAATCCCGAAATTCACTTATAAGTGAATTTCGGGATTTCGTATTTTTACTGTTTATTTTGTTTCAATTTGTAGTTTGCATATAGTTTTAACGTAATCGTTCCAAACACAGCGACTGTAAGTAAGTTGACGATACTTGCAATCCAGCCTTGTGTAAACACAATCGTTGTGGATTGTTGATAGAACAATACATCGAGCGTTGGCGCAATCAATCCGAAAATGGCAATATTGACTACCGCTTGTACGACATTAAATCGAATCATATCGTGTTGTGAAAATACTCCTTGGCGTAAGCTTTTACGACGAATCGCAAATCCAAATACAAACCCTAGCGCACCCGTACTGAGTGCCCAAGAAAGCCACAAGTGATCCGTATAGATCAAATCAAACAATACATGTCCTGTAAAACCGACAATGGCCGCTGGAATCGCGCCTGCAACACCTGCAAAGAGCGCAAGGTAGCCATATGCCAATTGTATATATACTCCCTCAATTGGTGTTGTAATCGACGTTAATGTCATTAACGCTGTCATAATTCCAATCCCAAGAATGGTATAGAGAATTGTTTTAAACAGTCCGTCTTTCACAATACCCCTCCTTTGCCTAATTCGATGTTGGCTCTTCTCCAATAATACGTACTTCTGGTTCTAGAGCAACGCCGTTTTTTTCTAAAATCACTTTTTGAACATAACGGATTAAATCCATATAGTCTGTTGCTGTTCCGTTATCAATATTCACCATAAATCCTGCATGCTTTTTAGAGACTTGCACGCCACCGATTTGATGGCCTTGAAGTCCAGCATCTTGGATTAGTTTGCCTGTAAAATGCCCCTGGGGACGTTTAAACACGCTTCCGCAAGAAGGATACTCAAGCGGTTGTTTACTCTGGCGTAAATGCGTTAATTCCGCTACTTTTTGGTCAATCTCTTCTTGAACGCCTTCTTTGAGTCGGAATCCAACTTCAATCACAAGATCGCCTGTTTTTTGAACATGGCTATGACGGTAGCTGAAGTCTAAGTCTTCGTTGGTGTACGTTTTGAATTCCCCATCTGGAGTAATCACTTCCACGTATTCCACGACTTCACTCACTTCTCCGCCGTATGCCCCAGCGTTCATAAAAATCGCTCCGCCGACACTTCCTGGAATCCCGCAAGCAAATTCTAAGCCTGTCAATCCATTTTCAGCCGCTGCTTTTGACACATCAATTAAGGCTACTCCGCCTTCAGCAACGATTTGTGTACCCGATACGGTTAAATGAGACATATCGTTTAACATAATCACAGCACCGCTAATCCCGCCATCTTTAATAATAACGTTTGAGGCGTTTCCTAAAATCGTCGTCGGAATATTTTTCTCGCGAAGCCAATGCATCACTGCGCTTGCTTCTTTTTTATCTTTTGGAAAAATCAGAATAGCAGCACGGCCACCTGTTTTTGTAAATGTATAATTTTTAAGTGGTTCGTTGTAAAAAACTTTTACATCCGGAAACTCTGTTGAAAATACAGTATAATCCATATTCTTCTCCTTATTCGTAATCCTTTTAATACTACTATTCTAACACGATTACGTCAACTGAAAGCTAGCCCTTACACTAGGACTCCTTTAGCTACGCTTCCCACTCTTGCAATAACTGGTGTACCATTTGCGCAGAACGTTTCCCAGCTTGAACGATAAACGTATCAAAATCGACTGCAGATGTTCCGCGTTCTGGAATATCTGAGATGGCACGAATCACGATAAATGGAACTCCAAACGCGTGACACGCTTGGGCAATCGCTGCCCCTTCCATTTCTGAAGCCATCACATCTGGGAAGTGTTTTAAAATATGGCTTCTTTGCTCACTTGTATGAATAAAACTGTCTGAAGAAACGATCAGGCCCGTATGGCTCTTTAAATCCACCTTAGCAATTGCTTGTTCAATAGACGGTAAAAAGTCTTGATTCATGGCAAAACGCGCTGGCATGCCTGGCATTTGCCCGTAAACGTAATTAAAGGCTGTCACGTCAGCATCACAATACGCAAGTTCTGTTCCAATGACAATATCTCCGATTTCAAGAGAAGTGCCAAAGCCACCAGCAGAACCCGTATTAATGACCAATTCTACTCCGAAACGGTCGATTAAGATTCCTGCAGCTAGTGCAGACATCACTTTTCCGATTCCTGATTGGACAAGGACAATCGTCTTTCCTACAAGGGTACCTTCAATAAATTCCCAGTTGGCAACAGTTGTTCTTTTTTCAATCGTCATCTCTTCTTCGAGCAGACGTTTCTCTTCTTCCATTGCAGCAATAATTCCAAATTTCATTCTTTCACCTCTTTATTATCGTTCAATCTGTTTCGCCATCAAGACGATATCTTCGTATCCGTTACCGATTTTTACACCGTTTTTAAGGCGGCCTTCTTCTTCAAATCCACACTTCTCATAAAGTCGGCGTGCTTTCTTATTCACAGCTACGACCTCAAGTTCAACTCGACTAAGCGTTGAGTATTCAACCACCCAATCCAGCATTTCTTCCATCATCACAGTCGCAATCCCTTGCCCCCAATAGGACTTCAACACGCTAATTCCTAACTCTCCTCGGTGTGAGAATTTAGGATGCAAGCTACCCGCAATGGAACCAACGGCAATAATTTCATCTCCATCTTTTGCCAGTAACATATATTGGTTTTCGTTCTCGTAGAGCGATTCAATAAACAATTCTTCTTGAGCCACAGAATACTTCAATCCTTCGGGTCCAAAAGAAAGAAAATCTGTTTCACTTCCTACTTTTTTACTATAATCAAGTAGCGCTTTCGCATCATCTTTGACTGGCAATACAAATGTAATTTCTCGTTCTTTACTCATCTATGGCCTCCAATTGTTGGATCAATTCTTCGTACTCTTTTCCGTGTGGAACGAAATGAATCACACGATTGAACTCCCCATCTCCTACACGGTCGATTTGAACTTTTAAGAACGTTGAAGGAAGTTCATCTTCGATATACTGCGCCCATTCAACGACGCACACACCACCTGCATAGAAGTACTCTTCAAGGCCCACTTCGCTGGCTCCGCCACTTTCTTCAATACGATACATATCCATATGAAATAGCGGCAAGCGGCCCTTACGGTATTCGCGAATCAATGTATAGGTTGGGCTCTTAATGACACGGTCGATGCCTAATCCAAGGGCAATTCCTTTTGTCAGAGTTGTCTTTCCAGCGCCTAAATCTCCTTCTAGAATGACACAGCTATTTTCAAATAATAGCTTGCCTAGACGTTTTCCTAGCGCCATTGTCTCCTCTTGTGATGTTGTCAGTATGTCAAACATAATGTTACTCCTTCAAACTTGGTTTGATTGTCTTGCATAAAAAAAGAGCCAAGACAAACTGTCTTAGCTCATTATAGCATATTTCGCTTATTTTAGAACGCGTCCTAAAAATTCTTTCGTACGGTCTACTTGTGGGTTTTCAAAGATTTGTTCTGGAGTCCCTTCTTCTGCGATAACTCCTTTATCCATGAAGACAACACGGTCGCTGACTTCTTTGGCAAATCCCATTTCGTGTGTGACAACAATCATTGTTAGCCCTGTGTGCGCTAAGCTTTTCATTGTTTCTAACACTTCATTCACCATTTCTGGGTCAAGTGCTGACGTTGGTTCGTCGAAAAGTAATACGTCCGGTTGCATCGATAATGCACGCGCGATGGCAACACGTTGTTTTTGACCACCTGATAATTGACGAGGTTTTTGCATTGATGTACGCAGCCATTCCAACTTTTTTTCAAGGAATTCTTTTGCGATTTTTTCTGCTTCCTCTTTTGATTTTTTCAATACTTTCATTGGTCCAACAATACAGTTTTCTAACACGTTTAAGTTGTTAAATAAGTTAAATTGTTGGAAGACCATTCCAACGTGAGTACGGTATTCGTAAATACTCTTGTCATGTTCAAGAATGTTTTGTCCATTGTAGAAAATTTCGCCTGAAGTTGGTTTTTCGAGTAAGTTAACGCAACGTAACAGCGTTGATTTACCAGAACCACTTGATCCGATAATTGTCACTACTTCACCTTGTTTTACTTCAAAAGAAATATCTTTAAGAACTTCATTGTTCCCGAAAGTTTTACTTAAGTTTTGAATGGAAATTACTGCTTCGCTCATTTTGCATTTCCTTTCTGTCTAGTTTTTTCTTCGACTGCTGACATTGAATTTGAGTTCAATGGATCTGAATAAATCACTTCATAGTTATCTGGACCGTCTAATTTACGCTCGAAGTAACGTAAAATACGAGTCACTGTGAATGTCATGATGAAGTATAGAATTAATGTTACAAAGAATGTATCGAAGTAACGGAAGTTTTGTCCCGCAACTGTTTTTGTCGCGAAGTACAATTCTGATACAGAGATTACGTTCAATACAGAAGTATCTTTAATGTTGATAACGAACTCGTTCCCTACTGCTGGAAGGATGTTACGGAGTACTTGTGGGAAAACAACATAGCGCATTGTTTGCCAGTGCGTCATCCCGATAGCTTGACTGGCTTCAAATTGTCCTTGGTCGATAGAGATAATCCCACCACGAACGATTTCTGACATATAAGCCCCTGTGTTAATCGATACGATGAAAATCGCAGCAAATGTCACATCTAAGTTGATTCCAAACATTAATGCTGTTCCGTAGTAGATTACCATCGCTTGTACGATCATCGGTGTTCCACGGAAGAATTCTGTATAGCAGTTTAAAATGATGACTGCAATTTTTAAGAGAATACGTTTAGGTCCTTTTTCTGGTAGTGGAATTGTTTTAACAAATCCGATGAACATCCCGATTAAAGTCCCAATAATTGTACCAATAATTGAAATATATAGTGTAATCCAGGCACCTGTTAAAAACATTTGCCAGTTCTGTTGAATGATTTTTACAATCCAATCAATACTCATTTATTTTCCTACTTTCTGTATTTAATGTGTATGTATACGCCACACGAGGTGGCGGTGTGTTATGTTTGTGCTTTGCTTACTGCCTGTAGTTGAACTCAGGCTCACAGGACTGACGTCCACTTCCCGAAACGTACGCAGAACGTTACACGTTCCTTCCGTCGTTTCGGTCCAGTGATTCAGTCCTGAGCGTTCGCCCTCGTATCCTTGTTATTCCGCTGCAGGTTGATTCTTAATTGCTTCTTGCATGATTTGTTGACGTTCTTCGCTAGAGATTGTTTTTTTAATGCTTCGTTGATTTCTTTTTGTTAATGGGCTATCTTTTTTTAACACCAACAGCTGTTTGTGTGTCTTCTGGTGATGCTTTGAAGCCATCTGTTAATTTAACCATTACGAAGTCGCTGTTTGCTGCTTGAGCAGAAATTGCTTCTGGTAATTCAGAAACGTAAGCATCGATTGTTCCTGCTTGAAGTGCTACACGCATTGCTGGGAAGTTATCCATAGCAGCTTGTTTGTCAACACCTGGAATTTGGTCGATCACTGAGTAGTGGAAAGTGTTTAATTGAGCTGTTACTTTTGCACCAGAAAAATCTGCTAATGAAGTAGCGTTTGCATATTTAGAACCTTTTTTAACCACTAATACTAATTGTGAATCGTAGTAAGAATCTGTAAAGTCGATTGTTGCTTTACGTTCTTCTGTAGGACTCATACCAGCAATGATCGCATCTATTTTACCTGAAACAAGCGCTGGTGTTAAGCCATCCCACTCAGTTTTTACAATTACTAATTCTTTTCCTAATTGTTTAGCCACACGTTTTGCGATTTCAACGTCGTAACCGCCTGCATATTGGTCAGTCCCTTGAATTTTTTTACCGCTCCGTTTGAGTCATCTTTTTTTGAGTCCAGTTAAATGGTGGGTATCCTGCTTCCATCCCAACCACTAATTGGTTTTGGTTTGCTGTCCCTTGGCTAACAGGTGTGCCACACGCTGCTAATCCTACTGTCATTGCTAAAGCTGCAATTGCGCCTAAAATTTTTTTCATTTTCTTTCTCTCCTTCTCGATTATCAAACTGGTTCTCTCATAACACACAAAAAAGGAACCACGAACAAAAGCCGTGATTCCTCATAAAAAGTCATAAGTAGTCATTCTTTTTGCCCGGTAATTGATTGCACTTCATGAGTATCTGGGCAGATATCATGACAGTGACTGACCTATTATGACCAGCCCCCAACGTTTTCACGTTTCGGCGAAATCCCCTTTCCAGTTTCCTGTACTCTTGTCATTCGCACCTCAGTTCAATAACCATTTGATTTAATTGATGAAAATAAATTAACATACATTTTCTTGAAAGTCAACACATATATTTTCATTTTTTTGAAAATGACTAACAAAAAAATATAATTAATATTATATTTCAAACGAGACTCGCTTACATACTTATACGCAGTAGCTGATTGGATAAAGCCTCATCACTCGTGATTTGCTTTATCCTAATCAGTTTCTGCGAGGGTAAGACTACGAAGAAAAATAGGACTCACACTGTGAGTCCTATTTTTTTCTTCTGTCTTACTCCCAAAGGTGAGAGACTCATAGAGGCTCGAGCCGGTACAACATTACAGCTATTATAAAAAATCCGCAAGGATTTGGAGTAATTACTTTCTCCTTTCCTCCTCCACTACCAGGTTGCCTTAGAAATGATCATTTTTTTGCGCCAAAAAAATGATTACGAAGGAACTTCGAGTTTCTATAATCGCAGTGGTGGGGATCGTATTAAATGCGAATTAGTAGGAGTTAGGAGTTTATTCCTTACTCCTACTTTGAGGCTTTTAAAGGAGAGAGACTCATAGAGGCTCGAACCGGTACCCCACTACAGCGATTATTACAGAAACCGAAGGTTCTGCAGTAATCATTTATTATATTTTATATTCTTCTCAGCACAAAAAAGAGTGCCTCATTTCTGAGGCACCCTGTTAGATGAATTATTTATTCACGTTTTCCCATTGCCAGTTCACAACTTCAGGAATATCTTCCCCGTGTTCACGGATGTAGCTGTGGTGGAATTCCACAGTTTCGTCCATTTTCGCAGCAAATTCGCTAGCTTTGTCGCCGTATACAGCAACTGCAGCGTCTTTAGCAACGTGGAAGCGGTCCATTTCAGATAATACACGCATATCGAATGGAGTTGTGATATCTCCGTTTTCACGGTATCCGTGGATATGAACGTTATGGTTGTGACGATCAAAGAATAAGTCACGAATCATACCTTCATAACCGTGGAAGCAGAATACAACTGGTTTGTCAGTAGTAAATAATTTATCAAATTCTTCATCAGATAAACCACGTGGGTCCACTTTTGGAGAACGTAATTTCAAGATATCTACTACGTTGATGAAGCGAATCTTCAATTCTGGGAATTGTTTGTGCAAGATTGAAATACCTGCTAATGCTTCTAAGTTAGGTTCAGTACCTGCAGCAGCAATCACTACGTCTGGTTCTTCTCCTTCTTTCACTGTTGAAGCCCAATCAATTACTTTGTAACCTTCGCTCACTAATTCTTTAGCTTCTTCTACAGAGTAGAATTGTGGACGTGGGTGTTTTGAAGAAACGATTAAGTTAATTTTATCTTCTGAACTTAAAGCTTCAGCCATAACAGCCATCAAGCTGTTTGTATCCGCTGGTAAGTATTCACGAACGAATTCAGGTTTTTTCTCAGCTAAGTGTGTTAATAAACCTGGATCTTGGTGAGTATATCCATTGTGGTCTTGTTGGAACACTGTTGATGTTGCAATCAAGTTTAATGATGGATAGTTTTTACGCCATGGAGCGTGAGTTTTAGATTTACGTAACCATTTGAAGTGTTGAGTGATCATTGAGTCAACTACACGTAAGAATGATTCGTAAGACGCGAAGAATCCGTGACGACCTGTTAATACATAACCTTCTAAGAATCCTTCAGCTTGGTGTTCTGATAATTGTGAGTCGATAACACGACCAACTGGTGAAATCCATTCATCGTAGCTTTCATCACGACGACCAACCCATTGACGGTTCGTTGCTTTGAAGACTTCGTTTAGACGGTTTGATTTAGTTTCGTCTGGTCCAAAGATACGGAAGTTATCTGGGTTTGCTTTTACTAAGTCAGCAGCAAAACGACCAAATTCGATCATATCTTGTTTTTGGATAGCACCTGGTTTAGATGTATCGATTGCATGTTTAGTCCAATCAGTAATCTCCATTGGTTTTACAACCCCTGCGTTAGTGATTGGGTTCATGCTCATACGACGTGGGCCTTTTGGAGAAATTGCAGCAATTTCTTCTACTAATTTACCATTTTCATCGAATAATTCTTCTGGACGGTATGATTTCAACCAGTCAACTAATGCATCGATGTGTTCCATAGCTTCACCAGATACTGGGATTGGAACTTGGTGAGCACGGAATCCACCTTCGATTGGTTCGTGGTTCCATTCTTTTGGACCTGTCCAACCTTTAGGAGTACGTACTACTAATACTGGCCAATGTGGCATTGTAGCTTCTTGGGCGCTCTTAGAACGAGCTTCTTTTTGAATTGCTTGGATTTTTTCAATAGCTTCATCTAATTTAGCAGCCATTAATGGGTGAACTTCTTTAGGATTTGTTCCTTCAACAAAGATTGGATCCCATCCTAAACCGTTGAAGAATTGAGTTAATTCTTCATCAGTACGACGAGCTAAAATAGTTGGGTTGTGGATTTTACCACCGTTTAAGTAAAGGATTGGTAAAACTGCACCATCGTTTACTGGGTTGATGAATGTGTTTGAGAACCAACCAGCTGCTAAAGGACCAGTTTCTGCTTCCCCGTCACCGATAACTGCTGCTGCAATTACGTTAGGGTTATCTAAGATTGCACCTGTAGCATGTGATAATGAGTAACCTAATTCTCCACCTTCGTGAATTGAACCAGGAGTTTCTGGAGCAGCGTGAGACGCGATTCCTCCAGGGAATGAGAAGATTTTACATAATTGTTTGAACCCTGCTTCATCTTGAGTGATTTCTGGGTATAACTCTGTGTAAGATCCATCTAAGTAAGAGTTAGAAACCATTACTTGTCCACCGTGACCAGGTCCTTCAATGTAGAACATATCTAAGTCATATTTATTAATCGCACGGTTTAAATGCGCATAAATGAAGTTTTGTCCTGCAATTGTTCCCCAGTGTCCAATTGGATGAAGTTTAACGTCTTCTTTTTGGATTGGACGACGTAAAAGTGGGTTATCTTTTAAGTACATTTGAGCTACTGAGATGTAGTTCGCTGCACGCCACCAAGCATCTACCTTTGCTAAGTATTCTGGTGTATCAAATTGTGTCATGTGTGTTTGTCTTCCCTTCTTGTTTTTGGTATCTAAAGAAATTCGAAAACGGTGATTCAAAAATCCTTCCTTTTTTAACCGTCAAGTATTTACCATACCTATATACGGCTGTCAAGAAAAATCATGTAAACCTTCACATTATTAATCGTTTTCTATTTTCTTTAGGAAATATTCCCGTTTTCAGACCGTTTTATTACAGCCATGAAACGTTCATAACCACATTTATTTGACTATTTCAACTCGATTTTTGATCATTTCCAACATCGAGTACTCTATTTTACCATTTTTTATGTTCATTCCGCAATAAATCGTTCATAAAAAGTCAGATAGGATCAAAAAAACCGAGGCGGAATTCCTCGGTTTTTCTATCTCAATAAGGCTTGTACAGATTTTTATTGAAAATATTGTAGAAATTCTCCGTATCCCTCTTCTTCTAGCTTAGCCACTGGGATGAAACGAAGAGATGCAGAATTGATGCAATAACGTAGTCCGCCCAATTCTTTTGGACCATCTTCAAAGACGTGTCCTAAATGCGAATCTGCTTGCCCACTTCTCACTTCTGTTCGCTTACGGTTTAATTTGTAATCTTCTTTTTCCGTTAGCGTTGTATTTTCAATTGGTTTTGAAAATGATGGCCAGCCGCAACCCGCATCAAATTTATCTTTTGAACTGAAGAGCGGTTCTCCGCTGACAATATCGACATAAATTCCTTCTTCATAGAAATCATCATATTCTCCAGAGAATGGTCTTTCTGTGGCTTCATTTTGAGTCACTTCGTATTGAATTTCTGTTAAACGTTTTTTTAGTTCTTCTTTTGAAAACTCCATCGTGGTTTCTCCTATTCAAATTGTTGTCGTTTTGACTGATGTGGATCTTGAATTCTCTTGAAGAGATGTTCCAAGTCCTTATTCGTTAAATGAACGAGTACGGGTCTTCCGTGCGGACAGTTATAAGGATTGTTACATTTGGCTAAATCGACTAATAACTGACGTGCTTCCCATTCACTTAAGTGGTGGTTTGCCTTAATCGAACCTTTACAGCTCATCATAATGGCTGTGGCTTCTCTTAATTTAGCAACCGTAATCTTCTCGTCGGCCAAGATAAAATCGATAATTTCTTCGATAATCGCCTTTTCTTGTCCCTTCTTAATCCACGCTGGATGCGATTGAATTTGGAAAGTATTTTTGCCCAAATGGCTCCATCTCTATTCCAAATTCCTCTACAAGAGATAATCGTTCTTCCAACTTCACGCTGTCCTTCTTCGAGAACTCTAGCAAAATTGGGACCATCAATGGTTGACTGACACGGCCTACTTGACCGATCTCCACCTTGAACTGCTCATACTTGATTCGTTCTTGAGCGGCATGTTGGTCAATCATATATAAGCCTTTTTCGTTTTGTGCAAATAAGTAAGTTCCATGCATTTGTCCAAAATAATGTAATTCTGGGAATTCTTTTTCGAATGGTTGAGAGTCGATTTTCTCAGCCAATTTCAAATAGTCAGCATGATCATCGTGGCTATCCACCAGTTCTTCTTGAACGACTGGTTCAACGGTGTGACCTACTTTGACAGGCGCATCATCGACTGGTAGCACTTCGACTTCTTCTCTTACCTTTTCAGTAAACGAAGGCGTTTCGATGTGACTAGACTCCACAACTGGTGTCTTTAATTGCCACTCCAATGTTTGTTGGACAGGTTTTGGAGCCTCTACGCGATCAACTTTACGTTTGAAGGACAAGTCTTCAATCGATTCAGGAATGCGTTGTACGCCCTGTATCGCCTCTCTAATCGCCTTTTGAATCACTTGTGAGAGTTCTTGCTCTTTACTGATTCGTACTTCTTGTTTCGTTGGATGGACGTTCACATCGACAAGTTGCACGTCCATTTCAATCGAAATAATCGTGATTGGGAATCGTCCCACCATCAATGTCGAGCCGTATCCTAATGTAATGGCTTTTGCAATCGCCATATTGCGGATTGGTCGTCCATTAATGAAATTGATAAGTAATTGCGGTTCGATCTTGTGAGTTCTGGCAGAGACGTATATCCAGATACTTTGAAATCTTCGTCTTCCCCATAAAATGGTAACATCTTACGCGCATTTACGGGTCCAATATTTCCAGCGACTGCTTGCAGCAAATCCCCTTTCCCAGAGGTTTGTAACAACAGATTGCCATCATTTTTTAACACGAAGGCAATTTCTGGGTGACTAAGAGACGCCTTACTCACCACATCGGTAATATGCGCTAATTCCGTTTGCAAGGTACGAACGAATTTCAATCGGGCTGGTGTGTTATAAAATAAATCTTCAACAAGGAAAGTTGTTCCTTTTAATGGCGGAACGGTCTTCTCTTCTTTGATTTCACCAGACTCAATCTTTAACTGCACGCCGCTGTCTTCTCCTGTTGAAGTCACAAGCGTCACTTTCGATACAGCTGTAATACTCGCCAAGGCTTCACCACGGAACCCGAGTGTACGAATTCGAAAGAGTTGTTCCGGCGAATAGAGTTTACTCGTTGTGTGACGTTTAATCGACATACGAGCGTCCTCTTTTGTCATCCCAATTCCATTATCTTGAATGCGAATTTTGCGAAGTCCACTCTCTTCGATTTCAATCTCGATACGCGTACTCTTAGCATCAATCGCATTTTCGAGTAATTCTTTCACCACAGAAGAAGGACGTTCGATCACTTCTCCTGCTGCAATCTGGTTGGTCAGTAATGTACTTAATTCTTTAATTGTTCCCATACACTACTCACCCTTTTCCATTTGTTGCCATTTATACAGGATGTTCATTGCATCCATTGGCGTCATACTCATTATGTTTAATCCTTTAAGCTCGTGAACCCATTCAGGCATGCTTTCTGTTTCTTCTTCAAAGAGCGATACTTGTTCCACGAAAGTACTATTTTCATTCGCGGCCCCTTTTGCTTCTAAATGATTTAAAATCGTACTCGCATTTTTTAATAGCTCGCTTGGAAGTCCAGCAAGTTTGGCTACATGAATTCCGTAGCTCTTATCGGCAGGTCCTTCTAATACTTTATGCAAGAAGACCACTTCGCCATTTTCTTCAACGGCTCCTACATGGACATTCCGTAAATCTGCATATTTCTCACTGAGTCGTGTTAACTCGTGATAGTGCGTTGAGAATAATACTTTAGCTGTTAAATGCTCATGAATATACGTGATGATCGCTTCTGCAAGCGCCATTCCATCATACGTAGCCGTTCCACGTCCGATTTCGTCAAACAATAACAAGCTTGTTTCGTCTGCGTTACGTAAGGCGTGGTTTGTCTCCATCATCTCTACCATGAACGTACTTTGGCCAGAAATTAAATCATCGGCTGCCCCAATACGGGTAAAGATTTTCGTGAAGACTGGAATCGTTGCACTCTTGGCAGGTACAAAACATCCGATTTGCGCTAGGATGACGCAAAGTGCTAACTGTCTCATGTACGTTGATTTACCAGACATATTTGGCCCTGTAATAAGAAGAATGTGTTCTTCTGGACTCATTGAAATGCTATTTGGCACATACGTTGATTGTCCCATGACCTTTTCAACGACCGGATGGCGACCATCCTCAATCCAAAGTCTACGGTTCTTCATTGAAATCGTAGGCTTCACTAAGTGATAACGTTCGCTCACCACACTAAAGGCTTGTAAGACGTCGATAGTTGCGACTGTTTTGGCCAATTGTTGTAACTGGGCGGTATAGTGTTTCACCTGTTCACGCACTTCTACGAATAATTGATATTCAAGAGCGCTTGATTTTTCTTCCGCTTCTAAAATCAGCGTTTCTTTTTCTTTTAATTCAGGCGTAATAAAACGTTCCGCATTCGCCAGCGTTTGTTTACGCTCATAACGACTGCTATCAAGTTTCGATAGATTTGATTTGGTCACTTCGATATAGTATCCAAATACCTTGTTGAAACTAATCTTCAATGAACTAATGCCTGTTTGCTCACGTTCTTGTTGTTGGAGTTGTGCAATCCATTCTTTTCCATGTTTCATCGTATCCCGATACGTATCCAGTGTAGCGTTATAGCCCGAACGGATAATATTTCCATCTGAAATCGTCAGAGGTGCATCCTCGTCGATGGCACGATCGATTAAATCGTATAACTCAGGAATGTCGAATAAGTTTTCTCCAAGTTCACTCCATTCCTTAGAGTCCAAGCTATCGACAATCGATTTAAAGATTGGCACTTGTCCAAGTGTTTGTTTCAGTTGCAAGAGGTCACGCGCATTGGCAGTTCCAAATGACACTTTCCCAACAATGCGTTCTAAGTCGTACACACATTTCAACGTTTCGATAAAGTCTGTCCGTTCAAAGTAATGTTGGTTCAATGTTTCCACAAGCGCATGGCGTTTTTGAATCGCTCCTTCTAGTACAAGTGGTTTTTCAAGCCATTGTTTAAGGAGTCGTCCACCCATGGCTGTTTGCGTCTCATCTAAAAACCAGAACAGCGAGCCATGTTTTTGGTTGGCACGAATAGTTGTCGTCAACTCTAAGTTACGCTTTGTTTCGTAATTCATCGCTAGATAGAATTCACTTTGATACGCTTGGGCCTTTTGTAAGTGCGAAAAGCTTCTCTTTTGAGTGAGTTTCAAGTAGCTTAATAGATTTTGCACGCATCGAATAGATGCCTCATCTTCTAATTCTGAGACTAAGTCTGCGCAGTCTTCTCTATCAATTTGGTCTTTTTCAATCGTTGAAATCAAGATTTGCATGCTTGTAAAGAGATGGCGAAGTTCTTCTGTCACATCGCTTTCGACAAGAACGACTTCACGACACATCAAGCTTGAGCATTCGCTACGTACCTCTTCCAAGTTCGCAAGTTGTGTCACTTTCAATTCCCCTGTGGACACATCCACATACGACAGTGCAAATCGTTTCCCAACAAGCGGTAAAATCGACACTAAATAATGGTTTTGATTTTGCGCTTGGTATTCTGTATACGTTCCTGGCGTCAAGACTTGAACAACGTCTCGTTTCACCATTCCCTTTGTCAGCTTTGGATCTTCCAACTGCTCACAAATGGCTACTTTCTTTCCAAGTTCAATCAGTGTTTTAATATATTCTTTTGCGGCATGATGAGGAACCCCACACATTGGAATTGGGTCCTCTGCATTTTTATTTCGACTGGTTAGTGTAATTTCGAGAAGTCGTGCTGCTTCAATCGCATCATCATAAAACAATTCATAGAAATCACCTAGTCGATAGAACAATAAGCAATCCGGATACTTTTCTTTAATCAAAAAATACTGTTGCATCATCGGTGTGTGTTTCGTTTTTTGTGGCATTTCTGACTCTCTTTCTAATCTTTTTATTCAAAAAATGGTGCATCTGGAGTAATGCGAATCGGTTGAATTGATTTCGCCTTCCCCGTTTTATCATCAATATCAATTAAACAAGCACTGAGCTGGCCTTCATCGTCTTCAGCCACTTCAAATCGTGCCGGTAATTGATTGAGGAATTTCGTAATAATAATATCGCGCTCCATTCCGAGAATTCCGTTATACGGACCGGTCATCCCCACATCACAGAGGAAAGCTGTCCCTTGTGGAAGAACGCGTGCGTCGTTTGTAGGTACATGCGTATGTGTTCCAACGACAGCAGATACTTTCCCGTCCAAGTACCAAGACAAGGCTTGTTTCTCACTCGTTACTTCGGCATGGAAGTCGACAAAGATAATCGGTGTTCTCTTTCTAGCTTCTTCAACTGCCTCAGTAATTTTTGGCAAACGGATCGTCCAATGCATTCATAAAGACACGACCTTGTAAGTTAATGACGGCCACTTCTTTATCGTTACATTTTACATAAACGATTCCTTTTCCTGGAACGCCTGCTGGATAGTTCAGCGGTCGTACCATTTTTGTGGCATCTTCTATGAAATCAAAAATCGCTTTGTTATCAAAGGCATGATTTCCAAGCGTTACAACGTCTGCACCAGCCTGCAATAACTCCTTATAAATCTTCTCCGTAATTCCTTTTCCATGGGCAGCATTTTCCCCATTAATCACGGTGATTTGTGGTTTATATTTTTTCTTTAATTTTGGAATGTATTGTGCGACCATCTCTCTTCCAAGAGAACCTACTACATCGCCAACAAATAATAATTTCATAAGAGTGCCTCTTTCTAAATCAATGTAGCTCTATTTTACCATAAAACAAGGCTAGAAAATACCTAGATACAACTCTAGACTAGGTCATTCCATTAACAGATAGGTAAACTAATTGTAAATGCCTGTTTTAATTCTTTCATACATTCTCCTAAAAAAACAAAAAAAGATTGAAAGCCTGATATACCCAGACCTTCAATCTCATATTTTAACTTATTTTTTTATAAAGATTTAAATGTATTCACTATATTTTCTACAGTGAATCCTAATGTTTCCATTACTTTATTTCCGTTACCAGATAAACCGAAGCGGTCGATTGTAACAGTTGCCCCATCAAGACCAACGTATTGTCCCCATCCGAAACTTGCGCCCATTTCAACGGCTACACGTTTACGAACATCACTTGGTAATACTGCTTCACGGTACTCTTTTGGTTGTTCTTCGAATAGGTTCATCGATGGCATTGAAACAACAGATACATCAATTCCTTCCTCGGCAAGAACTTTTTGCGCTTCAATGGCAAGAGCTACTTCAGAACCTGTCGCGATTAAGATACCTTCTGGAGTATCGCATTTTTGTGGGTTAACCACATATGCCCCACGTTTCACACCTTCATAAGCTAATTCTTTTGAATGTTCAAGAACTGGTAAGTTTTGACGTGAGAATACTAATACCGTTGGACGGTCTTTTGCTTCTACAGCTACTTTCCATGCAGCAGAGACTTCGTTACCATCAGCAGGACGAATCACGTTTAAGTTTGGAGTTGCACGGAACGCTGCTAATTGTTCGATTGGTTCATGCGTTGGTCCGTCTTCCCCTACCGCGATTGAATCATGTGTATACACATAAATTGCTGGTAAATGAGAGATCGCTGCAACACGCATTGCTGCTTTTAAGTAATCTGCGAATACAAAGAATGTACCACCATAGACACGGTTACCACCATGAAGAAGCATACCGTTCATCGCAGCTCCCATCGCAAATTCACGAACCCCAAACCAAATATTTCTTCCACCATAATTTTCTTGAGAGAAGTCTGTATCTACTTTGTTCATTGTGTTGTTTGATGAAGAAAGGTCTGCAGACCCACCCCATAAGAATGGAATATGTTTTCCTAATTCTTGAATCGCAGCTTGGCTTGTCACACGAGAAGCCATTGCTGGGCTACCAAATTCATATGAAGGTAACACTTCTTTCAAGTCCACATGAATGTTTTCTGCAAAGCTGTCTTCGAATTCTTTTGCAAGTTCTGGATAAGCTTGTTTATAGCCTTCGAATACTTCTTTCCATTCGTTGTAGTCATTTTCACCAGTTTGCACTAATAATTTATCGAAACGATGTTGTACTTCTTCAGGCACTTCAAATGGGCCATATTCCCATCCGTAGTTTGCTTTTGCTTCTGCAATGCCGTCAGGTCCTAAAGGAGCCCCGTGAACTTTATTCGTTCCTTGGTTTGGAGCACCGTAACCAATAACGGTTTTCACTTCGATAATTGTTGGTTTTTCTTTTTGGCATTGTGCTTCTTCAATAGCTTCAGCGATTTCGTCTAAATCATTTCCATCTTCAACACGTAAATAGTTCCAACCTAATCCTTTGAAGCGTTTCTTCACATCTTCAGTGAACACTTTGTTTAAAGGACCATCTAAACAAATATCGTTTGAATCGTATAACACGATTAATTTGTTTAATTTCAATGTTCCCGCAAGAGATGCTGCTTCGTAAGAAATACCTTCCATTAAGTCCCCGTCACCACATAAAACATAAGTGTGGTGATCTACTACTGCGTAGCCTTCACGATTGAATTTCGCAGCAAGGTGCGCTTCAGCCATGGCCATACCAACCGCATTGGCGAATCCTTGACCAAGAGGACCCGTTGTTGCATCTACCCCGTCCGTGTCATGTACTTCTGGGTGTCCAGGTGTTTTACTTCCAAGTTGGCGGAAGTTTTTCACATCTTCAATCGATAAGTCATAGCCTGATAAATGCAATAAAGCATATAACATTGCAGATCCATGACCTGCTGATAATACAAAGCGATCGCGATCCACCCAATTAGAACGTTTTGGGTTTACTTTTAAATATTTAGACCAAAGTACATAAGCCATTGGTGCAGCACCCATTGGTAGTCCAGGGTGTCCTGAATTCGCAGCTTGAATCGCATCCATACTTAGTGTACGAATTGTATTCACTGCTAGTTGATCGGTTTTATCAAACATACAATCACTCCTTAAATATTTTTTCCTTAATCGGAACTTACTCTTCTATTTTACTAATCCAAGACTGCTTTTGCAACCGTTATTTTTATGATAAACCAAACATAGTAACCCCTTGCAAAACACATATTTCCTTCATGGTTTTAGCATATTTTGCAAAAATAAAAAGGCTGAAATTTTCAGCCTTCTCTCGTCTATTCCTCGTCTCGGTTATGCAATCCTTTTTCTTTTTGAATCGCTTTTAGTTTATCTGGAGTCACGTCGTTTCCTTCTTCATCAACAATTTTCAATCCTTCGATATGGTTACGCATTCCACCACGAAAAGCTGCCAAATACTCTTGGCGTAAGAGCTGTTGTTCCTTTTCTTCCGTTGGAGTGAGTTCCTCTTCTTTTTTCTTTCTTGCTAATTCATTAATACGATTAATCTTTTCTGGTGATAACATGTTTGTCATTCCTTTCCTTCGTTTCGTCTCCTAGTGTATCACGAGACAAAACTTTTTCCTAAAAATATGACTAACATGCGAACATTTGTTTGATTTCTATTTGCAAAGTGTGTTACACTAGTCTCAAAGAAGGAGATGTTCCGATGACAAATTTAAAAGATTCTAGACAATTAGATGTATTACAATTTATTTATAAAGAAGTTCAAGAGCACGGTTATCCGCCAACAGTGCGTGAAATTTGTAACGCCGTTCAACTCTCTTCGACTTCTACCGTTCATGGTCACTTATCACGACTTGAGAAAAACGGCTTAATTCAACGTGACCCAAGCAAGCCACGTGCCATTGAATTAACGATGGCAGGTCTAAAAGCAATTGGCGCTAAATCAACAGCCATTCCAATGCTTGGTGTGGTTACAGCCGGTGAACCAATTCTTGCTGTAGAAGAAGCAAGTGACTTCTTCCCAATCCCACCAGATTTGCAAAACGATGCAGATGATTTATTTATGCTTCGTATTAAAGGAGACAGTATGATTAATGCTGGTATCTTTGATGGCGATTCTGTCATTGTCCGTAAACAATCAACTGCCTCAAACGGTGAAATCGTTATTGCGATGACCGAAGAAGACACTGCAACTTGTAAGAGATTCTATCTCGAAAGCGACCATGTACGCCTAGAGCCAGAAAATGACACGATGGACCCTATCATCTTACCGAACTGTACGATTTTAGGGAAAGTCGTTAGCTTATATCGCAGTCGTATTTTCTAAACCAACCGAAAACCTCCGCTCAAACTTGAGCGGAGGTTATTTTGATTTCATTATGCTTTTAACGTTACTTTTCCTACTTCTGCTTTTCCTGTAACCGTTCCTTGGGTTGCAATAGAAATAGATTCTACTTTATCCATATTCGTAAAGAGAACCATCATCGCAGTATCTTTCCCTGCTTCTTTTAACGCTTCTAGGTCCACTGTAGATAACACTGTATGTTCATCTACCTTTTGGCCAACCGTTACTGTCGTTTCAAAAGGATCCCCTTTTAGTTCAACAGTATCAATTCCCATATGAACGAGTACTTCTAATCCACCAGCAGTTTGAATCCCTACAGCGTGAAGTGTTGGAAAGACATTCACCACTTCCCCTTTCACCGGAGAAGTAATCACACCACTTGAAGGAATCACTGCAAATCCATCCCCCATCATTTTACCTGCAAACACTGGATCGTTCACAGTAGTAATGGGAACAATTTCTCCGCCAGCTAGTGCAAATACTGGTACTTCTTTTTCTACTTGATTCTTTTTAAAAAATCCAAACATTTTATCGTCTCCTTATTCTGGTTGAATGGCATGTAATGTATTTGAGAAAATCGAGCGTTTGCGTTCCTTATCGATTTCCTTGTAGTAACTATATAAAATATCGACAATAACAAGAACTGGGAATTGCGGTGTAATCGTCGTTCCTTGCTCTAAGGCATTCTTCATCGCGATGAGCACTAACTCGTCACAATCCTGTTGCAACTCTTCGCTCTTCTTAGAGGTAATAAGAACCGTTTTGGCTCCTTGAAGTTTTGCGATATTTACGGCATTCACAACACTTTCGTTGGCCGACACCGTAATGCCAATCACAAGGCAATCTTCATCGACTAATACGCGGTTCATGAGCATCGTATGTAAATCCGTAATGGCCTCACAAATCATCCCGAGTCGCATAAACCTGAACTTCATCTCCAACGCTGCTAACCCGGAACTTCCTTGTCCGTAGATATACACACGCTTAGCCTTACTGAGCATGTCACACACATGAATCAGCTGTGCTTCATTGATAAGGGAGAAGGATTTCGTTAAGAGGTCTGCATAATCGTCTAACACAATTTTGGTTAAATCATTATGCAAGTTTGTCTCTTCTTGCTTCCCCTTTTGATAATCATAAATGAACTCTCGATATCCTTTATAGCCACACTTTTGAGCAAATCGTGTTAAGGATGGAATCGATACAAATAATCTCTTTGATACTTCTTGAGCGGATAGCGATTCATTTTCCGGGATTACGCCCAAGAAATATTTCGCAATCGTTTTTTTCAATCGGCGTCAACGTATCATAAATCGATTCAATCATCGGCGCTACTTTTTTTCTCAAATGACAACATCTGCTTTTTCCCCTTTGCATTGTTACCTTCATTATAGCACAGGTTTCTAAAAAGAGATTTTTGCCTTTTTCTCAAAAAAATAAAAAGATGGACCGATTTTTTTGCAACCAGTCCATCTACAAAGGTGTTTTTAACTGACTAGTCGTCTACACCTAAAAATTTCATTAATATTGTTCTTATAAAGAATTGCTTTCGCACCGTAAATGGCTTGAATACCACCTTTTACTTCAAGAACATCTACCGCACCGATCTCTTTCAATGTTGCTTTGTTAACTTTATCAACTTCTTTAACAGCAACACGTAGACGAGTGATACAAGCATCCACGTCTTCGATATTTTCTGCTCCACCTAGAGCTTCGATAATACGAACGCTGTCTTGTTTCAAGCTGTCACGAGTTTCAACAACTGGTTTTTCATCCGCTTCTAAAGAATCTTCTAGACGACCAGGAGTTGCTACGTTAAATTGAGTGATGAACCATCTGAATACTACATAGTATAGACCACTCCAGATTAAACCGAATGGAATTTGTAATAACCAGTTTGTCTTATCGTTACCTTGTAATACCCCGAATAATGTGAAGTCAATAACCCCGCCAGAGAATGTATTACCGATTGAGATATTCAAAATATCTGCAATGAAGAAACTTACCCCATCAAGGAATGCGTGAACAACATATAATACTGGGCTTACGAATAAGAACATGAATTCGATTGGTTCTGTAATACCAGTGATGAATGAAGTTAATGCAACCCCGAAGAATAAACCAGCGTATTTTTTACGACGATCTTTTGGTACACAGTGATACATTGCTAAGCAGGCAGCTGGAAGACCGAACATCATTGTTGAGAAACGACCAGCGAAGAAACGAGTTCCTTCAGTAAATAGACCTACGTGGTTAGGATCTGCTAATTGAGCGAAGAAGATTTTTTGTGCCCCTGCAACTGTTTGTCCAGCAACAACTTCAACCCCACCTAATTCAGTAAACCAGAACATTGGATAAATCATATGGTGTAATCCGACTGCACCACATAAACGCATTAAGAATCCATATAAGAATGTACCAATAGGACCTGCTTGTGAGATATATCCACCAGTTGAAACTAATAATTGTTGGAATGGTGGCCATACTACGAAGAAGATGGCTCCAATAAAGATAGATGCAAATGAAGTTACGATTGGTACAAAACGGCTACCACCAAAGAATCCTAGTACTTGTGGCAACTGAATATTGTTATAACGGTTATGCAACCAAACTGTAATTGCACCTACCACGAGAGCACCAATAACCCCAGTATCAATTGAAGCATCTTTACCCATGTATAATCCTACAAGAGCTTTGATTGTCGCAGTCATTACGATGTAACCAGTTACCCCAGCAAGTGCTGCAGTCCCTTTGTCACGTTTTGCTAAACCGATACATAAGCCCACACAAAGAAGAAGTGAAAGGTTTACAAAGACAACTTCCCCTGCTTGGCTCATTACTTTAAAGATGGCTTGTAATACGTCGTTATTTAATACAGGATATGTGGCTACCGTTACCGGATTGGATAACGCTCCACCAATCCCTAATAACAAACCTGCTGCCGGTAAAATGGCAATCGGCAACATAAAGGCCTTCCCTATTTTTTGTAAAAATTTAAACATGTGGTTTTCCCCCTTAAACTATAAATAAGTGATGTTTAATCTTTTTTTCTACTTGTTGAATCGCATCAACAAATTTTTTCGTGATGAGTTGTGGACGAGTAATCGCTGATCCTACAACGACACTATACGCGCCTAACTCAAGCACACGTTTCACCTTTTCAGGTGTATCGATATTGCCTTCTGCAATAAGTGGATGTTTGATTCGCTCTAAAACTGTTCTCAAGATTTCAAAGTCATTTTCTTCAATTATGTCGCCTTTACTTTGTTTGGTATACCCTACTAAAGTACTTCCGATAAAATCAAAACCGAGTTCATCAGCATGAATCATTTCTTCTACTGTTGAACAGTCTGCCATCAGTAATTGTTCTGGATATTTTGCTCTGATTTCATGGTAGAAATCATCAAGCGTTTGTCCATTTGGACGAGTAGATGTAGTGGCATCGAGAGCAATAATCTCTGGTTTCACCGTCATCAATTCGTCAATCTCTTTCATCGTAGCGGTAATAAAGACGTCGGCATCATCATAATCACGTTTAATAATTCCAATAACTGGTAAATCGACAGCCTCTTTAATCGCTTTGATGTCAATCACTGAATTGGCACGAATTCCTTTCGCTCCTCCTTCCTGTGCAGCAACTGCCATACGAGCCATAATATAATCACTATGTAATGGTTCATGCGGCAATGCTTGGCATGATACAATTAATTGACCTTGTAATCTCATAAACAGCCTCCTTCTATTTTTAGTAAAACCCTTACATTTTTAGTATACCTACCTTAGAAAACATTTTCAATATTACGATTATTTTTAGTAACTACTTTCAGTATAAGGTAGAAAATACGACTCCATCCACCCTTTATAGAAATTACTTTCATCAAAAAAAGCCACTCTTGCAAGAACAAGAATGGCTTTTCATTACATTTTAATGAGTTGATGTTTGAACGCGTAAATCGTTGCTTGCGTTCTATCTTCTACTTCTAATTTCGATAGAATATTGGAGACGTGCGTTTTCACTGTCTTTAATGTGATAAACAGCTCGTCTGCGATTTCCTGATTCGATTTTCCTTGAGCGATTAAGAGTAATACTTCTAATTCACGCTGTGTTAAATCTTCATGCAAGAAATGTTGTTGTTTCATTTGGATACGGTTCACGAGTTTATCCGTTACTTGAGGTTCAAATACCCCATCCCCTTGATAAGTATCTCGAATGGCTTTTGCAATTTGAGAAGCAGAAGCAGTTTTTAAAATATAGCTCTTTGCTCCTGCATTGATGGCAGGAAAGACTTTTTCATCATCAATAAAGCTTGTTAGGATGATAATTTTGGCTTGCGGCCATTTCAAGAATTTCTTTTGTCGCTTCAATCCCATCCATCTCTGGCATCACAAGGTCCATTAGAATGATATCTGGTTTTAATTCAAGTGCTTTCTCAACACCTTCACGACCATTCTTTGCTTCATCAATCACTTCGATATCATCTTGCATCGATAGATAAGAAGACACCCCAAGTCGTACCATCTCATGATCGTCTACTAGTAATACATGTATCATTATTCACCCTCCATGAACCGACCAAGCGGAATCTTAATTTCAATTGTCGTCCCTTGATTTGGGAAGCTGACAATTTTCACTTGTCCACCGAGCCCTTGCACTCTTTCTTTCATATTATTAATTCCATAGCTTCCTGGAAGAATTTCCTCTGTATTAAATCCAACTCCATTATCTTCTATTTTAAAGAGAACATTGGAGTCCGTTTGTCGTAAGTACACTTCTAATGTAGTTGCGTGCGAATGACGCAATGTATTGGATAGAAGTTCTTGAGCGATTCTAAAGAGATGATCTTCGACCCCTTCTGGTAGTTGGACGTCTTCGATATCCCAATGAATCTTCATCTGTACTTTCGTTTGTAATTCGACCAGTAATCCTTCAATACCCGCTTTCAATGATTTATTTTCCAGTGAAATCGGTCTTAAGTGTAGAAGCAATGCTCTCATCTCCGCTTGCGCTTGTGAGAGTACATGTTCAATCATCTTCAGTTGCTTTTGTTCTTTCTCATCAAACTTGTCTGCACGTTCATTTAACGCAGAAATCATCATCATTGCTGCAAACAACTGTTGGCTTACAGAATCATGTAATTCACGAGCGATACGGCGTCTTTCTTGTTCAATGACTTGCTCTTTCGTTTCAGTCCCTACAAACTGTGGTTTACTTCCTAATTGTTGCAATTCGATCGATACGTTTTCTAAGCGCTCAGAAATGGCAGCTGTCTGTTCATAAAAGACATTTAAATCTACGACAGTTGCTTCATTAATCCAGTTTGGTTCATCTTCCTCTTTTACCAATGAGTACTTAGCTTTTTGAATCATGAGTAATTGCTCACCCATTTTCCGCTCTACTTGACGATTCAAAATAAGCATGGCACTAGCTGTAATCAACCCGAGCAATACGATTACTAATAAATACAACGTAATCGTCCCAAGAATCTCTTGAATACTCAGTGTCTCTACTAGTTCATAGCGAATCCATTTTCTGAATAGGAATAGGAAAATGGTACTAATAAAGCTATACACTGCTGAATAGAGCATCCAGCTTTAAAGAGGCGTTGCTTCATGCTTCAATCACCTCAACCTTCCCAGCGACGATGGTTGTATAAATCTTAACCCGTTTCGTACTGCGATTATAGCCTGCACTATACAGTTGAATTGATTCATTGCTTAGTGTGTAGGTTTGATTCTCAAATTCAACTTGTCCACCGAATCCATGATGATGAATCATCACTCCAACACCATATGGAACAAGAATTCGAACACGACCAAATCCTTTTCGAATCACAATTACATTTTCTTTAGCAGGAAGAATGGTATTCCCTAAATCGATAATCGTATCTCCTGCAAATTGTCCTGCATTAATGTCATTCCATTCGTATGGCTCGTTTCCGACAACTTGAGTCCCAATCCAGTCATAACGGTGAATGGAGCCAGGTTCTGGCGTATCTTCACGTGAATCTACAAAAATATATTCTTGTTTGTCTCTCTTTGAAAATAGCCCCGAAATAGAAGAAACTGAGAAATCATTTTTATCAAATAGGAGTATTAGCAATGCTCCAATCATTCCAAGCCAAATTCCAGAAGTCGAAAGTAATGGTAAGAGCATCAATAATCCACCAAAACATATTCCACTATTTCTTATAAATTTAACGCGTTTAAACATAATAAAGCTAGAGAGAGTAATCGCGACACCAATCGCAAAGAAGATGAATAGGCCTATTCTAGATGTAATCTCTAAAGCAGATACAATAACCCCGATTAATAAAGCAATTAGTATTAGTTTAAATTTTCTCATCTTCTCACCTCCATTACAGGTATTAGTATACCATCTTCTCACGTTCAATCCTATCATGAATTAAAAACTCGTCCATCAGACTTAAGGATGAAATCCAACAAAAAAGAGCTAGGACACCTCCTAGCTCTTCTTCGTTTCAAATGAATGGATTAAGCAGATTGAATATCAATAATTCTGATTTTCATTTCTCCGCCTGGTGTTGGAATCACCACTTCTTCATTTAGTTTTTTACCAATAATTCCTTTGGCAATTGGAGAGTCATTTGAAATTTTACCTTCAACTGGGTTTGCTTCTGCACTACCCACGATTGTGTAAGTTTCTTCGTCTCCATCTGGTAATTCGATAAACGTAATTTTTCTTCCTAGTGAAACAACATCTTTTTCTACATTGTTATCATCGATGATTTCCGCAAAACGAATCATTTTTTCTAACGTTGAAATACGTCCTTCTACGAATGCTTGCTCGTCTTTAGCTGATTCATATTCAGAGTTTTTCAGATAAGTCACCGTAACTACGAGCAATTTTTGATACGCTCTACGATTTCTTTTACGTTTAACGACTTTTTAATTCTTCTAATTCTGCTTCAAGTTTTGCTTTCCCTTCAAGCGTCATTGGAAATACTTTTTCAGTCATACGATTCTCCCCTATATCGTTTTTTTTAGATTATCTCAATCTACAATGCTAAAACTTTAACATTTTATAACTCAGATTGCAAGCCCTAATAAAAAAATTTAATACATTTTCTAAAAATTAAGAGACTAAAAAAAGCCCCTAGGATAGGTTTCCTAAGAGCTTTCTCACTAATTGATTTTTTTGTTAAAATCGAAGCTATTTTTTTGTAGTCATTAAGTCAATCGCCACTCTATTTGAACCACCTTCTGGGATAATAATATCCGCAAATTTTTTCGTTGGTTCAATAAATTGGTGATGCATTGGTTTTACAACGGACATGTATTGATGAATGATTGAATCGAGTGTTCTTCCACGCTCTACCATGTCACGTTTAATACGACGAATGATACGAATATCATCATCTGTATCCACATATACTTTAATATCCATCAAATCACGCAAGCGTTCATCTTCAAGGATTAAGATTCCTTCAATTAGAATTACATCTTTTGGTTCTTGATGAATGGTTTTGTCACTTCTCGTATGTTTTTCATAATCATAAACCGGTTCTTCAATCGATTCAAAATTAATTAATTTATTCATATGTTCAATTAATAAATCTGTATCGAAAGCAAATGGATGGTCATAGTTCGTTTTTCAACCGTTCTTCAAACGGCATATGACTTTGATCTTTATAATAGTAATCTTGATCAATTTTACAAATCGTTAAATCAGGAAAATTCTCCAAAATTTTACGACTCACACTTGTTTTTCCACTTCCTGAACCACCAGTAACACCGATGACAATTGGCTTTTTCTTTTCCATGACCTACTCCTTACTATCAATATACTTCGCTTTTAACTCTAAATGTTCCTCATACGTCTTTGCATAATAGATTTCTTTTGTATGAATATCTGCAAGGAAGTATAAGTAGTCTGTCTTCTCTGGTTCTAACGCTGCTACGATAGAATCCTCACTTGGGCTATTATATGGTCCAGGGCCAACACCATAGTTTTGATATAAGTTATATGGAGAATCTACTTCTAAGTCAGATAAAGAAAGAGATTCTTTATGTTCGCCTAAAGCGTACTGAACTGACACGTCTGTTTGAAGCTTCATATTCTCTTTAATACGGTTATGGAATACACTAGAAATCTTTTTACGATCTTCTAGTTTCGTTCCTTCTTTTTCAATTAAAGAAGCAAGCGCCAAAATTTGTTGTAATGTATAGTCGCTTTTTAAAATCTTGTCGTAATACTTCGACATGACTTCATCTGTTTTAGCGACCATTTCAGTAATCAACATTTGAAGTGTTTTTGAATCATTCATATCGTAAGTTGCTGGAAATAAATATCCTTCTAGCACATATTTTACTTGGTATCCATTATAGGATTGTGTTAACAACTTAGGAAACTTCTGAACTAAATAACGAAGGAAATCTTCGTCTTGAACTTTTGCCATGAAATCTTCAGCAGAATATTTTGTTGATTTCTCAACTTCTTTAGCGATATCCGTTAATTGTTCTCCTTCACGGATTAGAACTTTTGTGGCTTTTTGATCTTTATCTTTACCAGCACCTGAAAGTTCTGCGATAATTTCGTCTAAAGTCATGCTCTTAGAAACGTGGTATAATCCTGATTTAAATCCAGAAACATTTTTAAATTTCAAATAGAAATTAAAAAGCTTCGAATTACGGATAATGCCTTCTTTTTCAAGCGCTTTTGATACTTCTTTGATAGAGGCTCCTTGTTCAATTTCAAAAGATACAAGTTCTGTTTGTGCAGTATCAACAGGTTGTGTTTCACTCTTAATGTAATTCCAAGTGAAGAATCCACCAATAATAACCATTAGTAAAAGTGCAATCATAAAGTATTTCATTATCTTTTTGATAATGGACGTTTCCTTCTTACGAATATCACGTTTCGTATCCGTATCAGAAATTAAGGAATGTTTTTTATGTTCTTCTTGAGACATTGTTTTCCCCCTTAAATTGGTATCAAACGATAACCATAGTTGTAGTCATTATACATCATTCTTATTGAAAAATGAAGAAAGTCTATCTAAAAAGCCCTTATTATAAGCAAAAAAAGAGCTTGAGTTCTCCCCCAAGCTCCTTATTTTCTTATAAATCTTCTTCTGCTAAGAATGTGTTTAATACTTCTTCAATCATATCCCATTCAGCTTCTGTTTCAATTGGGTTTAATTGACCTTCAGTACCATCTTCAGCTTCTACATATGAGAATGCTTGTAATTCTACTTCTTCACCTTCAGGGATTCCTGCTGGGTAGCATAATACATATGATTTATTGTAATCTTCTGATTCAAAAGTAAATAATACTTCGTGTAAAATCTCATTTCCTTCTTCATCAACGATTGTAATATGTTCGTGCCCTTCGTGGCCTTCTAAGTGATCATGTTCATGATCGTGTTCGTGGTGATTATGTTCTGTCATTTTCTTTCCTCTTTCTTTTGTTATTGATTTCCATTTAAATCTAAATAGTTTTGCAAAATCATGACTGCTGCAAGCATATCAATGACTTGTTTGCGTTTCTTTCTTGAAACATTACCCTCTTCAACAAGCATGCGTTCTGCCTGCATCGTTGTTAGTCTCTCATCATGAAAGACAATTGGAATTTGGAGTCGTTTTTCTAGGCTTGCACCATAACGACGGGACGCCTCAACACGTGGTCCTTCCGTATTATTCATATTTTTTGGAAGACCGATGACGATTTTCTCAACACCGTATTCTTCTACTAACTCGACAACACGTTTGAACCCAAATTCTGAAGCATTCTCATTAATCGGAATCGTTTCAACCCCTTGAGCAGTCCATCCCATTAAATCACTAACGGCAACGCCCACAGTTTTACTTCCGACATCTAATCCCATTAATCTCATACTATGCATCTCTTCCTGTAGAGCGGATATAATGTCTAATGAGTTCTTCCAAAATCTCATCTCTTTCGTGGCGACGAATTAGGTTACGTGCATCACGATGTCTTGGAATATAAGCTGGGTCTCCAGATAACAAATATCCTACGATTTGATTAATCGAACTATATCCCTTCTCATTCAACGCATCATAAACGATGGTTAATGTTTCTTGAACGGTTTTTTCGTCCTTTTCATTAAATTTAAATAGGACTGTTTCATCTATTGAACTCATAGTGACACCTCATTTCAATATATATACTTATTTTACAAGATTTTGAGTGAAACTACAATCGATACTTACCGATTCTTAATATTTAGAAAGCCTTTCCTTTGCTGATACAACAAAAACCTTCCTTAAAACTCACCTAGGAGTCTAAGGAAGGTTTCATCATTTCTATTATTATTTCGCTAAATATTCTTTTAGCAATTCGAATGCTTGTGGAATACCTGCAGGGTTCTTACCACCTGCTTGAGCCATATCAGGACGGCCTCCGCCTCCACCTTGGATGGCTGGAGCAATCGCCTTAATGATATCGCCTGCTTTTAATCCTTTTGCATTTGCATCTTTAGATACGGCTACTAAAAGATTTGCTTTATCATGTGAAGAGGTACCTACTACAAAGATATCGCTGGCACCTTTTTGTCTCCATGTATCTGCTAATTGACGTAATTCATCCATCTCTTTATTTTCAAGAGTTACAGTGATGAATGAAGTTCCGTTTACTTCTTCTACGTTATTGAAGACATCTGCTACTTCAGACTTCATGATTTTAGCTTTTAGTTTCGCAATTTCACCATTTGCTTCTTTCAATTCTTGGCCTAAAGTTGCAACGCGTTCCACAACCGAATCCAATTGAACAGCTTTTACTTCACCAGCTACTTGTTTTAGTAAGCTTTCGTGATGGCTTAATAAGTCAAAGGCTTCTTTACTTGTAACAGCTTCGATACGACGAACGCCAGCACCGATACCAGATTCAGAAACAATCTTGAATAATCCGATTTCTTGCGTGTTCATTACATGGATACCACCACAAAGTTCGATTGACCAATCTCCAATGTTTACCATACGAACAAAGTTGCCGTATTTCTCACCAAAGAGTGCCATTGCCCCACGGCTCTTGGCATCTTCTAGTGTTGTTTCAACAGTCACTACTTCTAAACCAGCCCAGATTTTTTCATTCACGATACGTTCCATTTCAGCTAATTCTTCGGCAGTTACTTGACCAAAGTGACTGAAGTCGAAACGTAAACCAGTTGGTGTTACAAGAGAACCTGCTTGGTTTGCGTGAGTTCCTAGAACATCTTTCAACGCTTGGTGTAATAAGTGAGTTGCTGTGTGGTTTTTAATGATTTTCGCACGTTCAGATGCATCTACCACTAATGTGTATGTTGCATTCACTTGTAAGTCAGCCAATACTTCTACAGTGTGTAATGGTTGTCCGTTAGGAGCTTTCTTCACTTGTAACACATTCGCCACTACTGTGCCGTTTGCATCTTGGATTGTACCGTGGTCTGCTAATTGTCCACCCATTTCAGCATAGAATGGTGTACGGTCAAACACTAATTGAGCATGAGCATCTTTATGTGCAGATTCTACTAATTCATCATCGACAACGATCGCTTTTAATACGCCTTCTTCTGTTGTTGAAGCATATCCAACGAATTCACTTTCTACAGTGATATCACGTAAAACTGCAGATTGTACGTTCATGGATGTTTCAGTATTACGAGCAGCACGCGCGCGGTCTTTTTTTGAGCTTGCATTTCTGCTTGGAATCCTTCTTCATCAACAGTGAAACCATTGTCGCTTGCGTATTCCAATGTTAATTCATAAGGGAATCCGTAAGTGTCATAAAGTTTAAATGCATTTTTCTCCAGAAAGTGTTGTTTCGTTTGCAGCTTTCATGTCTGCAAAAAAATAGTTTCTAAGATGGCTAAACCATCATGAATTGTTTCTTGGAAACGATCCTCTTCGTTTGCAATCACTTTTTGGATGAATTCCATGTTTTTCAGTCACTTCTGGATAGTAGCTATGCATAATTTGCGCTACTGTTGGAACTAATTTTGTTAAGAATGAACCTTGAATTCCTAAACGTTGTCCGTGCATTACAGAACGACGGATTAAACGACGGATGATATATCCACGACCTTCGTTTGAAGGAAGCGCGCCATCCCCAATCGCAAAGCTTACCGCACGAATGTGGTCAGCAATGACTTTAAATGAAACGTCTAATTCCTTAGAGTCATTGTATTTCTTACCTGCACTTAAGCCTTCTAATTGCTTAATAATTGGCATAAATAAGTCTGTTTCAAAGTTTGTTGGTGTATCTTGAATTACAGATACCACACGTTCTAGACCCATCCCCGTATCGACGTTCTTATGTGGTAATGGTGGATACGTTCCGTCTGGCATATGGTTAAATTGAGAGAATACTAAGTTCCAAATTTCTAAGTAACGTTCATTTTCTCCACCAGGATAGTTTTCTGGATCATCTTCTGCTAAGTTATTATATTTTTCTCCACGGTCGTAGAAAATCTCCGTATCTGGACCACATGGACCTGCACCGATATCCCAGAAGTTATCTTCTACTGGAATGATATGATCTTCAGGAAGACCTACTTTTTCCATCCATAACGCTTTTGTTTCTGGATCTTTTGGATAATACGTTACATAAAGACGACTTGGGTCTAATGCTAACCATTTTTCACTTGTTAAGAATTCCCATGCCCATGGAATTACTTCTTCTTTGAAATAGTCCCCGATTGAGAAGTTCCCCATCATTTCGAATAATGTATGGTGACGAGCTGTGTGCCCTACGTTTTCGATATCGTTTGTACGAATACTCTTTTGAGCATTTGTAATACGTGGAACTTCTGGTGTTTCAGTTCCATCGAAGTATTTCTTAAGAGTAGCAACCCCTGAGTTAATCCATAATAATGTTGGATCGTTTACAGGAATTAAGCTAGCACTTGGATGCACCTTATGTCCTTTTTCTTGGAAGAAATCAAGGTACATTTGACGAATTTCGCTACTTGATAATTTTTTCATCTTCATTCTCCTTCTTTTTGTAAATAAAAAAACTGCCCCATTGCTGCAAGGGCGTCCTACCGCGGTACCACCTTGCTTACAATGAAACAGCTGTTCATTCATCTCTAATTCCGATAACGCTGGAAGAGCGTTTGTATTTCTACAAAGAGTTCAATCGGGAGCACGATTTTGATGGCTATTTTCACCAGACAAGCCTCTCTAATTTGTAAAATCTCAATCCGATTGCTTACCTTTAGAAGTATACGAAAAGCACCTTGTTTTGTCAACTATTCTAAGGGGTTGCGATTTTTAAGTTCTCCCTTATTTGACATAATCGATTAAGTATCCGTACCCTTTCGAAACCATCTCTTCTAATGGAATAAACTTGATAGAAGCACTATTAATACAAAATCGAAGTCCTCCTTTATCACGTGGCCCATCTTCAAACACATGGCCTAAATGAGAATTGGCAATGCGGCTTCTCACTTCAATCCTTTTCATATTAAAACTTGTATCTTCATGATAAGTCACTACTTCCGAAGAAATTGGTTTTGTAAAACTTGGCCAGCCACAGCCTGAATCAAATTTATCCTTTGAAGAAAATAGTGGTTCTCCTGTAGCAACATCTACATAAATTCCTTGAGCATGATTATTCCAATATTGATTTGAAAAAGCGACCTCTGTACGATTCTCTCTAGTGACAGCGTATTGTTCCTTTGTCAACGTTTGTCTCAAAGTTTCATCATCTGGCAAAGGATATAAACGTCTATCAATCACTGGATCATTCGCTTTATTGACATCGATATGACAATACCCATTTGGATGTTTTTTTAAATAATCTTGGTGATATTCTTCTGCTTCAACAAAGTGACGTAACGGTTCCGTTTCCACAGCTAATTTCTTTCCAAAGTGTTCTTCCTTTTCATTTACAACTTCATGAATCACTGAAGCATCTTCATCATTTACAAAATAGATTCCCGTTCTATATTGTCGTCCTGTATCATTTCCTTGCTTATTTACAGAAAAAGGATCAATCACTCTGAAATAATATAACAGCAATTCTCTTAAACTGATTTTATCTGCGTCATATTGAATACGAACTGTCTCTGCGTGATCTGTTTGATGAATTAACTGATAATTTGTAGTTTCAACATTTCCATTTGCGTATCCACTTACTACATCAATTACTCCATTAATTTTTGAAAAATACTCTTCTAATCCCCAGAAACAGCCACCTGCTAAATAGATTTCTTTCATATTTTCAACTTCTTTATTCACGTTTGTTTTAGTTTCTTGATTTTGAATCAAATGGGTTACCTTTTTTGAAATGGTATCTGTTTGCGAACCATTTGAAACAACGTTGTCTTTTACAAAAATAAGGGCAGCGATCAAGAGAACCACTAAAACAATTGTAATTCCCATTGATTTCCTATCCATTGTGATTCACCTCTATAAGTTTAACAAGGTATTCGTAATATCTTGATTCTTCAAATGTCCTGGTTGTACTTTGACAACTTCTCCGTTCTCATTAATGAATGCAGAAGTAGGATATCCAACAACTCCTAATTTTTTTAAGAATTCTCCTTTAAGATCCATTAAAACTGGTAATGCTTTATAATCAACACCATTAAACCAAGTTTTAAAATCATCTACATTCTTTCACGATTGACACCAGGTGCAACTACCGTTAAAACTACAGTATTCTCTGGTGGATTCTGTGAAAGGTCTGTTACATCTTGTAACCCTGCCAAACAAGTTGGACACCAAGTAGCCCAGAATTTAATATAGATTTTTTTACCTTTGTATTCCGAAAGAGATACTTCTTTTCCGTCTAACGTTTGGAATTTAAAATCAGAAACCTGAACCGTACTCTTTTTCGTTTCTACAGTGTTGTTTTTATCATTTGTCGATTGATTCATCGGCATACTTTGGCATGAAGCTAATAAAAAGGCACACCCTAACGCTACAATCATTTTTAATTTCATTCTAATTTCTCCCTTCATTACTGCATCATTTGAACAATCTGTGCATAAATAATTGCGATTCCCATTAAAACAATCATGAACCCGCCAATTTTTTTCAATTCTACTAAATGCTTCTTTGCAAGATTAAATACTTTTATAGCTACTGTTGAAGCAACTGCTAATACTAGAAACGGAATCGACAGTCCTAAAATATACAATACAAGAAGGAAAGCCCCATAAGCCATCCCTGCTTGTTGTGTAGAAATTAAACTTAATACCGCACTTAGTACCGGCCCAACACAAGGGGTCCAACCGAAACTAAAGCTCAATCCTAATAAATAACTATTCCATAATGACTTGTGATTTTTTGTCTCCAGTTGGACTGTCTTTTGTTTTTGTAGAAATATAAAGTTAAAGACCTCCATTTGGTGCAATCCTAACAGAACAATAATTATTCCTAAAGTCAGATTAAAAAAATGGATTATAAATCAAACTTCCTAATAAAGTTGCAGCAAATCCTAGAAAGAAAAAAATATCGTAGATAGACCTGCAATAAATACTAGAGTCCGAATGAGCGGTTTCAAATAGAATTCTACTTTTTCCAATTTTCACCTTTTTCCCCTCTTGCTCACTCATTAAAAACGCCAAAATAAACTGGAAATAATGGCAATACACAGGGTGAGAAAAAGGATAGTAATCCTGCGAAAAATACGCTCCCCCATAAAACAAAATCCATAAAACACTCTCCTAGTAATTAAGATATCAGTTATATATTAAAAACTGATTAATACACGCTTATTTTAACATATTCTAATCTAGGAACAAAAAGAGCTGTTTCAAACGATAAAAACCACGTGAGCTTTCACTCACGTGGTTTATTAGTTACTCTATTAGAAGAATAAGCTATTATTCTTTTCTGCTTGGTAGTTTTGACGTACTCGGTTACCAGCACCTGGTTCCACTTGTTCTAACGCTGATTCAATAATTTGTAATGATTCATCGTATTTGAATGTGTGGTTGAATAGGTCAAGTGCACGACCAATAGCTGTTTCGATTTCAGGATGTGATAGGCGGTAACGGTTCGCATGTTGAATCATATACTCCGTTAATTGTGCGTTATCAACGATTTGTTCTGTAAGAATATCTAATTTCTCAACATCTTCTTCAATCACGTTGTTTGCCGCATTAATTTCGTTCATATCTAATTTCACACGATCCATCTTTTGCCATAATTGTTCGATACGATTGCTTGTAGCAAAGAACAATTCTAAGTACTCTTTTGGAAGCCCTGGTAAGTGGTACTTCTCAATCGTACGTTTCATATTCCGTAAGTCTAATTCGAAGACATCTAATCCGTCACGAATCGCTTTTTCTTGGCTACGTAAATCAGTTAATGTGTTTACTAAATCTGCTTGTTCTTCATCAATGCTGTTTAATTTTTCAAGAACGAGTTCGTAATGTTCTTTCACTACTGAGTAAGGAACTTGATGGTTTTCCATCGCCTTGCTGTAGTATTGAACCGCTTCTTGTTCTTTTTCTAATTGTTCTGCAAATTCTTGTACACGAACGAATTCATTGTTTGACAAGATATAGTTTTTGAGAAACACGGTCAACCTCGATGTTTACGTAACGGTTGCTTTGTAATACTTGGTTCAAGCGTTTTTCAACTTGAGCCTTGTTACGGTATACAAATTCACGTGCTTCAATTTCAGCTTCCATCACATCGTAAAGTTGGTCGATTTCACGAGCCACTTTATCTAATTGTTGACGAGCTTCTTCTAATTCTGTAGCAGCAATGTGTGCACGCGCCACTTCAATTGTTTTTTCAATCTTTTTAATTTCTTCAGGAATTGAAATTTTAGGGAATTGATAATGCTCTTCAACCATACGAGCATATCCTTGTTTCAAGTCTTCTATTTGTTCATTGTACTCTGTTTCGATTTCTTTTAAGAATTGAGGAACTTGTTCAACGATTGACTCAAATTCTTTCATTTCTTTATCGATACGTCCAAGTACTTCTTTGGCTTCTAAGTGGTCGCCTTCGTTTGTTAATGTATTAAATTTCGCGAAGTCTAATTCTAAATAAGCTAAACGTTTTTCTAACGTTTCTAGTGCTTCGCCGAATGAGAAACTATGTGCTAATAAGTCTTTGCGCATTGAAGCATAGCGTTCTTGTAATAAGTCTAACTCCGCGCGGTTTTGTTTTTCACTATCCAATAATTTTTGTAATGCTGAGTAAATTTTATCGACTTCAGCTTTTGTTTCTTCAATCAAGTTTTCAGCTTGTTGTGTCACTTGATTTCCTTTGATGAAGTTTAATTTTTGGATATATTGTTCTGCACTAACTAATGCAGCTTCGATTTCAGGGAATCGGAATCGTGTGATTGTTTGCCATGTAGCTTGCCATGTTTCATACGTTCTCTTTGTTTGACCTGTTAAGTTCAAGTTTTTCAAAGTATAGAACGTATCTGCAATCGGCACAGCCATTAACTTATCCTTTTTCTCTGTTAATTCTTCAATTACTTTCGTTTGTTTCTTTGTCATGAATATTGCTGTTGCATAACCTGCGGCACCCAGTACCACAATCAGCAATAGAAAGATTACAAATCCCATGCTATAGCCTCCAAATATATATTTACAGTTTTCACACATAATATCACTAGTAGTATAGCATGTTTTATAGCGATTTAGCAAAAACTTCAAGGTTTCAAAGGGATTTTTTTATAAATGATTAGTGTATTAATCGACCAGACTCCAAAGTGTAGCGTTTATTGTATAAGTCGATATCTTTTGGCACCCTATGTGCTATCTCTACAAATGGAATGTTATTATTAATGAGAAGCTTCCTAATAATCATCGTTGTATCTTCATCTATAGCGGAAGAAAACTCATCTAGTAACAGTAATTGGTATTTTCTAAGTAATAGACGTGCTAGACAGATTCTAGCTTTTTCTCCTCCAGAAAGTGATTCATCAAGATTTACTTCTGCATTATGTAGCCCTATTCTATCGACTAAATAACCTAATCCAACTTTTTGAAGAACAGACGTAACTTCACTATCAGAATAATCTTCCCCTAGAGAAATATTAAATTTCAACGATTCATAGAAAATCCTTGATTCCTGAGTAAAGAATCCAATGTGTTTCTTTAAATCATCTCCTGAAACTAATTGTCTCTGAATTCCATTATACTTTTGAACTCCATCTTTAGATACATAGAGTCCGTATATTAATTCTAAGAGTGTAGATTTTCCAGAGCCTGATGGCCCCATAATCAGCACCCTATCATTCTCATTAATTTCAAGATTAATTTTATCTAATAAAGTCAGTCCATCAATTTGAACACTACACTGTTGTAACTCAATTGGAAACACTGTACTGATACTAGATTTACTTTCAGAATTATCACATTCAAACTCTGTATACTTTTCTACTCTTTCAATTACAGGAATGATTGAATTAAATCTTTGATAATAATCTATTGCACTAAGTAAAGGACCAACAATGCGGTCACTAGCTAAATAAATTGCAATAACTGTGGCTAACTTAGTGTCCCCAACAATAACGAGATATACCCCAATGGCTAGCGGTACAAATGAACTTAATCCAGAAAGTAAGTTTGCTAATAACTTCGATGTAAATCGAACATGATTCATTTGAAAATAGGCTTCTTCTGTTTGATTCAATGTTCCCATCAACTTATTCAAGAAGATTTTTTCTACAAAAAAGTTTTTAATAATTGGCTTACTTTCAAATATTCTTGTTGTTGCAAGATACTTAATTGGTTCACTTCAGCCCATTCCTTTGAATGCTTTCGAATAGATTTCGCAAATAATTTTGGAACTAATATTGGTAAGAACGATAACGTAATAAAGAGCGCTGCTAATTTTAAATCTATAGCAGATACATATAACAAGGTAACCAACGCAAAAACGAGGCAATAGAAAAAAATCCCATGATAGACTTGATTCCCTGTTCTTCTAATAGTTTTAATTCACTAAGCACTATTGACTCTACTTCCTGTTGGTTAAACTTTCCATAAAAAGAATGCTGTAATGATTTTTTTCTTTAAGCATTAATGTTAATTGTTTTATCATTTTTTGTTGAGAATCTTCCCATATAAATAATCCAAGCCGAATAAGCGAATAACTAAGAATACCCATGATTGAAATTTTTACTAAATCCTCAACCTTTTGAGTTGATGAAACATCAATTAACCCGGAAATAAAAGATGGAATAATAATACCGTCTAAAGCCGTTAAGGACATACCAATAGCAATAGGTACTAAGTATTTGCGTGGTAACCACTCCAAAATTTTCTTCATATAATCCATCATTTCACTTCCTAACAAAAAAGATTCTAATCAAATTTATGCGTTATTCTTATACTCTCATTGACAGTTCATATTTATTATTAATTTAAGTATAGGATATTTGTGAAAAAAAGCAATAACCAAAATGATAAGCGTCCCCGAAATACACTCTTTTGGTGGATAAATGTCCGATTTTTTATACCTGCTTAGTTTTTATCCTGAAAAGGTATTTTTTATTTAATAGACAAGATATACGATTCATCAAGTATAGTCATAAACTAATAAATATCCACCGGCTAAGTGAAGTGCGGATTAATTAGACAAAAAAAGGCCGAACTGGATAGTCCGACCTTTAAAAATGTCATTAAAAAAATTATTTTTAATGTAATGGAAACTTTCCCATAAGAAAAGTTATTATAAATCTCTTTTTAATCTTATGAACATAAGAAGCGAGATTTCCAACATCTATAAATTTGCCTTAGCAATAATTAGCATACTTCTGTTTACCATAAAATCCGGCTTAACAATCCCAATTGATATATATCTTTTGTTTTCCAATGAACTTTCTTGGAATTACTATCATTATTGTATTTTTTTATAATTTTTTTGTATTGAGATAATATTTACTTAATTCATTTAAGTATATCAATTGTCTCATACTCTATATCTTCTAGTTCTTGCATGCGATGAGTGATTATAATAACCATTGTATCTTCTAATTTAGATAAATTATCTAAAATCACTTTTGAGCTGGCAATATCAATACTTGAAAAACTTTCGTCTAATAAAATAATCGGATTGGGATTTACCAGTAACCTAGCAATCGCAATTTTTTTTGCTTTTTCTCCACCTGATAAATCATTGATTGTTTTATTTAAGTCAATATCTAACTGATTAATAATCTCTTTAAAATTATCTGACTCATCTTTTCCTAGTAAAATATTTTCCTTGATGCTTGTGTCAAACATATATCCTTGTTGTCTTAAATAACTAAACAATTTGTCTGTGTTGTATTGCGCCATATTAATGCCGTCAATCAAAATCTTCCCTTTTAGGGGCTCTAATTGTTGTAATAACAGCTTAAATAGTGTGGACTTTCCTGTACCGGAAGCACCGTTCAGTACGTACCATTTCCCTTTATCTAACTGTAAGTTAACGTTGCTAAATAATACGCGATCCGTTGTGTACCCGAATTCTAAATCTGAAATAGATACACTATTCCACGTTAATAAAACAGGTTTTTCAACGGTTTTATCATTACTTGCTTCAAATTTATCAATTTTATCTAGCAGTTGAACTGAAGAATGGATAATAGTCAGGTATTGATTAATCGCAGAAATCGAATCAAACAACTTCATTGCTAAATCGGTTGTAGACAGGATTGCGCCAACTAAAATCAACTTATTTAGTATCAATAAACCTGTCACAAAAATGACAGCTAATTGACTAATCACATTTAACAGAAAAATAATAAATGTGACTTTGCTCGTTTCTTTAGCAAGTAGCACTCGACTATTCTTAATTTTTAATAACTCTTGACTAAATGTATCCTGATAAAAAAATTTAATCCTCCGAATTCTTTTTAGAACATCAATCCCTTTCATCATGTTATTAATTTTATTCAAGTAACTTTTTGTTCGCCTCTGAAACCTGATTTCCAGCATTGGAGACCATTTTTCTTTGTCAACAAAGGAATAAAAATATAATATAATCGACAAAAATCAGACTAACTACGAATAACAAGTAATGGATGTAAAAATAAAGCAATTAAAGATAAAATGGCACGCAACATAAATCTTATCATACCAAAAAAATACTTCTCAACACTTTATTTTTCAATCATATTTACATCATTTTGAAGAAAGGACTCGATTTCCTTTTTGTTCTTGATTATCAATATAATTAGCTTTTTATATTCCATGAAGCATATGACATATCACTACGCATATCATTACATATGTTTTTGAATAACGATTTCTTGATAGACTGTCTGAAAGTATGAAATGATTAAACTAACAATCCATAATCCCAAAAATAATGAATACTTCATTCATAAATACTGTAACATTTTGTTGGATAATATATTCAGCAACCTTCGTCATACGTAATGCAGCATATACTTGTAGCCCTGAGACAGTAAATAGTCCAGCTATATTTAATATAATTCCCAACAACTCTTTTCTTAAATATTTAATCATTTCTATCCTCCTCCAAAGAACTTCAAAACTCAATCTCAAGTGGTCTATATTTTTTTGGATGTTTATCTGAAGAAAAATATATATTCAGAAATAGTGTTCATCCTTCTTTAATTTCATAATAATCTTATCTGATTTTATTTTTCTTTGTAAAAAATATTCATATTAATAATACATTAAAAAAACTCTAAAAGCAAAAACAAGGAGGACGGAAATCCGTCCTCCTCGTTATTTACGCTTTTATTTAATTAATTCGTAAATCGCTTCTGCATAAATTGCAGCTGATCTGAATAAATCTTCTAATGCGAAGAATTCATTGGCTTGGTGCATTGTATCGATTGAATCTGGGAAGAGCGCACCATACGCTACACCACGTTCAAAGATACGTCCGTATGTTCCACCACCGATAGATTGTTCGTGAGCTGGTAATCCTGTTTGACGGTGATATACGTCTAACAATGTGGATACTAACTCGTCTTCTGGAGATACATAGTGAGGAACTTGTGCTTTACCATGAGCAACCGTAAAGCCATAACCTGAAGCAACCACTTCTGTCTTAATTTCAAGACCTTCGGCAGTCACACCTAATGGGTAACGGAAGTTTACTACAGCTACCCCACCTAATTCTGGAGTATAAGTGAAGATTCCTGCATTCGCTGTTAATGGTCCCATCACTTCATGTTTGTAGTCCACTTTTAAGTTTTTACCTTCTGTGTCTTCATGTAATACTTCAGCAGCAAAGGCTAAGTATTTCTTCGCGTTTCCTTTGAAGTTGAATTGGTTTAAGAATTTCGCTAAGTGTGTACCCGCGTTGATTCCTTTATCTGGAGTAGATCCGTGTGCTGATTTACCAACAACATCTAAGATGACTTTACCCTCTTCTACTTTAGCAGTTCCTTCAACTGGGTTTACAGCTAAGTATTTGTTGAAACGATCCACTAATTCTTCTGCATTTGGAACAATAACTTCAGCATGCGCATCTTGAGGAACCATGTTTTCACGTAAGCCAGCATCGAAGCTTAGTAATTGGTATTCTCCTTCTGACGCTTCACCTGGAATATCATAGTGTAATGAAAGAATTCCTTTTTCACCATTGATGATTGGGAATGTTGCGTCTGGTGAGAAACCAAAGTCTGGCATTTCTTCTGTTTGGAAGTAACGGTCCATACATTTCCAACCTGATTCTTCGTCAGTTCCGATAATGAAACGAACACGTCTAGAAACTGGCAATCCTAATTCTTTGATGATTTTTAATGCGTAGTATGCTGCCATACTTGGTCCTTTGTCATCACTTGAACCACGCGCATAAATACGGTCATTAATAATTTGTGGTTCGAATGGATCTGTATCCCATCCAGTACCCACTGGAACAACGTCCACGTGGCCTAAAACTCCAAGAGTTTCTTTATAGTCTGGATTTGGTGCAAATTCGATGTGACCTGCTAAGTTGCCAACTTGTTTTGTTGTGAAACCATCGCGTTCACCCATTGCTAAAAACGCTTCTAACGCTTCTTTAGGTCCAGGACCTACTGGTGCATCCTCTGTTGCTTTAGAATCATCACGTACACTGTCAATACGTAATAATGTGAATAAATCTTTTAATAGATCTTCTTTACGAAGTTCTACTTCTTTTTTCCAATCAATTGTCATCCAATCGCTCCAATCTCTATCAAGTAGATTCAATAGTTTTATCTTACCATTTTTACAAAGGGATGAAAAGCGGTTAAACCCTTTCTATAACAAATAAAAGCCTAGGATTTCTCCTAAGCTTTTTGTTCATCATTGATTTCTAATGATTGTCTTTCTTCTTCGGTTAAGGGTCTACTCTCTCCTAAAGCGAGACTCTTATCTAAGCGTAATGGCCCCATCGTGAGTCGCTCTAAATCGACAACGGTTTTCCCACAAGCCTTTACCATCCGTTTCACTTGATGGAATTTTTCCCTCTTTCAGGTGAATCTGAATAATCGATTCATCCTGCGTTGTGCTCAGAATATCCAGACGTGCCGGCATGCACTCCGTTCCATCCGATAACACAATCCCTTTTTCAAAAGCACTGATATCTTCTGCCGTCATCACACCTTCAACTCTTGCTTGATAGATTTTGGTGACATGCTTCTTCGGTGAAAGAAGACGATGCGCCAATTCTCCATCATTTGTCAAAAGTAATAATCCATGCGTATCGATATCCAAGCGCCCAACTGGGAAGACTCCTTTTTTAAAATAAACGGGGTCAATTAAATCCAGAACCGTCTTATGAAGATTATCTTCTGTGGCACTAACGACTCCTTTTGGCTTATTCATCATGATATAGACGAACTCTTCGTATTGAATCTTATCGCCATCAAATAGAATCTCATCCGTGTCAGGATTCACTTGAACCTTACCATTGGTGACGACTTTACCATTGACGATAATTCTTTTGGCCTTTAATAAAGATTTGACCTCGGAACGAGTTCCAAGGCCACAATCTGCTAAACATTTATCTAATCTCATTATTTCATCCTCAATTTACGACGAATACCACCCACACGTGCGCCGAGCATTTCATCCGCTAATCGATTCTTCAATGTAATCAATCCATAAGTTGCAACTCCGACAAAACCTACCACGGCAACTGCAATGAGTGCACGAACTTTACCACCGATTGGCATTACATGTTTAATCGCATAAAGAGTCAGTGCAGAAGTAATCGCCATCGCAAGGGATGCAAGAAGCACTTGTCCGAATTTCTTCAATACATAATTCAAATCGAATTGTGTTAATCGAAGAACGTGACGACACATATAAAGTGTTGCTACAAAATACGCTACTGAGCTGGCAATTAACGGACCTGCTCCACCAAGGAAGTAAATCATCATTGGTTGCCATAGCAATTTAATAAGCACTGTAAATCCTAATGCTTTAATCGCAATGATATGTTGTTCCATCGATTGCAAGATGTACGTGAACGTTACGAATAATCCTAAGAACACACACATGATACATGAAACCATTAATAAATATGTTCCTGTTGGATCTGGTGAATAGAACACATTATAAATTGGTTCTGAAACAATCGCCATCCCTACAGAAGCTGGAATCATGATGTATGCAAATAATCCAAGGTTATTGGCAATCACGCGTTTAACTTCTTCACGGTCATTCACTGAATAATGAGCTGCAAGCAGTGGCAATGCCGCTGTTGAAATACTCATCGCTAGCGAAATGACAATCATAATCACCTTATTCGCATTAAATCCAAATAAAGTAATCAGTTCTTCCCTTCTTCAAACGAGAAGTTCGTAAAGATTGGAACTAGACGTTGGAAGGTTTCTTGGTCAATCAAGCTGATGATTTGAATACTTGAAGTCACTAACACGAAAGGTAACGCTTCACGCATTACTTCCAAAATAATCTTCCAGAAACTTAATGGACGTTCAGGACGACCTTCTTCCATTAATTCCATCATCCCTTTATGGTCGCGGAACATCTTATACGCTAAGTATAAGAATGCGATGACAGCACCCTACAAAGGCCGCAAATGTAGAATGAGCGACAGCGATGACGAATCCGCCGTGGATGACACGCATTACAAAATACGTTAATCCTAACATATACAAGATACGAACAACTTGCTCCCATAATTGAGATTTCGCAGAAGCAGCCATTTCATTGTACCCTTGATAGTATCCACGCATTAAGCTAAGCGGTGGAATAATGAGTACCGCAGGCGTTAGCGAACGGATGACCAAAATACTATCCGCAACTTCTTCAGGAGTAGCTCCTTTTTGCAAAAAAAGTGGCGCTGCAAAATACATTCCCGCCGCAAAGACAAATCCTAGAAATGTCATAAAGATCATCGTTCCTTTAAACAATCTCCAACTTGTCTTATAGTCTCTTCTTGCATGGTTATCCGCTACGATTTTAGAAATTGCAACCGGAATTCCTGCAGTTGATATTTGTAATACTAAAGCATAAATATTATAGGCGATAAAAATATAAGTAGTTCGCATTATCCCTATCTGCACCCATCCACATTCCCCAAGGGAATGATATATAGAGCTCCAAGTAATCTTGAAACGATATTCCCAATCGTTAACCAAGATGAACTTTCCAAGAGAATTTGTTGCGAATTTTTCTGATTTCGAATTTTATCACTCAGGCCTACATAAGGCTTTCTTTTAAACATATATTGAAAAATCCTCTTTCTTAAATTATACCAACAATAAGAGTACATTATTTTAATGTAAAATGCTAGCATTCTTATGAAACTTTAAGCAGTTGGTAAACTTTGCATAAAAAAGAACCGAGCCCTTTAGCTCGATTCTTCCTAATGATTAGTCTAATAAACTTGTTTGTCCTTCTTCTTCCACTTCGACAGGAGATGCAACTCCAATGCCATAGTGAGCACGAACTTTTTGATTTAAGTCTGCTACGACTTCTGGGTGGTCTGCTAAGAATGCTTTTGCATTTTCACGACCTTGACCAATCTTCTCGTCGTTATAAGCGTACCATGCACCACTCTTCTTCACGAAGTCGAGGTCTGCTGCCATATCGAGTAATTCCCCAAGTTGAGAAATCCCTTCTCCATACATGATATCCACAACAGCTGTTTTAAATGGTGGAGCCACTTTATTTTTAACAACTTTGATTTTAGTTTGGTTCCCTAAAATTTCAGTACCTTGTTTGATTTGATCTGCACGACGTACTTCTAAACGAACAGTTGCATAGAATTTCAACGCACGTCCACCAGGAGTTGTTTCAGGGTTCCCGAACATAACGCCCACTTTTTCACGGATTTGGTTGATAAAGATTGCAATTGTTTTTGTTTTATTAATTGAACCTGATAATTTACGTAATGCTTGAGACATTAATCGAGCTTGAAGACCTACGTGAGATTGTCCCATGTCGCCATCGATTTCGGCACGTGGAACTAACGCAGCTACTGAGTCGACGATAACGATGTCAACTGCTCCTGATGATACTAAAGCATCTGCTATTCCTAATCCTTGTTCCCCTGTATCTGGTTGAGATAATAATAATTCATCAATGTTTACGCCTAAAGCTTTTGCGTATTCTGGATCTAGAGCGTGCTCAGCATCAATAAACGCTGCAACTCCACCACGTTTTTGAACTTCCGCAACCGCATGAAGTGCTACTGTTGTTTTACCTGAAGATTCTGGTCCGTATACTTCAATGATACGTCCACGTGGGAATCCACCTACACCTAATGCGATATCTAAGGCAAGAGACCCTGAAGATACTGTTTGAATTTGTGTATCTACTTTTTCTCCTAATTTCATTACGGCACCTTTACCGTAGCTTTTCTCAATTTTCTTTAGCGCATCTTCCAATGCTCTTTGACGATTTTCATTTTCTGCCATGTTTTAATTCCTCCACGAATTTTAAGTCAAACATATTGTACACTATGTTCTATTCCATGCGCAAGCAATATGCGAACATTTGTTCTTATTTTGTTCGAACTTGTTTTAATAAATACTTTCTAAGTAGATTCCATCCATATTGGACCGCGAATTCACGGTTATCGTTACGAGTACGTGCAAGGTGTAATTCTAACACTTCAACCTCTGTTTGAGAGGCTAATGCCACGAAAATCGTTCCGACTTCTTTTCCTTCCATTTCACTAGGCCCTGCGACTCCAGTGAAAGAAATTCCCAAATCACTTTGATAATGGAGTCTTGCTTGTTCGGCCATCGCTTTGGCACATTCTGCACTCACCATTCCATATTGATCTAGCAATGTACTGTCGATTCCTAGTTGCGTTTCTTTAGCCTCTCTTTGATAAGCGACTGTTCCGCCTTGGAAGTAAGAGGAACTTCCTTCGAACGCCACGACACTTGCTGCAAACAATCCACCTGTTAAACTTTCAGCACAAGCGAGTGTAAGTCCTGATTCTTTTAGTAACTCTACAGTGACTCCCTGTAATGTATTATGGTCTCCGTATCCATAGAAGTATTCTCCTACTTGCGATTGGATGAGTAATTCCATCCCATCAAGAAGCTCTGTACATTCTTCTTTGGTTTCTCCATTAGCTGTCAATCGAAGCATCACTTCAAATTTCCCAGCGTATGGTGCAATTGTTGGATTTGTTTGTCCCTCGATTAAATCTTCTAAGATGGTTACGAGACGCGATTCTCCAATTCCAAAGAATCGTAAATAACGAGACTCGAATAAATCTACCTTACCCAATTTCTTTCTTAAGAAAGGCAACACTTCTTTTTGCATCATCATTTTCAATTCATTTGGTGGTCCAGGTAGAACAATGAATTGACGTCCATCTTTTTCAAACCCACAACCGACCGCAAGTCCATTATGATTTTTAAAGACGGTACCGCCCTCGAATGCGAGTGCCTGTCTACGATTATTTTCACTCATATCTCGATGAGAACGCACGTGAAAAATCAATCACTTTCTGAAGAGCTGCCTCATCTTCGACAAGTTTCACTTCTAAAAAGCGCGCCAGCACTTGTTTCGTAATATCATCTGTCGTTGGTCCAAGACCCCCAGAAAAAATAATTAACTCACTTCTTGAAGCGGCTAATTCAATCGCTTCATATAATCTGTCTTCATTATCGCCAACCACTTGCTGATAGTAAGTTGGAATTGAATTTTTTGCTAATTCTTGGGCTAAGTATGCACTATTCGTGTTTACAATTTGCCCCATTAGTAACTCTGTACCAACTGCAATGATTTCTGCATTCATTGTGTCTCGCCTTCCTTACACTCTTTTTCGTAAAATAAAAAGCCCAAAACAATTGTTTCAGGCTTTTGTTTGTTATTCTGTTTTAGTAAATGAATCCGCAAATACATGTCGATTCTTTACAAAATAATCCAAACCTGAATAGATTGTAAATACTAAACAACTATAAAGTAAGATTTGTCCGATTGGAATTCCAATGGCCTTAAAGAACAAATCATCTGTTAATAGGAAAATAATCGCCAACATTTGAGTCGCGGTTTTTACTTTCCCTGGCCAAGCAGCAGCCATTACTTCGCCATCTGTGACTAATAATAATCGAAGTCCTGTCACTGCTAATTCACGACAAACAATGATACTCACGACCCAAGCAGGTGCTAAGTTAAATGAAACAAGCATAATGAATGCACTCATTACTAGCATTTTATCGGCTAAAGGATCAGCAAACTTTCCCAAAGTTTGTCACTAATTTGTATTTGCGTGCTAAATATCCATCAAGATAATCTGTAAAACTAGCGACTGCGAAAATAATCATGGCCAAGAAGTGAACAACGCTAATTTGTGAGCCTACAAGACTCATCACACCGAACGCTTCACTTGGCAGGCACATAAGGATGATAAACACCGGAATCATGAAAATTCGCAATACGGTTAATTTATTTGGTAAATTCATCGAATTCTCCTATTGAATCGTGATATAAATTCTTGTAGCGTTTGAACCTTCAGGAATTTGCAATTCAACACCACCAACTGTAATTGTCCCTAATGGAGGATATCCAAAGTCCATACGAATCGTTGTTGTCCCTGCAGGAATCGAACCAGTCACGATTTGATTTGTTGCTGGAACGCCATCTGCCACAACTTTACCATCTGCTAAGATTTGTGCCCATAAAGCGTTTCTTGCTTCATTTAACACTTTCACATCTAATGGGAATTTACTTACGTTTGCAATATAGTACAATGCATTTCCGTTTGCATATGAATACGTAACACTCGTCACTTCTGGAGCTGCCGTTGTCGTTGTAGCAACTGTTGTTTCTGCTGCAACTGCTATTTGCGTTGTAGCTTGAGTCGTTACAGGATTATTACGTTGCGCACGATTGCTATATACGGCTTGTCCAATCGCAAAAATAATCGCTACGATGAACATTCCCAATAAGATTGTTGGGAAATAATTTTTTAAAGTATCTGATACTGAAGACCATTTACTCTTGTTTTTATTTAAACGTGAACGATTACTTGTTGTTGCGTTCAAGTAAGTTGAAGAAGGAGTTGTCTTCACAGCAGCCTGCGGAATTTCTGCAGCATGCTCTTCTAATAAAGCCGCCCCGTCTAATCCAACTGTGTCAGCAATTTGTTTGATGAACGCGCGTGTATAAAACGCACCTGGCATCAAGTCGAAGTCATTATCTTCAATTGCGATTAAATAACGTTTTTGAATTTTTGTAATTTGTTGCAAGTCATCAAGAGTGTACCCTTTTAATTGTCTTGCACTTTTTAAAATTTCTCCGATTGTTTGTGTCATTATTTCACCATCTTTTCATTTTCTCATTGAAAAGTATACCATAGATTAAAAATGAAAAAAACAAAAAGAAGTCGCTATGTTGTGTTTAGTCTATTTTACAAACTGGATATATAGTGTATCTTTCTTCGAATGGCCATTTGGCAAACTGACATTGAGCGTAAAATTTCTCTCTTTTTCGTTCCACTGCACATATACAGTCCCATTCGAAAATTGGATGACATCTGGATACGTCATTTCATCTTTGTTAAAGGATAGCTTTTGCCTTACCGTCTGACTCGCCATCTCAAGCAATAAATCCATTCGATACCCATCTTCCAGAAGGCGATATTCAAGAGTGTTGTGGGCATGAATTTTTAGTAATGCGATAATGAGAATACTCGCAATGCCAAGTAACGCAAGAAATTGAAATAGTAAGAACCCTTTTCTTCTATGGTTTGTCATTTTTCTTTTCCTTTTCCTCTTTAACTTTGACGTAAATGACACGATTCTTCGGGGCAAAATTTAATTGAAAAGTATTTCCTTGTACCATCGTTGGTGAAATCAGTAATCGATTCCCGTTTCTTTTAATCGTAAGCGAACGAATGCCATAAAGAAAAGGTTGGTGTCCTCCACTTCCACCTGCTCCTTTAAAAATCTTTCCGCCATCTTTCCAACTAGAAACGAGCGTAATCACATCCGTCTTCTCCGATATAGTGTTTTCAAAAGTGGCAACATAAGGATCGTAGCCATTAAACGATGTCAGCTTAAAGCCCGCATAATTAAAATTAATTTGCTGAACGGCGACATGCCATTTAATATCGTCTGGAACATTGAGCCGGTCCTTGATTTTTAAAAAAGCGGTGCAAAGCCCCATAAAGGCTACTAAACTGATGGAGATAATAACCAGAGCGATTAGATGTTCAACGAGGATAAATCCGGACTTTTTTCTCGGTAATCGCATTGATTTGGAACACCTCCTCGTGCCCTCCGCAAGAAACTGTCACCGTTCTTGGAGAGGCCGTTGAATCTACTTTTTCAAATGTCACTTTTTTCATCTTTTGGAACTCTTCGTTTGGCAATTTTTCAACGGTTTTAGGATAAGTCGCACTAGCTTGTAAATCCATTAACTGCGAGGCTGCCGCATCCAAAAAGCATCCTTTTAGTTGTTGACGATGATACAGCTGACCGACCATAAAACTAAGTAAAGAAACAATAACCGTTAAAATCATCAATCCAATCATTGCTTCCAGCAAAACATACTGCTACTTTTCGGTGATTTCAACATGATACTTAGCCTCCCCTAATTGAAAAACATAAGTGTATCTGCGATTTTGCCCATCAAACGTCACGGACGAGAATTGGCTAACATTCCCACTATAGGGCTTAAAACCATACGTTTGAACAGAATAACTTTTCATCGTATCCGGAAAGCGAATCTTTCTTATCCAATTCTCTAGCTCCATGACAATTTAATTCCACAATGCCACCCGAGACCGTTACAAATGAACCTTGTCCTGTTGAAATAGCTGTAATCTGCGCTGTATCCATTACTTGCTCAAACTCTCTAAGAAATACTTCTTCCTTCCAATTTACATAGGAGCGACTAATCAAAGGCGGAGCCAGTAAGAGTAAGAAGCAAGTAATGGAGAGCGCTATTAAGCATTCAACAAGCGTAAATGCTCTACTCCGCATTCTTTAATTCTTGTGGTGCATTATTGTAGCTTCAACTTTGCTTCTAGCATTTCAATCGTACTGATATATCCTTTAAGCATTCAGTCTGAGCTGTTGGGATTTATATTTGAAGTCTTTGATCAAGCATATATGCTTGTTGTTGAGTTTTTACCACGTGTACAATCGCTGCATCTGATTTTTTCTTAGCCTCTTCTCTTTGCTTAGCAATATTCGGAATAATCAGTAGCATCATCAAGCCAATAATAAAGAGGCACACGAGTAATTCGATTAACGTGAAGCCTTTTTTCTTTGTTTTCATTTTCATTTTAATTTCCTCCAATCATCGTTAGTGTCGGTAGTAATAAGATGAGATACATGGAAACGATGAGGAAACCAATCCCCATAAGTAGTAACGGTTGAATCCACTTGATTTTCTTTTCGATGCCTTGGGTAAATTCGTCGAGTATTTGATCGGCATATACTTGCAGTTGCACGTCTAGTTGCCTTGTCTTCTCTCCTTCTAACACCAGCCAGATAAACTCCTGACGGAAGAGCTTCATCTTTCTCAAGCGCTGTAGAAAAACGACTCCCCTTGAATCAGTTGTTCTTCTAGCTTCTGCGCAATCATTTTTGACAGTGCACTCGTTCCTTCTTTCTTCAGTTCGGACACCATCGACAACAGCGACTGTCCGTTCCCTAGAAAATACGAGAATTCTCGTGCGTACAAAAACGTCACGTATTGCTGCGCACTCTTTCCAATGATGGGAAGCGAAATCAACATGCGAAACTGATCGTAAGTGTTCTTTCGCCTCCAGTACAAGCGAACTAGAAGAACGAGTATCACTACAACCATCAAAAATCCCGATGCTAGCTGTGGTAAGTTCTGAAATCCAAGCCATATCCAATACAAAAAGCCAGACTGCTTGAGTTGCTCTTCTTGCACCATGCTAGAGAGTTGATCGAGTAAGAGCATTCGAATACAGAGCACCATTCCGATGACAAACGTAAAAAGAAACGCAGGATACATCATCATCTGTTGCATTTTCTTTTGTTGTTTTTGCTTCCTGGTGAGAAACTCCCCAATCGATGCACAGGCCTTCTCGAAGCTGCCAAACTGCATGGATAAATAGATTTGTGAGGTATTTGTTTCTGAGTACCCGACTCGTTTCAAGCACTCATCAAAGCGTCGTCCTTCTCCAAGCGTTCCTCTCATTTGTTCGAGATCTTTCTTTTGCGCATCGAATAAGTATTCTAAAAACTTCAACGCCTCATCCAAGCTAAATCCTTCCTCGAGTAAATGAGCCAGCTGAATTAGGAATCGACTTTGAATCGGCCCTTTCCACTTTTTAGATAATTTGATAGGTTTCGTAAGTTTTGTCCGTAATGTATCCCAATGCATAAGCTTTCCTCAATACCTTATTAAAAGGATGTACTCTTTCTTCGTCTGTGGCGAATTGATTTGTTTTAAAAAACTGCGACAACTTTTCATGAGTTTCGATTTCAAAAATGGTTCCCCGCTTTTCTCCATTTGTTAAATGATTACAATGCAATTCGCATTCCTTACCGCATAGTCCACAATACCGAGGGAGGAGGCGTTGTGAACAAATCGCAATAATGGTTTGTGCAAGCATCGTCTTACTAACCCCAAGTTCCAAGAGCCTTGCTACCACTCCATCACAGTCTTTTGCGTGAACCGTTGCTAGAATCAAGTGCCCTGTTAAGGCTGCACGAATCGCCATCTTTGCCGTCATTTCGTCTCGGATTTCTCCAATCAGTAAAATATCTGGATGATGACGCAAGCAACTCTTAATGAGTAATTCATACGTAATTCCAGCCTTCTCGTTAATCTCCGTCTGTAAAAACATCGGCTCATGGTACTCCACTGGGTCTTCCATCGTAATCACTTGAAGCGTCTTTTCTTTCATACGAGCCCTAAGCAAAGCGTACATCGTACTCGTTTTCCCAGAACTGACGGGTCCGGAAAATAAAATCAAGCCGCTCTTATAGCGCAGGAACTGTTGCAAGAGCGCCCAGTCCTTTGGAAAATAAGTCATCGAACGAATCGACACCTTTTCCTTCTTTGACCGATGCAAGAGCCTAATCACCATGGATTCCTTCTGCTTAAAATTCGTAATTACTGATAATCTCAGTTCAATCATCTGTTCCTTTGAAATCTCAAAGGTTAAGGAACCACTCTGCGGTCTTCGTCTCTCTCCTACATCCATTCCTGCTTGATACTTTAAGTACGAAATAAATTGCAAGGCTACTTCGTCTGAAATCTTTCTCAACTCTTTTAACCCATTGACATCTCTTAAATAAAATACATACTCCTCTCCAACCGGTAATAAATGAATATCATCTAATTGGTGCTTAATGGCTTGCGTGAATACTTCCGTTGCTAATTCATTCATTTCCATTGTTCTTCCTCCACTCTTTGACTAGTCATAAAGAACTACGAGAAAAAGTAAAAAGGGGTCTTTTGGACAACAAAAAAACGCTGAAGAAAATCTCTTCAACGTTTTGAGTGTATTATCTAATTTTTTTCAAGGTTCCTAACCCTACCCCCACTGCAGCCCCTACAGCATCCACAAAGACATCTTGGATGAGCGGTGTACGTCCTGGAGTTACTCCTTGATGGAACTCATCAGTCATCGCATACAGCACTGCGATAAAGAACGCTAAGAACTGTGGCCATCCTTTTTTACGAACATGAACACTTAACCCTCTCGTCCATTGATATCCGATAAAGAAGTAAGCTAAGAAATGAGCGGCTTTACGAATGAAAAATTCGATAAACTGCGCATATCCTAAAGAAGGAATACTGATGGTTTGTCCTGCATATTCAAATTTAATTTTAGATAAGAGCTCTGAAAAAGGTTGCATCGGCAGTCCTTTTTGAATCGTCGACACCAGTGACTGATCCTTATAAGGCATACTCGAGCTAATAAAGATGAGTACCATGACTGCAATTGCTAGTGTAATCGCAATCGTTGCTTTTGTTTTCTTGGACATGAAACCTCTCCTTCCTTGTTGACTTTCTTTATTATGGTCAACTCTACAAGTTAAGTCAAGCGTCTTTCCTATTTCTTAAAATCCATAGAAAATAGATAAAAATGGTTATTGACGCACAATTATGAAAGCGTTACAATTAAGGTAACAAATACATTATTGGGAGAGTGTATTACAATGGAACGTTATACTCAAGAGTTAAGTTTATTGGTGAAACAAATTCAGCTGCTTGAAGAACAACAGCAACGACAGAATTACTACAACAATCTCTTCAGTCAGGATCCAAATCCATATAACAAGTCTTTTGAAGAGATTATCGAGTACTTACTTGGCACCTCTGAGTCCAACTTCTTAATGCATTACTTTGAAGATTTTCCACAAGCGCTGTCCTATGACCAGCAAAAAGAATTCCAGAAATTGCGACGCTATTATTTGCGTCATCAGTATTCTATGCACTGCTTCCACAAACCGTTCTCTGAAGAATGTCACACGCTCACTTCTCTCTGGATTAAAGGGATGCGTGGCGACAGCATCATCGATTTATTTCCTCATCTCGATAGCCTGCGAGATTATTTCCACTTACATTATCAAAAACTTCTAGGTCAACCTACTGTCTCCTACAAAGACATTTTAGCAATCACATTCGGTCCACACATTACAGAGTTCTACTATACGCTCATCAAAGAGAGCAAAGATTCTTTCTTGCGCCTTTACAACGACTATTTAGAGTCCTTCCCTCAAACTTATATTCCCTGTGCACTATTTACATTTATCTAAAGAAGAGACGCTACTTGTTTTAGAGGAGCTTATTACTCTTGCGTCTTCTATTTTGCCGAAACAAGACTTCTACATTAACTTTGGTCCTAATCCATTTCCTAGTAACTATCGTAATGAACATACCACTTACTTAAACTTGGGTGTATTCACTGATTTTATGACTGCGCTACATCAATGCTTAAAGCAACTTGGCAAAGTCTTTCTTCAGGAATACACCCATTCTTTTGTAATTATGCAAAAATCCGAATTTGAACAGCTGCACTTGCATCATTCTATTTTAGAATTTTGTACGCTACTACCGATTTTATCCCAAACGATTGCCAAAGCCATTATTAAAACCATTTATCCGGATAAACTGGATGATGAGAAGTTTTTAAATCAAATTCAGGAAGAGTTGTTGTATCACTATTTTAGAACGAATAAGTTAAATACCAGCATCGAGAGCCATCAGCCTTTACAAGAAATTCTAAAATGCTACATCGAAATGGAAATTGAAGAAGACTGGTTTAATAGGGAATTCCCTTCCATTGAGCTCTCGCACGAGTGGAATGTCCGCTCTAAAGAATACTTACATAAAGTACCATCGACTCATATGGATGGACTCCTTCGTCATATGCATTGGATAAAAGGAGAACTCGGAACCTCCTTTGGTAAATTAGTGGGCCTCTTCTCCATCTTCTGTAGCGGTCTGCCAAAAGAACCGTATGACCATCCCTTCTCGGAGTTTCTCGAACACTTCTCGACGGACCAATTACGTAGATGGCATCCTACTTATGAATTAATCGAACGCTTGCGGATGAATCCTGAATCAACAAAATGTTGTTGGGTATTCTTTAAACAAAAGCTGAATGAATTTAAATAAATCAAAATTATCATATATGATAATTATCTTTTATGAACATTACCAAATATGGTAATTACCATATTTGGTAATTGCTAACCTAAAAAGATCCCCATCAACAAAATTTTTGTTGATGGGGATCTTCACTTTTATAATTCTGTAAATCGATCTGGGCGCTTTGTAGGAATGGTTGTTGCACCGTGTTTTTGGAGCCAAACAATATCGTACCAACGATTAAATTTGCATCCACATTTTTTAAAGTGTCCGCAGATTTCAAATCCTAAATATTGATGATAGTTTACACTATTCATCGTTAAGTACTCATCTTCCACTTCTGGAACGGCCACGCAGGCATAGATGTTTTGATACCCTAACTCCAACAACTTTTCCTCTAAGGCCGCATATAATAATTTTCCATACCCTTTTCTTTGGTGCTCTAAGCTAATATAAATACTAACTTCGCATGACCAGTCAAAGGCGGCACGCTCTGAGAATCGTCCAGCATACGCATATCCGACAACTTCTCCGTCCTCTTCTAATACAAGATATGGAAAGTGCTCTAATGTTTTTTGGATACGTGCTTTGAACTCTTCCACGCTCGGAACCACTTCTTCAAAAGTGATGGCTGTATTTTCTACATAGGGAGCGTAGATGGATTGAATAGCTGTTGCATCTTCAAGGGTTGCAACTCTTAACAATACATTACTCATTAGCTGTTGAGAGTTCCACCGGCGGAACTGTAACTCCTTTTAATAGTTTATGAATCGGGCATTGGCGTTCTGCTTCTTCGAGAATTTCACGGGCTAATTCTTCGTCACGTCCTGGCATCGTCACAATTACGGACGGATGGAATAGATACCCTTCGCCCTCACGATCGAATGTCAAATCAATCTTTACTTCTACCTTGCTCTTATGTTCTAATTTTTTTGCGTTTTTTTCTACAAATTCAATCGAAGCATTTAAGCAAGTGGCATAGGCTAATCCAAACAGTTGCTCGGGATTCGTCCCCGCATCTGTGCTTCTTGGCGAAGAAATCTGAACACTAAAGTCTTTGTCTCCATTTCCTTTGGTATAGGCTACACCAGTTAGTCCATCTTCATTGACGGCTGTTGTTGTATATAAAAATTTTTTTCCATGCTCTCACCTCATGTAGTTTCTCTTTGTAGAATAGCATATTTTGAAAAACAAAAGCTATCCTAACAAACTGTTAAGATAGCTCTTT
>BNJT01002395.1_pt1 | contig 75142 bp, 93 predicted proteins | sample 8540491 | NCBI WGS metagenome assembly BNJT01 (sample SAMD00202455, study PRJDB9452) | human saliva metagenome | host: Homo sapiens | reverse complement strand
AGGCGGTATTGTTTACCCCATTTGTAAGGCCCCGGAACCTTTCAAATACCCTGCGGACCGGAACATCCGCCCTGTAAACAAAAACGACATTCATATAGGAGAAATCATGAACAAAACTACATTCATGGCTAAACCAGGCCAAGTAGAACGCAAATGGTACGTTGTTGACGCAACTGATGTACCTCTTGGACGCCTTTCAGCAGTTGTTGCTAGCGTACTTCGCGGAAAAAACAAACCAACATTCACACCACACACTGATACAGGTGACTTCGTAATCGTTATCAATGCTGAAAAAGTTAAATTGACTGGTAAAAAAGCAACTGATAAGATCTACTACACTCACTCAAACCACCCAGGTGGATTGAAATCAATCTCTGCTGGTGAACTTCGTTCTAAAAATGCAGTTCGTTTGATCGAGAAATCAGTTAAAGGTATGCTTCCACACAATACTCTTGGACGCGCTCAAGGTATGAAATTGAAAGTATTCGTTGGAGCTGAGCACACTCACGCTGCACAACAACCAGAAGTTCTTGATATTTCAGGACTTATCTAAGGAAAGGAACAATAAAGTATGTCACAAGCACAATATGCAGGTACTGGACGTCGTAAAAAAACGCTGTTGCACGCGTTCGCCTTGTTCCAGGAACTGGTAAAATCACTGTTAACAAAAAAGATGTTGAAGAGTACATCCCACACGCTGACCTTCGTTTGGTCATCAACCAACCATTCGCAGTTACTTCAACTGTAGGTTCATACGACGTTTTCGTTAACGTTGTAGGTGGTGGATACGCTGGTCAAGCAGGAGCTATCCGTCACGGTATCGCTCGTGCCCTTCTTCAAGTAGACCCAGACTTCCGCGATTCATTGAAACGCGCAGGACTTCTTACACGTGACTCACGTAAAGTTGAGCGTAAGAAACCAGGTCTTAAGAAAGCTCGTAAAGCATCACAATTCTCAAAACGTTAATCAATACGATTATATCAACGTTTCAAAGCACTTCATGGTTCACACCATGGGGTGTTTTTTGATGATTTTTAGCAAAATTCACACCACTTTTCACACCAAATTCACACCATTATTTTTTAAGATTACGAAAGGCAATTTCTCCAACAGCCATTGGAATTACATTTGAAGTGTTGACATAAGTCTTAGTTGTAATTGTATCACTGTGAGTGAGTGCTTCAGAAATATCTTCCATAGGGGTTCCTGCCTGTTTAGCGAGTGTGGCTCCTGTATGTCGTAATTTATGAGGGGTTGCATGTGCAAGATCTGGATGACGACGCTTAACAGATTTCATCTTGTTGTTAAGGTAATCAGCATGGAGACAACTGTTTACATTTCCCTTTGTATCAATGTACGTAAACACATACTGTTCTGGAGTCTGCATGATGTTAAATGAAGCCAGTTCAGATTTTTGTTGCTTCTTCCAAGAATTTAACAAGTCGGTAAGTTCTGGTGGAATCGAAAAAATCGTCTTTTTATTCCCTTTAGTTGATTTTCGATTTTTATATCGATCTAAGGCTTGAACCAATTGAATTTGTTGATTTTTGAAATCAATATGTTTCCATTGCAAAGCGTAGCTCTCTGACTTTCTATCTCCTAAAAAGAAGGTAGTATAGAACAAAACATAGTCTTTGAATAGAATTTTTTCAGTCTCTAAATCCTTTTCAAAAGCTGTAAACCATGCTTGGAGTTCTTCTTGAGATAGATATAAATCTTCATCTTTTTTAGATTCTTGTAGCTTGATTTTCTTAGTAGCTTTGATGCGGCTTATAGTTTTTGATAGGCGATTAGTTTCGATGTACTCTAATTCTTCTGCCCAGTCAAAGATAGAGTTAACGTAGCTCCTGATAACTTTGAAATTTGCATATTCTTCAGCCTTTTGAGTCAATAGATTTAGCACAACTTGCTTATTTTGATTAAGAAAGTCTATTGAATAATTCCCAAGTAAAGGTAAGATGTGTTTTCTAAAAGCAATTTCTGTTCCATCTATAGTTACTTGAGAAGGTGGTTTAGCAGTAGAAGTAGTCTGGCCTGCTTTGTAGGATTCCCACCAAACGTTTTTATAGAAGTCGGAAAAGAGTATAGAACCGCTATTCTCTAATGAAGCAGATCCGCCACTAAGAATTTTATCAATCTTATTTTGAAGTTCTCGTTCGTATCTTTTTGCTTCATTCCTTGATTTGAACCGTTTTTCAATCACTTTCTTATCAATACCTAGCGAAGATTTAACCTCCTCACGAATATAAACACGTAAGCGATAGGTTCCGTTTTTAGTTTTTTTAATAGACATAGTATTCTCCTTTTGAATTGAGCTAGAAAATACCATGGTTACATTATAACAAATGACCATAGAATTTCTACTGCTTTTGTAACCAGCGATTGATTTCTGTTTTGCTAAAGCGAACAGTTTTTCCAACCTTAATGCAAGGCAAGCCTTGCTTAATCCACTTGTCTAAAGTATTGTTGGTTATATTCAAATATTCACAAGTTTGCTTTTTATTTAAAAACTGATTGGTATTTTCATTAATATCTAAAAATTTATCCAGTTCTTTCTTAACAGTATCTGATATTAGTAATTGAAATTGCCGAATCATTTCGTCTGGAATAAATAAATTCATAAATAGTCCCGTTTATTTCTTTCTATTAGATTTAAATTTTTTTAGTTTGTATTTTGTTTTTTAAGTCTTCAAGGGTTGAAGAGTTAAAAAATAGGGAAACGTTGCTGTAGCAATACTTTTTTCCATTTTTTTAAATCAGATTTTATATTAAAATGGTAGATGTGTTTTCCAAGTTTTATTAAAAAAATAATCCAGGAATGAACCTATGTCTTTATCCTTGCTTTTGAATAATTTCATTAAAAAAATGGATCTTTTTTTTCATTTGTAAAACTAGGGATTTTAAAAGAAAGTAGTTCATTATTTTGATTATCCTTGTAGCAACCAAAATCAAGGATAGTAACAAGAGATAGAGTATTTAGCATTAAGCGAAAGAGATATAGTACTTGCCATGTAATCATAATAGAAAGAAAATAACTTTCATTTTTTAAGTCATTCCTCCTACTTTCTTTAACAAGATTTTTTTTAGTTCTTGCAGAGTTTTTTGGATTTACAAATTCAGATACATCAATAAACAAGAAAAATAGATTCATCCAATGTTAATGGATATAAATAATCCATAGCATGATTTAGTTGAGTTTCAAAAAACGTTTTTATATATCCATCTTTACCTTTTTCCTCGTACAATTCTTTTAACTTATTTTGGGTATCTCTTACTGAAGTTTGAACAATTATCTTAAAGTTTGATAATCCTTTCTTAATCACACTATACACAAATGAAGAGAGCTGATCATTATGTAGTTTATCTAAGTCAGTAGTCTTGAATTCACTTTTAATTTTTTTTTCATTCAGTGTTATTTCGTATCTATAGATGCGGTATTTACGAGATACGTTTAATTCAATCTGTTTATTATGTTCTGCTTTTGCTGTTTTATCGTAAAGAACATGCAACAAGTTTTCATTTTTTTTACTTGAAAGAATATGGTGATCTTCATAAGTTGAACATTTTGTATAAACTTTTTTATTTACTTGAGATGTTTTAGATAGACTCCTCAATAATAAATTTCTTGTTTGAAAATGTATAATCGCATCAGTAGCAAATGTAAATGCGATTTCCATTTCATGAACCCTAATAATAGTTGGGATAATCCAAATACCAGTTTTCTGTTTGATTCCTGTTATAACGTTTATTAGTTTCTTTCGTATTGCTGAAATAGAGAGAGTTTCAAAATTGAGACCTCCATGATTCAGCTGTAGTAAGCAATAATTAACAGTATCTCCGTTTTCTTTTTTATAAATTTTTCCAATTTCAAGTCTTCCGAATTCCCTTGATTGGATAATTAAATCTTCTATCTGATTTGAATTGTAATTAAATTTTTTAACTTCACGAGGATTCGTTTTTCTGAATTCTATCAGTTTTTCAATGTCAACAATTAGATTCTCACCTAAGTTAAAAACCATGCGATCAAAGCCCCAGAAGGAATTCATAAAACTAAAACAAGATTGAATTTCTTTCTCATTTAAATGCTTCTGTTCAGTAGAAACTTTAAGTTGTCTTTTTCAAGTTTTTTTAAGGTTTCCTTTCTACTATTATTTTTTTGATTGAAATTATGTTAGGAAGTATTAGAGATTGAAAAAAAGCAGTTAAATTATTTTAACCGCATTTGTAATTCAATTTACATATTCATTTTTTTCGCGTATTAGAAGTATGCCACAAATTTTTTTAAGAAAAATGCCCATTTTTAGGAAAAAAATAAATTAAAAATATGAAAAAAATTTTTTTAAAAATAAAAAAACACTCAAAAATTTTGAGTGCTTAAAAAAACGCGTCGTAACAAGGTTTTGAAGGAAAAAAGTAAGTTTTTATCTACTTTATTTATTTTTTTAAAAAAAAATTTTTTTATTCTTCATTTAAATTTAGGATGTTGAGAAAAAGATCAATACTTTCAGTACGATTTTTATTTAGTTGAATTTTTTTAATTTTAATGAGAGATATATCATAATGTTTGGAAAAAGTTATTTAGTTTGCTTGTGCGATTAACTTATATGCATAGGATTTTTGAAACTCTTCTGGTCGATTGTGTCCGAGAGCGCGTGATACAATTAAACAAGCCTTTCAATCAAGGACAACACCTTTTAATTCACCTCGTAGATAAATTTTTTCTTTTTTATCTTTGATATCTTTGGGATCTCGAGCGACAAGAAGATAAAGACGTTTTGCGTATTCTGCACGATATTTATGAGGTTTTAAAGCAGATGGAGCTTGAAACACACGCTTTTTACCAGCTAGTTTAAATTCTTCAACAAGCCTTTCTAATTCTTCTTTGTCTCGCGTAATAATCGGAATCCATCGGTCTCGTGCTCCTTTTGACTTATGCTTTTTACCAATGATTTTAAGATAGTATCGACCATCTTCACGTTGATGTAGAGAATCACCTGTAATAGCTTTTAATTCATTCTTACGTAACCCAGTGGCAGATACGATTGAGAACCAGCGATTATTTGTTTCTTCAGACATCCTGTCATCATTAGACTTCAAACGATTATTCTTTTTGTTTGCTCGATATCGAATATTCGTTGCAATAAAAGCAGTAGAAGATACACCTAAGACTTTGGCTAATGCTGCTTTATAGGTTGACTGGGTTGGAGCAGAAAGTCCTAATTTCTTACAATGTTCTAAGTATTGATTTACTAAGTCAATCCATCCCTCAATATCGTTAGATTTATCAAGAGCTTCTAAATCTTCGGCAGTAGTTATTGAGGCAACAAAGGAAGCAAATCTGCTCCAGGAACCAGCGTAGTTATGAAGCGTTCGGTCGGTATGGATTAAATGAATGTCCTCTCCCGTTTTTTTGGATTCATTTCGCTTGATACCCTTTCCTTTTTTAAAGCGCGTGACTAGATTAGTTAGTCCTTTTGATTGGACGAATTGTTTACGGCCTTCGAAAGTAGTTAGAGAATCCATCTGTTGTTTCTTAGCTTTCTCTTTAGCTTTCGTCGATCAGCACGACTACGTCTCTTCTTTGCCATAGTTCTTTCCTTTCTATTGTAGATAATGTGCTTTTAAAGAAGGTCTTAAGAAAATTCTTAAGGTCTTTTTAATTCAAGTTGAAGTAGTGCAGTGACATAAAGCTTGTATTCACTGATGTAGTATCTTCCCTTTGCTGAGGGCGCTTCTTAATTGATGGCTAAGAAGATAACCAAGTCATTTTACAACATGACAAGTTGACTCAATTTAAATAAGATGTAGAGTTCCATCTAACAGATAAAATCTGTTGTTTTTTCTTGTTAGTCTTTTTCAGGTTTAAATGCTCTAAATTTAGCGACCGAGTTAAGCTAGTTTTTGTATTCTATTTTTAGACTATTGTTATTTACTTTCGTTTCTCTACTTTTATTTTTTACTTTGTTACGAACAAAAAACTTTTTTTAAAACTGCTGTTGACATTACTTTTATTATCTACACATTTATTTTTTTTAGTTAATGAAATACAAAACTGGTTCTTTCCTAACCCAGCTAAAACCTGCTGTTTCCACGATAGCTACCTCCTTTCAAACATAAAAAACGTAGCTATATTAGTTACGTCTCTACTCAATCAATTATTTCTATAATATTAGTATGCCACAAAAAACAAAACAAAAAAATCAGGATAAGATTATTTTACGTTATTCACTTTTACATGGTACTGTGTGTTTAGCGTGACTTACACATACGTTTCTGTCAACGCTAAACACACAGAAAAAATCAGAATCTCAAAAAAACTGAGGGATGAGAGAAAGAGGTATAAGTACAAAAAAATTAAGAAATAAACAATACCTTTTATCAGTTTTTTTTAATTTTTTTATTTTTTTATAATTTGAAATTTGTGGCAGACTATAAGTAAAGATAAAAACAAGGAGGGAACAACTATGTTTCTAAAATATTATTCACTCATTAACTATATTCTTTTTAAAAATCGCAGAGAATTCGAAAACTCATTTGATTGCTATCCGAAAAAGACAGTGTATGAGTTTTATATTAGGGAGTCTACAGGAGGAATGAAAATTAGACAAAAAGAACATAATGCAATTCATGTTAGCCTAGTTTCTAATAGAGGAAGTTATGTTACACTTTACTTAAGAAATTTTACGCCAGAAGATTTGGTGAAAGTGATGATTTCTTTAATCAAGCAAAAGAAAGAACTTGGATATGAAAGGTTGATTTGCTTGTTATCGGAGCTCAAAAATGATGAATCCATCAGTTTACTAATGAAGTTATCCTAAAATAAACACACTGGGACCAGTATCTCAGTGTGTTTTTGTGGTAAATCAAGAGATTATGAATAAAATTGAAATGTCTAGTTATTGAAAAAACGATAACTAGACGTTACAATAAAACATGTGAATTATTTTTTAAAGTATATGATATTAAGAGAAAGTTCGAAAGGGATAATGAAATGAAAACTCCAAAGCTGTATAATGATTTGATCAATGAGAAAAAAATTACCAATGAAATTATTGCAGAATGTGTATATTCTGTGAATAAGCGAGCTAAAAATTATCGTGATAAAATTAAAGAATACAAAAATGGAAGGTTCCATCAGCATTTGGAGAGTAATATTGAAAAAAAGCGTAAGAGGAAATGGGAAAATACTATCAACTAAAAGAGGAGTTATTGAAAGTATTTTCTCCGACTCTGATTCACAAACAATTCATTGGCGAAGAGAAAAAAAGAGTATATAGTTATGAAAAAAACTATGAGGAATTGTTGAAAGAAAAAAATTAATGATATTATTTGGAAAAAAATAGTTACTATGATTACGATAAAGATATGGAGGTCGAGTTTTTTGATTATCATCTAGGAACAAAAAAATATCTATATTTCTTATATTACGAAATTGGGGAATATAGTTTTCATTCACCTATTACAGAGAAAATTGCTGAAAGGAAAACTAATCTAGAAATTCAAGAAATCGACGAAAATTTCAAAACCCAAGGCTCTAAGATTGAAGGTTTGCTGTCAATGCAATTTGTAAAAAAAGTCTTGGAATTACTTCAAAGCGAAGATTATACAATCGTGAATGAAGAGTAAAACATGAATTGTGCATTCTGTAAACAAATGGTCGAAGAATAAGATGATTAAACCAAAGGATTTAGTTGAATGTTTTATGAGACTAAATCCTTTTTTGTTTGATTTGAATTAGCTAAGAATTATGATACAATAAAGTAAGTATATTTTTATAGTTATAATTCTGTTTTTGGGATTAATATTATCCCCTTGGATTCAATAGAATAGTAGTATTATTTTGTATATTTTGATTAATAAATTTTTAAGAGGAGGCTATTTGTCATGTCTTTTTGGGATGCATGGTTTGGTACACCGACAGAAAAGAAAAGGGAACAATATAGAACCCTATATAATGATTTGAACAGTCAATTAAAAACTTTTAAGGCTAAATTAAAAACGATGGAAGGGAAAGTTGATAGCTATAATAATTCTCGGCCTTCTATGAGTACCAGTTATATTCCAGAGGATGTCTTTAGTGATAGCGAAGGTCGTGTAAAAGGGAAAGTTGATACTGTACGAACTAATCAATCTAGTGATGCAAAGAATTTATCGAGCGCAGTTGATGCAGCTTATGAACGATATAAATACTATGATCGCTTAGCAGAACAAGAGCGCAAAGAGAGAGAAGCTGAAGCGAGACGTCAGGCTGAAGAACGTAAAAATAGAAATAAAAGTTGGAGATGAGTTCTATGGCAGATTTAAAAATAAAATATAAAGATTTAGAAACAGCCATCCAATTATCAAAAGAAATTAATCAAGAATTGACAAGTTCATACCAGACAGTCACTCAATTAAAAACATATCTTCAGTCTGCTAAATGGTCTGGCAAAACTAAGGTGGCTTTTGAATCTTATTTAGACATTGTCCATAAATACCATAAAGATTTGAGATCTATTATGGAGGAACACGAAAAAGCAGTAACAAGTTTGAAAAAATCAATTGATAACTATAACAGTTCATCGGAAGTTGCGTCCATAAAGGGGTTGTAAGTATGTCTAACAAAGAAACATTTTCTATTCACGAACTCCATTATCTAATTGGTGCCTTTGACGGAGAATTGATGCCTGGCTTACCCACTCTAGATGAGATTGTAACAGTTTCTGAGATGGTGTGGACGATGGCCAAAGAAGCTCTTGAAAAAAAGGGATTAGTTAAGGAGGATGGTTCTTTAACAGAATCAGGTTTTGTCATAGTTGAAACTCTACGAGAATATTGTATCGGAACAACATTGGTCATTGTGAATAATTTTTATTTTATGCAATGCCGTGACAGTAATTTCTCTATACTTATAGTAGATACTGGACAAGGATATCAACTTGCCAAGATTAGTCCCATGAGTCGTTTAATTTTACTTCAGGAAAAACTTGCCCTAGTAACAAGGAATCCTATGGAAGACGAAAAGTCTTTTCTAACTGAGGAAAAGAAGATGAATTCCGCTATAGAGGATGCTTTAGCATCCGAACAGGCACTAATGGTACAATATTATCCTTTAGAGCAGATGAGTCAAACCAAACACGCAGAATTACTATTAGCTTCTTTTCTCTTTGTAGAGTGCAATGGAGAACTACTCGGATTTGATGTGAAGAAAGAAGAACTATATAGATTCAGTCAGTATTATTTTCTTGAAAGACTGTATACTTGGTTGAAAATTCCATTTAGGGAGGAGGATTTTGAAAATGGTCTTGATTGATGTGGCTACGATGGATGGTGGCGGTTCTAAAGAAATCGTCATGAATCCGGATGAAATGCAAGCAATTATGCGTTATATCACAACAGTTGAAGTTTCTTTTCAGAACAACTTGGCTCCAAAATTAAAGAGCTTGTCTGAAACGAAATATTATGAAGGTGGGGAAGCTTCAAAAGCCATGGATCACTATGCGGACATGCTCAATAAAGTGAATGAAGTTGGTGACCTATATCGGCGTGCAAATGGTGAAATCTTAAACATGATGGGGCAATGGCTTGAACAAGACGCTAAGTTGAGAGATGATTTCATAAATGGTCTTTCATCCAATCCTAAATTGGTAGAAAATCTAGATAGTCTCGGCATGTTAGGAGGAGGCGAGGAATGACAAAAGATGTAGAACTTCATTCGTCAACTTGGAAGAGTATGAAACAAGCTATAACGGGACTTACTGAAAACGTCACAGTCTCTAGTAGTGGTTATGGGAATTACACCAATGCCCAAGCCAATGCCCAAGCAGGTCCCTATAGCACCGGGACAACTTCAACCGGATTTGCTAAACGAGTGGAAGACTTGGTCAAGATTTCAGAGAAAGTCCAGCAAATGATCAAGGAAAGGGACACGGATGGTGTTGTCTCTTATACCTACCATGATGAAACCAGTACCGCCCAAACGCTGCAATCCAAACTCTCCACCCTAGAACGCTATGCTGAGAATGTAAACAACTATATCAAGAATAAAATCGACCAACCCTTCTATGAGGCTATGGACAAGGTGGGGGCTAAGCTAGAAGCCCTAAGCATTCAACAGTACAAAACAACAAACAAGGTTGGCTATAAGCGCATCGAGCCTGTGAAAGATCCCTATGGCCATCCTGTCGGCACCAAGGAAGTCACCCCACGTGAGATAGGGATTGATGAACTCTACAAGGTTGACAGTCCCTATAAGGCAACCCTGCAGAAAGCTATGAGGAATTCAAGAAAAGCAAGGATTATAAAGACCACAAGCTGACCCAGGATCAATATCTGATGGCGATGCATCATACTCGATCTTTTGAGTATGTCTCGATTGATGACGAGAAAGCCAATATAGAGATGTGGCGAGATATCGCTCTTGGAGTAGGAGTGGTTGTCTTGACCATTTTCTGTCCCCCAGCTGGAGCAGTTGCCGGTTTCGTTGTAGCTGGTGCTGATATGTATTCAGCCGCGACTGGTAAGGACTGGGGGACGGGTCGCGAGTTGGATAATACCGAACGAGGCATGCGAGGAGCCTTTGCCTTGCTTGACTTAATCCCAGCCGGTAAATATCTAAGTAGCTTGGCCAAAACAGGAAAGACCGCAGGACTCACTGCTGTTAAGACCAGCCTCAAAACAACTATAAAAGAAGGAGTGGAGCAAGGAGTTAAGAACCTTGATAACCTTAAAGGGATTCTGAAGAGCACTAAGGGGTTGACAGATAATATGATTTCCCAGCTGAAAACCTATGGTAAACAGCTTGATAATCTTCGCCCAAGTAAGATTCTATCGAATTCGGCAGACGCTTTAAGCGATGGTTTACGCCATGCGGATAATGTTCTTAGTGAAGCGGCTCAGAGATTTAGTTTAAATCCCCTAAAACAATTACAACCAGCGACAGGCTCCATTCCATTTGAAGGAGGTAAGCTAACACATATAGCAGATAATATCAGTGCTTTTGCGAAGAATCTAGATGGCAGTGTGGATGATGTGATGGAGCTAGGAGGAAAATCTGGCAGTAGGTTTGGTGGTTCGCAGACCAAACATTGGTTGGAAGATGCTGGTGAAATATTGACAGACGGAAGCCATATGGATGGAAAAGTTCCGAAACCTAATGTAGTATACGAGGCTGGAGAACATCACTATCTTTATCGTACTGATGAGGTTGGTCGTATCGATCGGGCATATGCTGAAGATTTGCAACTAAAACTCCATGAAGGTAGATTACCTCATAATTCAAATACTCCAGATAAAGAAATTGGAGACCATGCAGGGCATATATTCGGAGATTTATTTGGTGGATCACCTGATTTAGATAACCTTGTTTCACAAGCTAAAGATGTCAACTTAAAAGAATATCGCCGTATTGAACGTGATTGGGCAGATGCTTTAAAATCAAATCCACCAAAGAAAGTTGAAGTAGATATTAAAATTAACTACGAGGGCTCTTCAATGAGACCAACTAGTTTTGAAGTGGTGTACAGTATTGATGGTGAGGTACGTACTGAGATAATTAAAAATGTTAATAAATAGGAGAATAAAATGACACAATTTGAAGATAAATTCATGGAAGTTCAGGTTAGCATGATTTCACTAGCAATGGAATATGTCCAAAATCAAGCAGAAAAAGTATACATTTATTGTATCTCTGAAGAAGCATTACTTTCTTTTGATGTTTTTTATAAAATTAATGGAACTGTGACAAAAATGTATGCGGTGAATGAAATTATAAATAAAAAAGTAGACACTTCAAAAAATATGATGGTAGCAGTACAACGGTTTGGTCTTGAAGATATACAGAAATTGCTTGATGTGTGCCAAGAATATGACCGTGAACATCCAACTGAAATGTGGTTGATTTATGATGCCAAGAAAAACAGTCTTGATAGTCGCTATAGTTATGAAGGGCGTTATGACAAGGATGAGGAATTGATTCCACGTCTAGAGTTTGAAAAATGGTTTGAGGAAGTAAAAGAAAATCAGCTATAGTATTTATGGGAAGGCTATTAATTTACAGTTCTATACTTTTTATAACTGACTAGTATTTTGGTATTATAGTCATTCTGATGAACCTTGGTAAAGAATACCTAAGTATGACAATAGATATTATTATGATTACTGGAGTTTTGACACCTTCTCAACTTGTAAGATCAAAGGAATCTACGACGAATGCTTGAAAGACCTATTGTATTTCCCATATGATCTTCTAGTCCAAGAAAACTGGGGGAATCCAGTTTTTATCAAACAGGTAATCTTCTTTTTCTTCACGTTAACAAGGACATCCACAGCATGGATGAGGTCTTCAAGCAAAGATGGATTATATCGGAGGTTGAAAGCAGAAAAGTATGATAGAAAGCTTATTTATATGGTAGAATTTTTAGTTTAAATATGCGTTGAATAGGTTTTAATAACTTATCTCGTCAAAATAATTTTTGTTAAAAATACTTGTATCTATTATTTAATATAATACTTGCGTAAGTATTGGAATAATGTTAAAATAATAATGTAAAAAATAAAATAAAAACATAGAGGTAGAAATATGTCAGACCAAATTCGTGTATCCACCGAAACCCTTCAATCACGTGCGCGTGAATATGGAAAAGCTGCTAATGATATCAGAGTTATTTTGAATAATCTTCAGCGTTTACAAAATACTTTACGTACAGAGTGGGAAGGTGCAGCCTTCCAAGGTTTTGAAAGACAATTCCTTGAGTTGAAACCAAAAGTTGAAAACTTTGCGGACTTGATGCAACAAATCAATACACAACTTGATAAGACTGCTGAAGCAATGAAACAAAATGACCAAGCTTTATCTAAAAACTTCGGCATTCAAAACGGTTGAGGTTAAAGTTGAGGATTTATCCTCAACTTTTTTACTATGTTTACCTAAGGAGAAAATGTGAATAAGAAAGTTTTATTTAGTTTAGGGGCATTATTGTTATTTATTACAATAATAGTATCCTTCTTTGCCATTGTAAAACCAACACCTATCAGCCAGGCAAACTCAGAATCTTCGGTGCAACAAGCTCCTATTAAAGTTGCTGTTGTAAATGAAGATGCAGGAAAAGTATACAATGGACAACAAATTAACATTGCTAATACTCTAGTAAATTCGTTTATTTCAAAAAATAATTACAAGGTGGAAGTGGTTTCCCGCTCAATTGCTGAAAGTGGTTTGAAGAATGATACTTATCAGTTGATGATAGTCTTTCCAAGTAAATTTTCAGAAGAAGCTTTAGCTATTGAGTCAACTTCACCTGTTCAAGCAACGTTTCAATATCAAATCCAATCAGGTGATCAACTAACTGTTAAACAGGCAGAACAAGCAGTAGTAGCTTTTAAAGAACTTTTTAATAAGGACTTAATTAATATTTATTTCACTAGTATTATTGGAAATTTGAAGACAGCGCAAGGACAGGTTGCTGATGTCGTTACAAATGAACAAGAATCACTATCAACTTTTAACAATAAGTTAGTAGGTCCGCTTGCTCAATATAGTCAACAATTTAATGGATTAGGCTCATCACCAAATAATTTATTATCAGTTTATTCATCCTTTAATAAAGATTTATTAAATACAAATGATGCTTTTAAATCAATTGATTCTGTTAATAAGACATATGAGGGAACAATAAAAGAAATAGATGAGCAACAAAAAAAATGGCAACAATCTTTGGATACTAGAGAGCAAACTTTGTCCGATTATGATAAAGGCTTTTCTAAATTATCTGTTAAGGAACAGTTGTCTAAATTAGGTAGTATAAATACCCATATTAAGGATAATTTATCTGAGCCTGCTATTTGGAAAGAAACTTCGGATAAAGTTGTTTCCTATAATAAAGATATTGATTCTCTTCTTGAGATTCTAAAGAATAATAATAAAGATATCGATGACACTTTGTCGCATTATGATACAAAAATTAAAGATGCAGTAGAATCTTCTCTGACTAAAAATTCTTCGACAGCAGATGAGGCTAGTAAAACACTTGGTGGTTATATCAAAACGTTGAACACTAGTATGCAAGATCAAATCACAAGCAAATGGCCTGGTGTATATTATGATGACGCAGCTATTGATAATCTTTCTTTGTCTAGTTCTGATAAACAACATTTGAAAAATATTAGTGCTTTTATGCAGTGGTATAGTAAGAAGACAGGGAAAGAGTTGCCTACTTTGAAAGCTACAACTCTTGAAAATGAAGAATTTTCTCGCCTAAAGGATGAAATTAAAACCAAGAGTACAACAAAACGAGAGATATCTTTACCATCATTTGAAGGAAAAATTTCAAAATTAACATTAACAGTACCAAGTGGTTACTACCTAAAAGAATCAAACTATGGATTTTCCGACCTTGGAGGGGGTAACTATCAGATAAATATAACCAGTGAAGTTTCTGCTGGTACAGTTGTTTCTTATACGCTAGCTATCAAGAATGAAAATGATATCAGTGTACTATCTCCTGTGTTTGTTAAGTATCAGCTAGATACGACAGAAGATGTGAAGGTTATAAAAGAAGATGCACCGTATTTAGAGGAAACAAAAGAGAAGGAGACAACAGAGAAAGAAATAGTTCCTTCAGCACCAGCTACTTCAGATACTCCTGTAACTTCTACTACCGATTCAGGTTCAAGTGCTGCTAAACCTGAAGAGAAGAAGTCAAAAGATGTTCTCACTATAACGAAGACTATCACGACTACAAAGACAAATCAGACAGAAAAGAAAGTTTTGAATCGTCACTATGAAATGCAAGATGTTATTTCGAACTGGGAGTATAGTCCTACAAAACTAACACAAGCTATTTATAAAGATGTAGATGGTTATTTACAGTTGTCAGGTCTTGTTACTGCATATTATGGTTTAGATTTATCTAAAAATACGTATTCAGAACATATGTTTATCCCAGCAGAAGGTTCTCTTGCAGCGTTAGTAAATAATGATGATCTTAAAACAATTGTGACAAGTTTGATAAAAACTGCTACTGTGGAGGCATTGAAATCTGATTTAAAAGTTTCTGATGAAAAGATGAATGAGATTCAGTCTCGATCAGCAAATGCTGAGAAGTTGACATCAAATATTGAACAACTGAGAACAACAACAAGTGATTTAACGTCTCAGTTGAGTCAGTTAATTGAACAGGCTTCAGAGGTAAATAAAACTATTGAATCCAAACCAAACTTTGTTGAAACAGAAAAAGTAGACAATACAAATATGGTTACAGTTAGTATGAATATGAACACAGACCTAGTTACACTGATGTCAGCTAGTAAAAAGTTGATGGACAATACACAAGCAAATCAAGCTGTTTCTCAGACAATTGAATCGACAATTTCTCAGTTGGTAAAAGATATCAATAATTTAGAAAAAGATGGAGAATCATTAAGTACTCGCGTTTCTGAGTTGAAAAATATTATGTCTAGTGAGTATGGGTCAAATGAAGAATTTCTTAAAAACTTTTCTACTGTTTTGAGCAATACAAGAACAGGTAATACTAAAAATGATGCAGTATATGAATACTTATCTAATCCTGTAGATGCTTCAAAAGTTGGCAATGTAGTATCAGCTGCAACTAAATCACAGTCACAGTCTAGTCGTCAAGATGAGAGATCAGGTCTTCTAATTATTTTGATTAGCTATCTGGTTAGCTTAGTTATTGCTTATCTCTTCCAACATGCAGACAAAGTGGAATTGCAAAGAATCATGAATTTGAAAGATCGTTTATCGTGGAGAAATTCTTCTGGACCGATGCTTTTCCTAAGCCTTATTTCTGTGATTGCTGGCCTTATAATTGCAATTATTGCTGGAGTTAAACTTGGTTTTTCTATCCCGCAATTGAGTGCCTTTGTAGTAATTCTTTCCATAATAAGTCTGATGATGACATATGGTCTTAATATTCTTATTGATAGGCTTAGAAGTTTAGGATTTAATAAGCGTTAGTCTAATATTAATTTATATCATTACCGCAACCCAACTCTTTGATGAATATTATGTGAATTCAACTCCTATCTTGGGAACTCTTTCTCCTTTGACTTATCTCGAAGGTGTTGTGAAACTGTTTGTTAATCAGCAAAGTGGAGTTGTTCCTTCAATGATTATAATCGTAGTTCTAACGATTGCTTTGGGACTTTGGAATGTTTTCTTGTATCGACAAGTTAAGGACAATAACTAACATGAAAAAAACTATCGTCTTTATCTTTCTGTTGTTTTCATTTTTTACGAGTTGGAGTGTAGCTTTTGCAAATGATGGCTCTTTGCAAATAGATACGTCTTTAGATAAAAATCCTAAGAAAACAGAAATACAATATTTTGAACAGGAGAGTAATTTAGCGAAGTTATTTCAACCTGACACATACAAAGCTATTGATGCTGCAAAAAAAAATGATAGAGAAAAGTATCAATCATTTCAAACAACTTTATTTATCACTAAAGTAGAAGTCGGAAATATCGTTGATGAGTATCAATCCGCCTTATTTTCTGGTCAAATCCAAATGAACCATAGTGATAAGAAGAATGTGTCGCTTAATAACGTAAAAGCTCCTATTTCTTGGACTACAATTTTATTGTTTATACTAGGAATGATTATCACAATTTATTCTCTTTTATATAAAAAAATTACATAAATTTAAACAATAAAATTATGTAGAAAAAAATATTTTTGAGGAGATACAATCGTATCTCCTTTTTTTATATGCGAAAAAGTTCTTTTATAATCATGTTTCACATGATATAATAATTATAATGGCATAGTTTTAAGTTTAGGAGGTTTTTATGGAAGAGTACATTAATATTAGTCTTGATTGTAGTCCTTTTTTATCTAAAATTTTAGATTTAAGAGTCCCTGTTGAATTAACCATAAAAGAATTAATACAAATTGTTTTAGAAACTTATGGCGCAGAGGTTAAGGTATTTAATCCAAGTGTAAGAAATCAGCAGTCTGGGGATATACTTGCTAGTACTAGCAGTTTAGCTTTAGTGAAAGACGGCGTATTATTAAAATTAGAGAGAATATAATTAGGGGAGTTAGTATGGAAGTGCAAAAACTTGAATTGGTAGTTGGCGATATCAAAGGTAATCGTGAAATAGCGTATGCTTTATTAGTAGCAGAACAACCTTATTTTGTTAATCAAAATGTAATCGAAGAAGAAGGTAAATTAACGATTGAAAGTCTATTGACAGATGAATATTATTCCTGGGATAAGCTGATTACCATGATTGACGAAGAAAAGTTACGTCATTTAATAAATATTGGTCAATTGTTTCATGCGTTGCAAGATTCTATTTACACTTATAATTTATCTCCTAATAATTTAGTGTTTTCTCGGAATGGGAATCCTTTATTTGTTTTCCGTGGTGTTAAAGGACAAGTGCCACCATATGATGTTGTAAGCTTAGATGAGTTTACTGTTAACTTCAAGGCAATGATCGTGTCTTTGCTTGATAAAAAAACAAGTTATGAGAAATTGATAGAGGGACAGTCACCATTTTATAAGGGAAAACTATTCTGTGAAACTATTATGAAAGCAGAAAACTTAGATGAAATTATATCTTTGTTAGAAGAGAAATACCTAGAAGAAAGGGAACAAAATAAAGAAAAATTTTCACGAGTTCCTAATAAACTAGTATTTAGATTAAAATTAACTACCTTAATCACATCTCTTATTGGTTTTTTCTCATTGGTTGGAGTACTTTATTTTCTATTGTTTGCTATGCCTAGCCAAAAAATGATATCAGATTTGCGTCTTGCTTTTGTTCATCAAGATTATTCAACGGTCGTATCAACCGTAAAAAATACAGATTCTAAATCGCTTAGCCAGGATGACTCCTATATGGTAGCCTATTCAGTGATTAAGACTGAACCTTTAACGGAGGCGCAAAAGACAGAGTTATCAAAAATATCAACTCAATCCAATACAGACTATCTGCGTTATTGGGTGTTAATTGGCCAGTCAAAAATTGATGAAGCAATGGATATTGCAAGTTACTTAGATGACCCCCAATTATTGATGTATGGTCTTACTAAAAAGATTGATGAAGTCCAGAGAAACCCTAATCTAACATCAGAACAGCGTACTGAGCAGTTAAATAATTATAAGGGTAAATTGGAAGAATTGAAGAAGAATTACCTAACACCAGAAGTTAGCAAGTCGAATGTGGCTTCAACAGAATCAAGATAGGAGTGGTGTATGAATTATTTATTTTATGAAGACAATGTCTATCCACTCTATGCAGGAAATACCTATCGAATGGGTTCTTCAGTTGATTCTAATATTTATCTTCCTTGTCATGAGAATATAATGTTGGATGTCAAGGAAACTGGAGTTGAATTATTAGGAAAAACTTATACTTATGGAAGTCATCAAGTTTCTATAGATGATAAAATAACTATTTCTTTATTTGTGGTTGGGGATACAGAGTACTATCTTCTTCCTGAGAGAATTCTCTATTTATCAGATAAGAAAGAAGCAACCATTCGCTTAGTTGATTTTCCTACAGAAATCATTTTGACTTTTGATGGGATAAATAAGACAATTTATAGTGTTAGTCCATATTATATTAACGGTGAAAGAAAAACAGGAAAACATAACATTCAAGATCTGGATCAAATCGTGTTTGAACAAGGTGTCGGTTTATCTATTCAAAAACAAATTTTATCTATCCATTCATTGTTTTCTATTGAGACATCTTTATTGCCCTTTTCTGAAGTATCGACAGAAGATCGCTCAAAGGAATTTCATCGTTCTCCACGGATTATTCTGAGAGAACCAGATGATAAAGTAACAATTGCTTCGGCGCCAACAGATGATGAAGGGCAAAAACAATCATTACTAAGATTGATTATTACTCCTTTAGCAATGATCGTTTTTACATTACTAACGGTTTACTTTACACGTAGTGGTGGAATGATGTTTATGATGATGGGTATGTCTGTCATTACTATCGGGACTTCTATTCATACTTATTTTTCTGATAAGAAATCACATAAAGAACTTCAGGAACAGAAGATTACAGAGTATATGAAATATTTGGAAACCAAATATTCACAATTAGCTGATTTACGAGATGAACAAGTTGAAGCTCTTGTTTATCATTTTCCTGATATGTCTCAGATTTTAGAAATGGTAGAAAAAACTGACCGACGTATTTATGAAAAGACACTCTATCACTTTGATTTTTTATCTTATCGTTTAGGTTTGGGAGAAATTGATTCTAGTTTTTCTATTCAGTATTCAAATTCTGAGTTAACTAAATATAATGCAGCTGCTAATCAGAAAATTCAAGAACTTCTTTCATACTATCGTGTGACCAAGCAGGTACCTATTACTCATACATTAACAAATCCTACGGGGTATATAGGAACACGACAAATAGTAATTGAGCAAGTTCAACAAATGATGATGCAATTGGCGACTTTCCAAAGCTACCATGATTTACAGTTTATCCCAATTTTTTTCGAGAGGAAGAGTTGGAGATATGGAATTGGAGTCGATGGTTACCTCATACAAAAATATAAAAAGCACTAAATAGCCGAGGTTTTGTATACAATCAACGAACTCGCGACCAATTATTAACGTCTCTCTATCAAATTATTAAAGATAGAAAGTTGGATAGTGAGCAGGATAAAGGAAAAGAAAAGCAATATAGTCCTCATTATATTCTCTTTATTACAGATTTAAGTCTGATGTTGGATCACAATATTATGGAGTATATAAATGAAGACTTATCTTATCTAGGAATTCATTATGTTTTCGTAGAAGAAGTACTTGAAAGTCTACCAGAACATGTTAAGACGGTTGTTGACTATCGAGGAGATAAAAAAGCTACATTATTGCTTCAGGATGGGAATTATACAAATAAAGAAATTACACCTCTTCCACCCGTAAGCTTATCTGAGAAGGAAAATTTTGCTAGAAACCTTGCTGGTATTCATCATATTCAGACGTTACGTAATTCTATTCCAAATAGCGTTACCTTCCTTGAAATGTATGGAGTCAATAAAGTTGAGGAACTAGATCTTTTAAAACGATGGCAAGAAAATGAAACTTTCCAAACAATGGCAGTTCCCCTAGGAGTTCGAGGTAGGGATGATATTCTTTATTTAAATATTCATGAGAAAGCGCATGGACCTCACGGCTTGATTGCTGGTACTACAGGATCAGGTAAGTCTGAACTTATTCAGTCCTATATTCTTTCTTTAGCTGTGAACTATCACCCATATGAAGTCGCCTTCCTATTGATTGACTATAAGGGCGGGGGGATGGCCAATCTCTTTGCAGACCTCCCTCACGTTGTTGGTACTATTACGAACTTGGATGGAAACCAGGCTAATCGAGCTTTGGTATCTATCAAAGCTGAACTTAAGAAACGTCAGCGTATTTTTGCAGAGAATGATGTGAATCATATCAATCAGTATATGAAACTCTTCAAAGAAGGGAAGGTTAAAGAACCGTTACCTCACTTATTAATCATTAGTGATGAGTTTGCTGAATTGAAGGCAAATCAACCTGATTTCATGGATGAATTGGTATCTACTGCTCGTATTGGTCGTTCATTGGGAGTTAAATTAATTTTAGCAACCCAGAAACCAAGTGGAGTTGTCAATGATCAAATTTGGTCGAACTCTAAGTTTAAGATAGCTCTTAAGGTGCAAGATGCTGCAGACTCTAGAGAAGTAATCAAAACACCTGATGCCGCAGAAATCACACAGACAGGTAGAGCCTATCTTCAAGTCGGGAACAATGAAATTTATGAGCTGTTCCAGAGTGCATGGTCGGGTGCAGATTATAATCCAGAAGGTCGAAACCATGTTCAAAAAAATACAACTGTATATGAGATTACAAGTAATGGTCAGTATAATGCCATTAATAAAGACTTGAGTGGTTTAGTCAATAAAAAAGAAGCAAAGGCTATTCCAACAGAATTAGACGCCATTGTAGAAAATGCTCGCGAAGTATTTGATAGTCTTGATATAAATCAAGTAGCAAGTCCGTGGTTGCCACCACTTGAAGAAAAAATATATACTAAAGATATACAATCAACTAACTTCAAAGATTATTGGGGACATTCAGAAAATCTACAACCGATTTTAGTTGGATATCAAGATATTCCTGAAAGACAGGAACAATCGCCACTTTATTTCAATATGGAACAAAGAGGACATATTTTATTAGTTTCTAGTCCAGGATTCGGGAAGTCAACTTTCTTCAGAACTTTGCGATGGATGTCATTCGTAAGCACACACCAGAACAGGTCCATTTCTATCTTTATGACTTTGGTACCAGTGGCTTAATCTCTATATCTGATTTTCCTCATATTGCAGATTATTTTACACTTGATGAAACTGCGAAAATCATGAAATCTCTACGATTCTTAAATAGAGAGATAAAAACTCGTAAACGTGCTCTTTCTCAAGCAAAAGCTACAAATCTTACACAGTACAATCAGTTGTCTGATGAGTCCTTCCCAACGCTTTTCATCGAGATAGATGGATTTGATAGCGTTATGGATGCAGATTTCGTAGATGCCTTTTATGATACCTTAAATGTTATTGCTCGCGATGGTGCCTCTCTAGGAATCTATCTAGTTGTGACACTTTCTCGACTCAATGCCATGCGTTTACAGCTACAATCCAACTTTAAGACCAAGATTTCTCTATTCTTGTTTGACAACAGTGATTTGTCAGGAGTAGTAGGACGATCAAATATTCCGCTCGATGAAATCAAAGGTCGTGCGATAGCTAAATTTGACGATATCGTACAATTCCAAGTGCTGTTGCCATACAGCAGTGAGTATTATACAGATTACATAAAAGAAGTTCGTACAGAACAAGAAACAATGGTTGCAGCATACGATGGACCACTTCCTTCAGGTATCCCAATGTTGCCAGAGAAGGTAACCAAAGAGGTAATGTCAGATCTCTTAGAAAACAGTCAAGACTTTATCTTGGGTCTTGAAAGAGAAGCTGTTGTTCCAGCATCATTTAGCTTTGACCGACCTATTCTTATTGCTTCAGATAGTCCTGCCTTTGTAACAAACTACTACAAATTATTAGAGTATCATCTGAAACGTTTGTCAGATAAGTATAATACGGTTATTCTAGATTCTAGTCAACGTATTAGTAGTCAATTCTTTGCTGGTATCCAGCGTTTTGATAGTTCTTTGGAGGTTGCTGATGTGATGAAGACGATACTGGAAGACTTTAGGAAACGCGTTGCGTCTCCAGACCAGGATTATCCAAAATGGTTGATTTGATACCAGACATTGCTGCGACAGCTATGGTAGCAGGGATGAATGAAGTAGACTTCAAAGAGCTCCTTACAGAAGGTCCTCGCTATGGAGTAACCTTGGTGTTTGCTGGTGCTTATCAGGATCTAGTAACAAATCGATACGATAATTTTGTCAAACTAGCTAATCAGTTAGTAGAACAGGTCTTTCTTGGTGTACGTATTAGCGATCAAGACCATACTCGCTATCCTTATATCATGAATGAGCCTGCGCTTAAACCTAACCAAGGGCACATTCTGTACCCAGATCGTTATGAATTTGTTCAACTATTAGAAATTTAGAAAGGGATACAATGAAAGAAACGACTATGTTGCCACTCGGCAGTATCATTATTTTAAAAGGGAATACAAAGAAAATGATGATTATCTCACGAGTGATTGCTGTTCCTGTTAAGGGAAATATTTATCGCTTTGACTATGGTGCTTGCCTATATCCTGAAGGGGTCGTAGGCGAAAATTTAATCTACTTCAATCATGAAGATATTTTTAAGATTGTTCAAGAGGGATATACTAATGATGAGAATGAACTCATGTTAGAAAATATTGCGGCTGTGATAGATGAAACGGATATTCCTAAAGGGAATGTGACTGAATTGAACGAAGTAAATGAATTAGGAGGCTAAGAGATGGGAGAAGTTGATTACAATCAAATTTATTCTCTTCAAAGCCAAGTGAATGCCCACTACTCTAGTATCTCATCCGCTCAATCCCGAATTACCTCCATCGATGAACAATTGGAACGTCTTCGTACTGCCAAGAAGTCTGTAAGCAAAATTCAAAGAAATGTTCACGATATCAGGTATCCTATCAATCATCGCAATATCCAACCGGATTGGCATGGGAAACAAAAAGAAGCTTTTCTCAAGCAGTGGGAGACCTTCTCCACTGAGTATACAAATTTCCAAACAGAGATGAATACCTTCTATGATGCCATCTGTGATGAAATCACTAGATTAGAGAACAAAAAGAACGAAGAAAATGGCATTATTGGTTGGTGCCAAAGTCAGATTAATAATTTGGGAAATTTCATCGAGAAACTACTACATACGAAGGAGGGCTTTTAATATGTTTGGAACCATTCAATTATCCGATGTTATATTTGGTTCGCATGTCAGTAGTATGTCCAAAGCTAAGGAGAGTTTAGCAGGAGTTGGGAAGCCAACTTTCAATACAACAGGTGAGTCAAAAGCACTGGATTTGTACCAGGAACAATTCAACGAACTCTACCAGCTAGTAAAGTCCTACACGGCTCTATTGGGAGCGGATCTCGCTTTGATGACGGCTACAGGGAAAGAGATGTACAGAACTGATAGTGTCTTGGGTCAAAACATGTTTCCTGGTTTGCAGTAGGGAGGTATCATGAGTTATAATATAAATTTGATGATATCACCTCTGTTCAAGTAGAAACTCAAAAGACGATGAATGCTTGGGGAGAGTCCATGTCTAGTCTAAACAAGGCTATGAACGACTTCATAAAGAATCAAAACCTCCAAGGTCAGGCTATCTTGAGTATGCGCACTTACCTAGTAGAGGTGCATGGAACTCTGCTTCAGACACTGGCCAACCTGATGAATGACTACTCAACCAACCTCTTACTGTACAAGGACGGCTACTACCAGATTGATGGAGATCTTCATACAAAGTTACCTGGTAAGGAGTTTACACGTCTTCATAGTGATTTGAAGGGTTCGAGGGACAAGTTAAAGCCCGAGATTGAACTCTTGAAAACGACTAAGAGTGACATTTCTGACTTGGTGAGTTATGAGGGAAGCAGTCATACCAGTACGGTCATGAACTATAACTTCCTCATGAATCAGCTCAAGAACTTGGACAACTCCATCACTCAATATGAGAGTAGTCATTCGGGTCAGGATTTGGTCGCTTTTAAGGAACTCCTAGCAGCGACTAAGGCCTTGATCGCAGAACATTCAGGAAAATCTCGCAATGTCGGGACCTATCAGTCGGGAGACTTTGGCAAGCTCAAATCTGTCCAACGCTTTGCGCTAGCTTATGACCAAGCTGCCAAGCAGATGGAGAGTCGAGTTGAACGAGTGAAAGCAGCCCAGGAGAGGGATAAGGCACGTTTTGAGGCCTTGGCTGCCGAGGACCGCGCCAAGAAGGGTTGGATAGACTTGGGTATTGGCGTGTTCACGGCAGTGATTGGTATTGTAGCGATTGTATCAACTATGGGTGCTGCGACTCCTTTAGTTGTTGCAGGCGGTGCTGTCGTGGGTGTTGGAACAGCAGCCTATGGTGCGTCTAATGCAGCAGAAGGATTTCATGATATTCAACTTGGAAATGCAGGGGATATCCAGACCAAGGCAAAGAATCCTATCAGAGATACAGTTTTTATGGGAAATGACAAGTTGTATCATGATGTTGGTGGCGCCTTTGTGACGGCGAGTGCCATCATGATTCCTATAGGGAAGACCCAAAGTGTTGTGCAAGGCTTGACAGAGTTTGCGATAGGGGAAGCAGGAGCTTATACAGCAGGTCAGACTGCTACCATGTGACCAAGCTTGCGGGTGGAAGCGAAGAAGACGCCCAAACCGCAAACTTTTTAGGGAACTTGATAGGAGGGTATACAGCCTCTTCAGCAGCCAGCAAGTTTAGTCTCAATAAGGTGAAAGTAGATGTCGAAGTACCGAAGTATAACAAAGGACAAATCCTGAAGAATATAGAGGAAAGCAAACTTGCGAGGGAATCCAGTAACTTTGACCAATATTTGGCGAAGGAGAAACTCCAACGAAACTTAAACAAATCCCCATTAGGTAGTCGGGAACTTCCGAAGGTGAAGGTAGGGGTCGAAGTACCGAAGTATAACAGAGAACAAATTCTAAGAAATATAGAAGAAAGTAGACTTGCGAGGGAGAGTTCGAATTTTAAACAGTATGTAGCGAAGGAAAAATCTATAATTGATAATTGGAATCGGAATACTTCCAAATCTCCAATAAAAAATATGCCACTGGAAGAGTATGAAATGTATCGGACGAAGAGTGTAATCAATCCTGAATCAGATACAATGACATTAGGTAAATATGAGCCTACAATTAGACCTGACGGGACTCAAGATTGGAGTACACCTGGTCCAAATTCATACATCAGCAAGGCTGGAGATACCACTTACTTCAGTTTAGGAGATGATTGGGATAAAATTACAGTTGAATATGGTTTGGATACAGAAGGCAAGAAATGTTCAAATATTTCAATAAACCTGCGCTAGATGATGCGGTTGCCCAAGGCAAGACTATTCGATTTTCTCATAATCCGGAACTTACTCAGTATGAAAAGTCAGCTATAAGATGGGAATGGGATTATTTGCAAGAAAAACATGGATATAATGGATTAAAACCCAAAGGGGGGTACTGGTATGGAATTAAATAATATGGATATTTTATCAGATGAATTTTTTGATATAGTTAAAAGAGTATTTAAAAATAAGATTAATGGTATAGTGTTTGATGATATAGTTGATGAACCCAATCGTCATACATTCAAACTGAACTTCCGCATCTATAATTTTGCTGGGGTAAAATTTCAGTACGAGAATGATTTCTTTGAGATTTATCTGTTTTTAAACGGCGAGGAAGGGTTATTGCTTTCTAAGCCAAACAGTCGTTATAGCGAAATAAGTGATTGGGATGCATATTTAAAAGAAATCATTGCAAAAATCGAGTCGTATATCCCAGAAAAGTATTTAAAAGCTAAAGGTTGGAGATAAAAGGATTAGGAGGTATTGGTATGGTGCGGAAGAGTGTAGAAGAGATAAATTGGAATTGATTAGACGGATTGAGCGTTCTTTTGGAGATAGAGCCTCTGAAGTAACTATTTGTGAGTTCGTCGATGTCCCAAATCATCATATATTACGCCTCGTATTCAGGGCATATGACTACTATCGGGTTCAATTTAATTACGATAATGATTTATGCGGATTTTCTATTGTTTTGAATGATCAATTTGGAGCCTCGCTCGAGAGCGAAATGCGTAGCTACATGGGAACAAAGGATTGGGATAACTACTTAAAAGAAATCATGGCAGAGATTGAACTGCGTATCCCGGATGAGTTCTTAAAAGCTAAGGGTTGGTTGTAAAATTTGTTTAAACTATGACTTTACAATGAAATCAGTATTTTCTTTGATGATAGAATAAATGAAGCAAGAGTTTACTAATATTTTATTAGTAAGCTCTTGCTTTAATTCGCACCGCCAAGAAGGGTTGGATAGACTTGGGTGTTGGCGTGTTCACGGCAGTGATTGGTATTGTAGTGATTGTATCAACTATGGGTACTGCGACTCCTTTAGTTGTTGCAGGCGGTGTCGTGGGATTTGGGACGAGTGTCTATGGGTTATCTAATGCAGAAGAAGGGATTCATAATATCGCACTTGGGAATGCAGGAGATATCCAGACCAAGGCAAAGAATCCTATCAGAGATACAGTTTTTATGGGAAATGACAAGTTGTATCATGATGTTGGTAACACCTTTGTGACAGCGAGTGCCATCATGATTCCTATAGGGAAGACCCAAAGTGTTGTGCAAGGCTTGACAGAGTTTGCGATAGGGGAAGCAGGAGCTTATACAGCTGGTCAGGTTGCCTATCACGGGACCAAGCTTGCGGGTGGAAGCGAAGAAGACGCCCAAACCGCAAACTTTTTAGGGAACTTGATAGGAGGGTATACAACCTCCTCAGCAGCTAACAAGTTTAGTCTCAATAAAGTGAAGGATACCTTTTCTACGAATACAAAAAAATACACTCTTAATAGTGATCGATTATCTAATCTAGAACTATATACATCTCCAGAAATAAAAGCTAAAATCAATAAGGCAGGTTATAGCCTGGAAGACTTTTCGAACTTAGTAGATGCAGATACGACTTTATCTGCAAAAACAGATGCGTTTGTCAAAGCTGTTCGCAAAGAGATTGGTATACCAGCTCCTAAAACCAAGATGAATAAAACGATACCTACAGAGTTTGTTGAATCATATCTCAGCGGAGAACGTAATTCTTTTGCAGGTTTTGTCTCGGTTGATGAGCATTCAAAATCATTAACTACTCTTCCAGAAATATTCGAAGGAAATCGATTAGATTATCCGAACACTCCTTTTGACTTAGAAAAAACCAAGACATATTCAAAAATATCATTTTTCTTGGATAAGCAGATAAGCTAGATATTCCGTTTGGTGAACTTGATAATGCGAGTTATCCTTTTACAGGTCGAGGTTTTACAGGTTCCAAGAATATTGTATTACCGGAGTATAAGTTAATAGAAGAACGAAATTTTATGGATGGAGATTTAATAACAATTTTTGAAAGCAAAAGCGGAAATCCTATAAGACAATATAAATATGTAGAAAATAAAGGTTGGAAACTAATAAAATAGGAGCGAATAATGATTGCAATTTATCGGGGTAAAAAATATAATGTTTCAAAAGGTCTTAGCAATAATGATTGGATTGTTCTAACTAGTGATACAAAAGATGAAGGATTTAATAATTATGTAGATTCTTGGGGAGAGGAATTTGATGATTTCTTTTCTAAAAAAGTCAAAATGGAAGAGCTAGACTATCTATACAGTATTCATTATGAGATTCAATATAAGGGGCATTCTTTTTATGTTAGTAGTGGAATGATTCGAAGGAATATTGAGAAAGATTGGTTTGAAATAAAACCAAGCGCCAACCAAAATGAAATAAAGGATGAGTTAGGATTCAAGCAGATAAACAAATTAGAATGGGCAAAAGAGATTAGCCGAAAAGACATTGAAGTCTTAAAAATAATCGAAACACCTTTAGGAATCTTTAAAAATCAGGGAGTCAAGGTCAAAAGTTTAGAAGGCCAAGATATTGATAAATTTTTAAATTCTATTGAAAAGTAAAGTTTTGATGCTGTATCGCCATTGAAATAGTCTATGAGGAACTTGTTTATATACTGTTAGTTAAAGGAATTTTCAGAATAAATCAATGGAGTAAATAAATGAAAATATATGAATTACCAGAGCCTAAAGATTATGAATCTTTTATTAATTTTTATCGTAATGTGATGAGAGAAGGAAAAGAGGAAGAAGCCTTTTTAGGCACAGATGCAAAATATCGTATACGAGAACGGGATTCTTATGACTTGGATAGTACAGATATTAGTGTATTGATGGAATATTGCTTATTCCCTCTGTATGCAGAAGGTGATAAGGATATAGTGAGAAGAACTTTTGAAATCTTGAAAGATTTTAGCTTATCGATTGACCTAGTCAAATTAGATAAGGTGACTGATTATATTTTCATTCAAAATAGGCGTTTGAAAAGATATATTAGCCTTCCCTTTGTTATTAAGACCGATGAGTTAGTAAGAAATATTATAGAGAGTATTTCTAATCTATCAGATGAGCAGAAGAAAGATTGGTTATATCAAGGGCTGTGTAATGCATTAGATCGTGATCCTTTATACAGACAGTGTGACGAAGAAAAGGTAGAGAAAATTCTTAAGGAATTTAAGGAATAATACTACAATCCCCCTAAGGTAGTAAAAACCATTAAAACAGTTGAGAAAATTGAACTAGATGTTACAAGCATCGATGCGATGGGTGTCTCTGATGACCATCTAGAGTTGTTGTTGATTGATGAAAACAAATGGATAGAGTCATTAGAAGAGGAACATCTCTTGAAACTTCAAGAAAAACTCAACAACTACATCTACTTCCTCGAAAGCAAGCAGTATGTGGAACGATACGGCGATAACTTTGATAAAAAAGTCATCCAAATTACTTTCCAATATTCTCCATCTGATAATGGATTGGCCTTTCTCGCAGCGGTTCAGAAAGTGTTACAACCAACAGATATGAGCTTGAAGGTAGAATTACCGGAGTGATTGTTAGTAAATATTTTTTGTGAAATAAATGGTGTGAACTTTTTGGTAAAATCTAGCTCAATTTGTGTATTTTTAGGGTAAAATTCACACCATTCAACTGAAATATATTCAAATTAGATGAAATTGTTCTTTCTGAAAGCGTTGGAAAACACTGATTTTAAGCGGATATTGAAACTTATTCAAATAAAAGTGTTTCCAACCAGGTCTTAAGAAAGCTCGTAAAGCTTCACAATTCTCAAAACGTTAATTCGAAAGAATTACTATACTTACAAAGAGCACCTTTCGGGGTGTTCTTTTTTATTGATATCTTGTAGATTTATAATTAGAAATCTCCTTGAAGGGTATCGGGTAAATGAAAAATTCGGCGATTATATCCTATTTCTTCGTGCTTTAGTCTAATACCTATAATGTAAAAAAACTCTAGCTATCAGGTAGTTGATAGTTAGAGTTTTTTTCTATTCATATGATTTAATGAGATTAAATAAGGCTTCTACTTCTGATGACAGTGTAGCTGATTTGAGATAAGCATAATAAACTGTAAATGTTATCTGGTCCTCCGGTATTAGAGGGATTTTTATTAAATCATCATCTTCATCAGAAAGTGCGATATCAGCCAGTAAACTAAGGCCAATCCCTTTCTTTAAAAGTTCTTTAATGATGACAATGTCGTCACTCTTAAAGAATATTTCTGCCTTGTTTTGATACTTTTGATTAAGTAGTTCAAAAGCTTTCAGGTGAACAAAGTGTTCATCTAAAAGTATAAAGGATTGATCTACTAAATCTTCAAAAGTGAGGGAAGGAGCAGTAGCAAGAGGATGGTTCTTAGATAAAACGACATACAGTTCTTTATGAAAGAGTTCATGTGTCTCTATTGAAGGATGATTGAGTGGTTCAATCAAGCCGAGTAGGCTTGCATCAAGGTCTCCTTTGAGGAGAAGATTTAATAACTCTACGGAGCCACCGCGGATAGGGCGTACCTTTTTTAAAAAATCGAATTTATTTTTTTCGTTTAAGGCAGCAAAGAGATACTGAATGATAATAGGTGGGAATCCTACAGTAGAGTATTGGGCCAAGGAGCGATTAATTTCTTTGCGAGTAGAAATAACCTCAGGTAAGATCTTTTCTGTATGCTTTAGAAGGATTTGTCCTTGAGGAGTGAGTTTGAAGGAACGATGCGAGGGATCGTGGTGAATCAATTTGCAATTAAAAGATTCCTCTAAGCGCTTGATGGCATAAGAAATAGATGGTTGGCTGACTTTGTGTTGTTTTGCTACTTCCGTATAGGATTGAAGCTGACAGAGGTCATAAAAATATTGTAGATCTTTTAAATTCATATGGGCTCACTTTCATTAGTTGGAGAAGGAAAATAAGTGGAAATCACCAGATAAATAATTTTTATCCGTATCCCACAATTTGACTATACGAGTATTCACCGGTTAAAATGTAAGTGAGTCAGGGATATCAGAGGTTATCTAAGATACTTTCAAAAATGACCAACATCTTTTCTCGTTTATCAATAGGGAGCTGTTTAATCTTCATGTTGATTCTTTTGAGTGAAAGATTATCGGTCTTATCAGAGGTTGATTCAAGGCTATCAAAATTGAAAAATTCCTCTGGGGTCATCTTTAGGGCGACAATCACTTTCAAGACTGTGAATGGTCAGATTCACATTTTGGTTTTCAAGTTGATTGATATACTTAAGCCCAAGTCCTGCTTGTTCCGAAAGTTCTTCCTGGCTCATTTTTTTCTGTGTTCGAAAATATTTCACTTTTTGGGAAATATAGTGTTGTAAATAGTTTTTTTATTCGTCATATAAATAGAATACAAGTTTTTGCATGATAAAAAAACATCTTAAAAAAATACAAAAGTATTGTATAACAAACTTATATAATATTTATTTTTAATTCGGATTGCTAATTTGTATGATTAGTTTCTTTTTACTCGAAACTTTTTAGTAAAGAGTGATCATCGAGAGTTTTATGAGTTCAGAACTTTATAAAATATAACAACTTAAAGTGCCATTAATAATAGTGTTTTAAGTATAAAGAGCTTATTAGAAAATTGTCTTCGTAGACTCATTATAACATATGCGTACACGATAGTATTTTTTAAACAACAAAGTTTTCTAAACAATTCATTTTAAGTGGTATAATAGAAGTAAAAAGGAGGTTGCACTATGACTGCACATGATATTTTAAACAACCCTTTCCTCAATAAAGGTACTGCCTTTACCTTAGAGGAGCGAAAGGAACTAGGTCTTATTGGTTTACTGCCACCGTATGTTCAAACGATCGAAGAACAAGCGGCGCAAACTTATGCACAAATGCAAACAAAAGCCAATGATTTGGAAAAACGTCTTTTCCTAATGGAAATTTTTAATACCAACCGGACTCTTTTCTATTACCTCTTTTCTCAACATTTGGAAGAATTCAATCCAATTGTATATGATCCAACCATTGCAGATACCATTGAAGGCTATAGTGACCTCTTTGTAGACCCCCAATATGCGGGATATCTTGATATCAATCATCCTGAAAATATTGAAGCCACTTTGAAAAATGCTGCTGGGGATCGCGAGATTCGTCTCATTGTTGTAACAGATGCAGAAGGAATCCTTGGAATCGGTGACTGGGGAACAAATGGTGTCGATATTTCTGTTGGGAAATTGATGGTCTACACGGGTGCTGCTGGAATCGATCCTTCTATGGTTCTTCCTTTAGTTATTGATGCAGGGACTAACCGTGAAGAACTTCGTAACAATCCTAATTACTTAGGAAATCGTCACGAACGGGTTCGTGGTGATCGTTACTACGACTTCATTGACCAATTTGTTCAAACAGCAGAACGTCTCTTTCCTAAACTCTACCTTCACTGGGAAGACTTCGGCCGCTCGAATGCTGCCAATATTCTTGAAAAATACCGGAAACAAATTCCAACTTTTAATGATGATATTCAAGGTACAGGAATCGTTACCTTAGGTGGTATCTTTGGTTCACTGGATATTAGTGGTGAAAAATTAACAGATCAAGTTTATCTCTGCTATGGTGGTGGTACTGCGGGCGCAGGAATTGCCTCTCGTGTTCTTCGTGAAATGGTAAGTGAAGGTCTTTCTGAAGAAGAAGCCTATAAACGTTTCTTTATGGTTGATAAACAAGGTCTTCTCTTTGATGACATGGATGACCTAACCCCTGAACAAAAGCCGTTTGCTAAGAAACGTGCTGACTTTAGTAACTCAGACAAGTTGACTGACCTGCTTGAAGTAGTGAAGACTGTGAAGCCAACCATTCTTGTAGGAACTTCGACTCAACCTAATACCTTCACTAAAGAAATAGTAGAGGCTATGTGTGAAAATACAGAACGTCCGATGATTTTCCCTTTGTCAAATCCAACCAAACTAGCTGAAGCTAGTGCCAAAGATTTGATTGAATGGTCAGATGGCAAAGCTTTTGTCGCAACAGGAATTCCTGCTGATACAGTTTCTTATAAAGGTGTCGACTATGTGATTGGTCAAGCCAATAATGCCTTGATTTACCCAGGTCTTGGTCTAGGTATGCTGGCTTCTGAAGCAAGTCTTTTGACTGATGAAATGATTGGAGCAGCAGCTCATTCATTGAGTGGTATTGTCAATCCAGGCCAACCAGGAGCTCCTGTCTTGCCACCATTCAAGTATGTAGCAGATGTTTCTATTAAAGTAGCAGAAGCAGTCGCTAAAAAAGCACAAGAGCAAGATCTTGCGCGTGCTAAAGAAACAGATATGGCCAAAGCAGTTCGTGATTTGAAGTGGTATCCAGAGTATAAATAATTCATTGCTACTGTCTATCCTTCGCTAGCGACAGATTTATATGGGCTGTGGACTTAAGTAATTTAGAAAGGATACCTATGTCACTCTTTTTAACCTCGATTACGAGTATCATTCCGATTATCGCTATTATTGTTTTGGGGTATATTCTTCAGGTGAAGGGATGGTTTGGAGATGCCTTTGGGCCTAACCTGTCTCGTTTGATCATGAATATAGCCTTGCCAGCGTCAATCTTTGTGTCGGTAATGAAATACCTAACACTAGATAAACTAATCAGTCTTTCTGGAGGTCTCCTTTATACATTTGTGGCCTTTATCTTGGGCTATATTGTAGCTTATATTGCAGTTATGGTTTTCAAGGTTCGTCCAGGACGGCGAGGAACCATGATTAATACCTTTGTGAATGCCAACACTATTTTTATTGGATTACCTTTAAACGTTGCTCTTTTTGGGGATCAGGCTCTTCCTTATTTCTTAATTTACTATATCACCAACACGATTTCCACCTGGACATTGGGCGTGTATTTGATGACGAGTGACAGTAAATCAGGTCAAAGTAAGGAGACAAGTAAATTTGACTGGAAGAAATTGCTACCAGCTCCGCTTGTAGGTTTTCTTGTGGCTCTGCTATTTTTTTGATTCTCCGAATCTCTATTCCAGATTTCGCAACGAATACCTTAACCTATGTTGGAAATATCGTCACTCCTCTATCTCTGATTTATATTGGTATCGTTCTTGCAAAAGGCAGGCTTGAAAACTATTACTTTTGATAAAGATACAATTGTCACTTTAGTTGGACGCTTTATCCTAGCTCCTCTAATCATGCTTCTTGTATTGAAGTTCTTTGCACCAAATATGGAGACAGTAGAATTTAAGACCTTTATGATTCAGTCCGCTACACCAGCTCTAGCTGTTCTCCCGATCCTTGCTAATCAGGGCAAAGGAGATGTGGAATTCTCTACGAATGTGGTGACTCTAAGTACGGTTCTATTTATCGTTGTTATTCCAATATTACAAACTTTGTTAGGATAAGAAGGAAGAGGATAGGATTGAAAAAAAGCTCGTAAAGCATCACAATTTAGTAAACGTTCTTCGAAAGAATTACTATACTTACAAAGAGCACCTTTCGGGGTGTTCTTTTTTAATCCTCAATAGAGTTCACCCCCAAAAATCACACCACTAGTCTTTGTTTTATACAATTTCTTCCTAGTATGAGTTTAGTATGATATAATTAAATACGAATAATTTAAAGGAGTTATAAATGAAAATAGGAAAAGGCATCAATTGGATTTTGATTCTGTTAAGTTGCTTAGTTGCTATAGTACTGATAAGTTTTATGTTCTTCTTTAATCATAAGAAGCAAGATACAGAAGCAGTAAATGCTACAACAGAACAGGTTTCTACTACTAGTACGACAGCGACTAGTACAACAACCACTAGTTCAACGACTACTCAAGATAGTGTTACGACTACTGAGGAAAAACTCTCGACACAAGAAGAGCAAACGAATGCTAAATCACAAAAAATAGATGAGCAAGCTATTCTAAATGGAGATTTCTCGACTCTAGTTGGAACTTGGAGAAATGGCCTTGGGCAAGAGTTTACATTCGATAAAAATGGACTAGTAAACAGTGGAAATATTGAAAAAGTGCGCATGGGTAGCCATGGAACGATTGAATTCAGCATTAGAGATGGTATCTCAGGCTATGGAATGAGTATTTATCCTGCTGGACTTATTATGGATGGGTTAGATACTGATTTAACTAAAAATAGGCTGATTGCTGGTCAAGCTGCTCCAACTAGTTCGGAACAAGTTTTTTATAAAGTAGACTAAATGATTCACCATCTCATCAAATTTGAGATGGTTTTCTTCTTTATTTGTGAGTCATGATCATTTTATGAAGCTGAAGCAAGTAGGGTTTAAAGTTGGATTTTTCCACTAGACATTCGTCTACTTTTTTTATATAATAAAACTAAACCAAAATGGTTGAATTTTAAAATAAAGTCAACTTACGATGAAAACATCATGCTAGGAGGTAAAACATGTACCAACCAGAAAAACTCAAAGCTCGGAGAAAAGAGTTAAAGTTAACACAGAAAGAGATTGCAGAGAAGCTTGGCATTAGTTTTCAGGCTTATTCAGCTTGGGAACGTGGAGTAAAGGAGCCTTCTAAAGAGAAGGTTGCTCAACTAGAAGATATTTTAAAAGTACCAAAAGGCTATTTCACCCAAATCGAAATCGTACGTCTCTATAATAGCCTCTCTAATCAAGGGAAAGAAAAGGTGGTAGTCTATGCTCGCAATTTGGCTCAAGAAGAACAAGCCAAGAAGGTGACTGCTATTTCAGAAAAACTCTACGAGTATCATGTCTATGAACGCATGTCGGCTGGGATTGGTGCTTCAGTTTATGATGATCGAAATTTCGATACGGTTTATTTCAATGAAGAACTAGCTCACGATTTTGCTTCATGGGTGTCTGGAGATTCCATGGAACCCAAATATCAAAATGGATCAGTAGCTCTGATTAGAGAGACCGGATTTGATTATGATGGCGCTGTCTATGCAGTGGTTTGCAACAATCAGACCTATATCAAACGAGTCTACCGAGAAGAAGATGGTCTGCGTCTGGTCTCTATCAATCCTAAATACAAGGATATTTACATTTCTTACGAAGAAGATCCGCGGATTGTGGGAATTATCGTAGGTAACTTTGTGCCAATGGAGGGATAGTCTATGGGCTACTTTGATTATTCCAGAGAGCCCCAAAGTGATATTGCCTTTGTCGATATGAAGTCCTTTTATGCCAGTGTTGAGTGTGTGGAAAGAGGACTCCATCCCCTTAAAACCTCCCTTTGTGTCATGAGCCGGGCGGATAATTCTGTTGGGCTTATTCTTGCCTCCTCGCCTATCTTTAAAAAGGTCTTTGGAAAAGCAAATGTCGGTCGTGCCTATGACCTCCCCTTTGATATTAAGACGCGTAAATTTTCCTACTATAATGCCAAAAAACAAGGCTTACGGACAGATCCAGACTATGTGAAATTTATCGAAGATTGGGCTCGGGTGACCGTCATTGTCCCTCCTCGGATGGATAAGTATATCGCGGTCAACATGGAAATTCAGCGCATTTTCCAGAATTATGGCAGTCCAGATGATATTTATCCTTATTCAATTGATGAAGGCTTTATTGATCTAACCAGTTCGCTCAATTATTTTATCCCAGACCAGCAGATTTCTCGTAAAGATAAGTTGGACATGCTTTCGGCTCGTATCCAGAGAGATATCTGGCGACAGACCGGGATTTACTCGACAGTCGGTATGTCGAATGCCAATCCTCTGCTTGCTAAGTTAGCCTTGGATAATGAAGCCAAGCACACACCGACCATGCGAGCCAATTGGTCTTACCAGGACGTGGAAAATAAGGTCTGGTCCATTCCAAAGATGACCGACTTTTGGGGGATTGGGCATCGGATGGAGAAGCGCTTGAATAGCTTGGAAATCTATTCGATTAAAGAATTAGCCAATACCAATCCCGATGTCCTGAAGAAAGAACTTGGTCAAGCTGGACTTCGCTTGTGGTTTCATGCAAATGGAATAGATGAGAGTAATGTTCATAAGCCCTATAAAGCCAAATCTCACGGCTTGGGCAATTCGCAAATTTTACCGAGAGACTATGTCAAACAGCGAGACATCGAAATTATCCTTCGAGAGATGGCTGAGCAGGTGGCTATCAGGCTTCGACGGGCCAGAAAAAAGACGACAGTTGTGTCTATTCATCTTGGTTTTTCTAAGCAGGAACAAAAACGCTCCATCCATACCAAGATGAAGGTGGAGCCGACCAATAATACCGGTCTTTTAGTCAGCTATGTACTGAAATTATTCCATAGCAAATATACTTCTGGGGCTGTCAGGAGTGTTGCTGTTAGTTATTCAGGGTTTGTGGATGAATCCTTTGGTTTGATTTCCCTTTTTGATGATGTTGATAAAGTAGAAAAAGAAGAAAGGCTCCAGACTGCCATTGATTCCATTCGAGAACAATTCGGCTTTACTTCCCTTTTGAAGGCGACTGCCTTAGAGGATGCATCGAGAAGTATTGCCAGAAGTAAGCTGATCGGAGGACACTCTGCTGGAGGATTAGATGGACTAAAATGATTGATCGCTCTTATTTGCCCTTCCAATCCGCGAGGGATTATCAGGATCCAGGCATGCAGAAGTGGATGGGCTTTTTTCTATCGGAGCATACCAGTTCACTCAGTGCAGAAAAAAATCGTGTCGATTTATCAACAGATTTGAATCCAGTCGAGAAGTTGTTGCTACTTTCTCAGCTCTACGTTGGACGACTAAAAGGCTCTTTTATGGTCAAGGAGAAAAATCATAAAAGCACGATATTGGGTGAAGTAAGAGAATTATCTCCTCAAGAAATATCGGTTAGAACGGATGAAGGCTATCGATTAATAAGAGTAGATGATATTCTCGCCATCCAACTTTGTCAGGAGGAAGTTGATGACTAGAAAAGAGTTATATGAAAACAAATTGCAGATGGATTACTTCTCAGATGATTACATCCGCTTTGAAGAAGATTTCCAAAAATACTCTGCCATGAATGTACCCCTGACTTTTCTGATTGATGATATTCTACGAACCATGGCCATCAACCAAAAGGACTACTTTGTCTTGAACAAGGAAAATGCCAAGGACGGAAGGGAACATCGGTTTTATTTTAGGGTGAAGATGGAAAAAGATTGTCCACGCACTCGAACCTATACCTATCTCGGACTGAAACAAAAATGCCCGTAGATTGTATAGGAAATACCGAAACATTAGTAAACATGGTATAATGAAGGAAATTCATGAAATATTACCTGTGAACAGGAGAAAAACTTCTAGGGGGTAGCTTATGCTAGGAGCAGTTATTGGAGATATTATTGGTTCCCGATTTGAGGCGGATAATCATAAGAGTAAAGAGTTTGATTTGTTCACTCGTGATTCTTGTCCGACGGACGATAGTGTTATGACTTTGGCGGTTGCTAAAGCCTTATTGGCTAGTAGGGAAGACTGGAGTCAACTCTCGAAAAATGCAGTGAAATACATGCAAGAGATAGGGAGACAATATCCAAATTGTGGCTATGGCGGTCATTTTTTCTACTGGATATTTTCAGATGATCCTCAACCCTATGGTAGTTATGGGAACGGCTCTGCCATGAGAATTAGCCCTGTTGGTTTTGTGGCAGATAGCATAGAGCAGGTAAAAGCTTTGTCCCAAGCAGTGACAGAAGTGAGCCACGACCATCCTGAGGGACTAAAAGGTGCAGAAGCAGTTGCAGTAGCTATCTTCTTGGCTAGAACTGGTTCTAGCCGCCTTGAAATCAGAGACTACATCGATAAAAACTACTATCCGATGGACTTTACCCTGGACCAAATTCGTGAGGACTATAGTTTTGATGTGACTTGTCAAGGATCAGTTCCTCAGGCTTTCCAAGCCTTTTTCGAGTCAAAAGATTTTGAAGATGCTATCAGAAATGCTATTTCCATCGGAGGAGATAGCGACACCATCGCTGCTATCTGTGGAGGTCTTGCGCAAGCCTACTATGGAATTCCTGCTCCAATCAGAAATCAAGCTATGGCCTATTTGGATGATCATTTAGTAGAGATAGTGGATACTTTTGAAAGCGCCTATCCCATCCAACCTAATAAATAATTGGCTGTGAGGAGTGAGAAAAGATAAACTATGATATCTAGTGTTAGATAGGGTATGGATATCAGTTGATTAGCTATATTTCTAAGCCGTTCAAGAGTTATTTCTTGAATGGTTTTTTGTTTGCAGTTTAAAAGCAATTGAGCTATACCAATTTTTATTCTTGACAAGTGAAAGAAACAAGTATATACTGTTTTCACTGATTCTAAAAACAGAAAATCAGACTATACCAATTTCGATAAGGAGAAAGCACAGCTTGTCTGTGTCGTATATACTATGTGTGGAATTGTTGGTGTTGTTGGAAACACAAATGCAACTGATATTTTGATTCAAGGGCTTGAAAAGCTCGAATACCGTGGTTATGATTCTGCGGGAATTTTTGTTCTAGGTGGTGCTGAAAGCCATTTGGTCAAGGCTGTTGGTCGTATCGCAGAATTGTCTGCCAAGACAGCTGGGGTTGAAGGAACAACTGGTATTGGACATACTCGTTGGGCGACTCACGGGAAACCAACAGAAGATAACGCTCACCCACATCGCTCTGAGACAGGACGTTTTGTCTTGGTCCACAATGGAGTGATTGAAAACTATCTTGAAATTAAGGATGAATACCTTTCAGGACACAACTTCAAGGGACAAACAGATACAGAAATCGCCGTTCACTTGATTGGAAAATTTGCGGAAGAAGACGGCTTGTCAGTACTTGAAGCCTTCAAAAAAGCTCTTCATATCATCCGTGGTTCTTATGCCTTTGCCTTGATTGACTCTGAAAATCCAGATGTCATCTATGTAGCGAAACAAATCACCACTCTTGATTGGTCTTGGAGAAGGCTATAACATGGTCTGCTCAGATGCTATGGCTATGATTCGTGAAACCAACCAATACATGGAAATCCATGACCAAGAGTTGGTAATTGTGAAAGCTGATAGTGTTGAAGTGCAAGACTATGATGGCAACAGTCGTGAGCGTGCTAGCTATACTGCTGAGCTTGACTTGTCTGATATCGGTAAGGGAACCTATCCTTACTACATGCTCAAAGAAATTGATGAGCAACCAACGGTGATGCGTAAGTTGATCCAAGCCTATACTGATGAGGCTGGTCAAGTAGTGGTAGACCCAGCTATCATCAAGGCTGTTCAAGATGCAGATCGCATCTACATTCTTGCAGCTGGAACATCTTACCACGCAGGATTTGCATCTAAGAAGATGTTGGAAGAATTGACAGATACACCAGTTGAACTTGGAATCTCTTCTGAGTGGGGTTACGGTATGCCACTTCTCAGCCAGAAACCACTCTTCATCTTTATCAGTCAATCTGGTGAAACAGCTGATAGCCGTCAGGTTTTGGTTAAGGCCAATGAAATGAGTATTCCAAGCTTGACAGTGACAAACGTGCCTGGTTCAACTCTGTCACGTGAAGCCAACCATACCATGTTGCTTCATGCAGGACCTGAAATTGCCGTAGCATCAACCAAGGCTTATACAGCACAAATCGCAGCCCTTGCCTTCCTTGCAAAAGCAGTCGGTGAAGCAAATGGGAATGCTAAAGCGCAAGCCTTTGACCTGGTTCACGAGTTATCTATCGTGGCTCAGTCTATCGAATCAACTCTTTCAGAGAAAGAAATGATTGATGCTAAGGTTCGTGACCTTCTTGAAACAACACGCAACGCCTTTTACATCGGACGTGGTCAAGATTACTACGTAGCCATGGAAGCCAGTCTCAAGCTCAAAGAGATCTCTTACATCCAGTGTGAAGGTTTTGCGGCTGGAGAGCTCAAGCACGGAACTATTGCTTTGATTGAAGAAGGAACGCCTGTTTTGGCCCTCTTGTCAGATCCAGTTCTTGCTAACCACACTCGTGGGAATATCCAAGAAGTGGCAGCGCGTGGCGCTAAGGTCCTCACCATTGCAGAAGAAATGTTGCCAAAGATACAGACGATATCGTTCTTACGACCGTACACCCTTACCTCTCGCCAATCTCAATGGTCGTACCAACGCAACTAGTCGCTTACTTTGCAACCCTTCACCGTGGACTTGATGTGGACAAACCACGGAACCTTGCTAAGTCTGTAACGGTAGAATAAGGAAGTCCTGTTACTGAATTCCAACATTTCTTGTCAACCTAGCAAAATCTTGTTATACTATAGAAAAGTAGTTAATAGTGAAGTATAAGGAGATTGGAGCGGAAATGAAAAAGGGGAAAATTTCATCTATCATAGGACTCTTGTTTGCAAGTTCGTTTTTGATTCGGACTGTAGTGATTCATCAAATGAGAGCTTCAAAGAAACAAGAGAGTGAAAAGATTGCTGCAGTTCAGGAATTTATCAAATCCCAAGAACAGGCTGAGGCAGAAAAGCAAAAGGATACTTTTAAGGGTATCCTTGGAAATGGATCAGGAACTTCTGAACCAAGACCTAGCTACGACAAAACCATATTTGTGAATCAACAATACGATATTGGTGTTCGAGACGGAGCCTATTATCTACTGACACTCAGTAGCAACAAAGAACTCTTGCTAGAAGGGGTCGATGACGCCTATGCCTTGGCTGTTAAGAATGAAGATAAAAACAAACAAGAAGTTGCTATGGTTGTTCATAAAGATGGAGCTTGGCATATTATAAATGGTGAAGGGGAAGTTACAACGACCCTTGACCGACAATATATAACAGCTCATACCAAGCTTGTGATTAAGAATAATACTGTTGATTTTGAATAATGTGATTGGCTCATGATTCTTTAGAGAAAATATAGATTTACAAAAACCTCCTAGATTCTTTCTAGGAGGTTTTTAAAATTATAAATCTTGCATAGAAATCTTATTGAGTTCGTTGACAACTTGCAGGATAGATAGTCGACTGATATTAATGACGAGCATGTCTTCGAGGCCTTTGATATCAAAATTAGTGATAATAGCATCGTAGTCACTATCCATGATTTCTTCGATATTAAGGGTTTCTTTATCCCAAGTTTCATATTGGATGTTATTTGAAGTATGGAATTCGTAGAGAGAAATCAAGAATTCTGGATGGGCAAAGTCATACTCACTCAGAACTAAGACTTTGACTTTCTTTTTATGTTCAAATAATTGATCTGTAAGCCCTTCAGCGTGAGTGAACAGGGTGTAGATCAGGTGAGAAAGGGCAGGAGTTTTCTCATTTTGTCCCATAATGTTTTTGTATCGCATCATTTCAAAGACAGTTGCTTCATAAAATTTAGGGAAGAATTTTTTAATTTTTCCAAGCGTATAATCCTTGTTTTGTGAAATGATCGATTCGGAGTTGATTTCTCTTCGCTCAAGCAAGGCAGTGTTATGCAGGTTCCAAATCAAGGTATCCGTATTTGAAAATTGAACACCAAATCTTCGAGTTAAGTTGTCTAGGATGTCTCGCGCAGCATGATAAGAACGATCGACTTGTTCGTAAGACTGACGAGCCTCTAGGAAATCTTCGACTGTAAAGAAAAGACCAGGCTCAGCAAAGGGACTGAAAATCTGATTAAGGTTTTCAGGGGTGACTTCAACATTGAGCCCTTGGGCCAAGTCTTGTAACTGACTCTGAAAGTCAGAGAGTTGATCGTAGATAGGGCTCAACCAGGAAGTGGTTTGTTTTGGGAAACGAACAAAATAACCTCTCTTCATTCGGTGCAAATCGACTGTAGCCTGAGTTCTGATTTGGTAGAGGTTTTGATATTTTGCAGGGAATTTTGCCAAATTGATAAAGAAGGAAACAAAGCTATCAATGTCTGCTTCTTTGATTTCTGTGAAGGGCCATTCTAAAAAGCTATATGCTTCATGGAAATATTGGGAGAAGAAAAATCGAATATCTTTTTCATCACCAATAATAGAGATAGGGGTTACCTTGAGCTTGAAGCGGTAGGTTCCGTCAAGAATCTTATTGATATCTGCAACCTTCTTACGCAAAGAAGGAAGGGAAATATCCAAAGATTCGGCAAGATGTTCATAGGTAAAGGGGCTGTTCAAGAGGAAGAAAGCTTTTAAAATTTGGAAATAATCGGATGTCTGTAAGAAATATTGGTAGATTCGCTCAATACCATTATTTTGTACATTCACCATCATAATCCCTGCAGTTGAGTGTCTGATATCAAAGTCTGGGAAGACTTCGCGTAAATCCTTGATATCACTCTTGATGATGCGAGCATTGTAGCCAATGATCTTAGATAAATCATCTAGGTAAATCCAGTCAGGATTTTCAAACAAATATTCTAAAACCTTTAATTGCCTTTGCTCTTTTTGGCTGAGTAATTCTCTCATTATAAATAAACTCCCGAAGTAATGTTAGAATAATTAGAAAAGAAGATAACCGAAGATTGTCAAAATTCTAGCATAAAGAAAGTCATCCCTTAAGAGAGATTCGAAATCTATCGAAGAGGGGTGATACTTGATAAGAAGTTCCTACGAGTCTTCAATCTATTTACGATATAAACGATCGTATTGGTAGTATGGATCAAAGGTTACGTTAATCCCCAATTTACGGAGAACGTTCTTGTCTTCATCTGTTAAGATAATCGTAGAATGAGCTTCGCTTCCCTTGAGGTTCCCGAGTTCTTTCATAGCGCGATCTGCATCAGGATTTTGCATAGCTGTAATTGCAAGAGCGATAAGAATCTCATTAGAATGAAGACGTGGATTGCGACTACCTAAGTGATTGATTTTCAAACCTTGGATTGGTTTCACCACTTCTGGTTCAATTAATTTTGTTTCGGCATCGATTTTCGCTGACTTCTTGATAGCATTGATCACGGCGGCAGCTGTCGGACCAAAGAGTTCTGAATTCTTACCAGTGACGATTTCACCAGAAGGTAACTCAAGTGCTAGAGCAGGTCCATCTGTTTCTTCAGCTTTTTGTCGAGCGGCAACAGCAACCTTACGGTCAGCTGGCGTGATGCCGAGATCATTCATGAGAAGTTCGATTTTCTTAACAGCAGACTCAGCAACCTTTCGGCTTTAAAGTCGAGAACTGTTTGGTAGTAGCGACGGATAATTTCCTGTTTAGATGCTTCGATTGCAGCGTCGTTATCAGTGATTGCAAAACCAACCATATTGACACCCATGTCAGTTGGAGATGCATAAGGAGATTCACCCAAGATACGTTCGAGCATACGCTTGAGAACAGGGAAAATTTCGATATCACGATTGTAGTTGACGGTAGTTTCTCCGTAAGTTTGGAGATGGAATGGGTCAATCATATTGACATCGTCAAGGTCTGCAGTAGCAGCCTCATAAGCCAAGTTAACCGGATGATGGAGAGGTAGATTCCAAACTGGGAAGGTTTCAAACTTAGCATAACCAGATTTGATACCATTCAGTTGGTCGTGGTACATGTTGGACATACAAGTTGCCAACTTACCTGAACCAGGTCCAGGAGCAGTCACGACAATTAAATTGCGACTCGTTTTGATATAGTCGTTTTTCCCCATACCTTCAGGTGAGATAATATGGTCCATATCTGTCGGATAACCCTTGATTGGGTAATGGAGATAAGAGTCGATCCCATTTTTTGCTAATTGATTACGGAAGGTATCTGCAGCAGGTTGGCCGGCGTATTGTGTGATAACGACAGAGCCGACAAAGATACCAAGTTCGTTGAATTTGTCAATCAAACGAAGCACTTCTTGGTCGTAAGAAATACCCAAGTCACCACGAGCTTTTGAGTGCTCGATATTGCTAGCGTTAATGGCAATAACAACCTCGACTTGTTCTTTCAACTCTTGCAAGAGTTTGATTTTGTTATCCGGCTCATACCCAGGAAGGACACGGGCAGCGTGGAAGTCCTCCAACATCTTGCCTCCAAACTCCAAGTAGAGTTTGCCGTCAAACTGGTTAATACGCTCCAAAATATGGTCGCGTTGTAAATTTAGATATTTTTCAGAACTAAAAGCTTGTTTTTTCATTTTTTTACCTCTATTTTCTATTATATAAAAAAAATAGAAGATAAGAAACTACAGAGTCACAAAAGTAAGAAAAAAAGATAGCGCAAACGCTTGCACAAATGATAAAAAAAGTCTATGATGGAGTAAAGTGAATTTAAAAGAGGTGAAAATATGCAAGAAAAATGGTGGCATAATGCAGTTGTCTATCAAGTCTACCCTAAAAGCTTCAAGGATAGTAATGGAGATGGAATTGGTGATTTGCCTGGAATTACTAGCAAGTTAGATTATCTAGCTAAGCTTGGAATTACAGCAATTTGGCTTTCTCCAGTTTATGACAGTCCAATGGATGATAATGGCTATGATATTGCCAACTACCAAGATATCGCTTCTATCTTTGGAACCATGGAAGACATGGACCAGCTGATTGCTGAAGCCAAAAAACGAGATATTCGAATCATCATGGACTTGGTTGTCAATCATACATCCGATGAGCATGCTTGGTTTATTGAAGCGCGTGAAAATCCTCAAAGTCCCGAACGTGACTACTATATTTGGCGAGATAAACCCAATGATTTAACCTCTACTTTTAGTGGTTCTGCTTGGGAATATGATGAAAAATCTGGTCAATACTATCTACACTTTTTCAGTAAGAAACAACCAGACCTCAACTGGGAAAACGAAGATCTCCGTCATAAAATCTATGAAATGATGAATTTCTGGATTGATAAAGGGATCGGTGGATTCCGTATGGACGTTATTGACATGATTGGGAAGATACCTGACCAGAAGATTGTCAACAATGGTCCCATGCTTCATCCCTACCTCAAGGAAATGAATCAGGCTACTTTCGGCGACAAAGAGCTCTTGACAGTAGGGGAAACTTGGGGAGCAAATCCAGAAGAGGCCAAGAAATATTCGAATCCAGAAGGTCAAGAGTTGTCTATGGTCTTCCAATTTGAACATATCTGTCTTCAGTATCAGGAAGGACAACCTAAGTGGCACTACCAAAAAGAGCTAAATGTAGGGAAATTAAAAGAGATTTTCAACAAGTGGCAGACAGAATTAGGAGTTGAGGATGGCTGGAATTCCCTTTTCTGGAATAACCATGACCTTCCACGAATCGTTTCTATCTGGGGAAATGACCGAGAATACCGCGAAAAATCTGCTAAAGCGTATGCAATCTTACTTCATCTTATGAGAGGAACACCTTATATTTACCAAGGTGAGGAGATTGGGATGACCAATTTCCCATTTGAAAGTTTGGAGCAAGTAGAGGATATTGAATCTATCAACTATGCCAAAGAAGCGCTAGAACAAGGTGTACCGCTAGAGCAAATTATGGATAGCATTCGTGTTATTGGACGTGACAATGCTCGTACCCCAATGCAGTGGGATACTACAGACTACGCTGGATTTTCAAGCGCGAAACCATGGTTAGGAGTCAATCCAAACTATGCGAAGATTAATGTAGAAGAGGCTTTAGCAAACCCAGATTCCATCTTCTATACTTATCAAAAATTAGTTCAGATTCGAAAAGAAAACAGCTGGCTGGTTCAAGCTGACTTTGAATTATTAGAAACGGCTGAAAAAGTCTTTGCTTACATCCGTAAAGATGGCGACCGTCGATTCCTAGTTGTGGCTAACCTCTCAAATCAAGAACAAGAATTTCACTTTAATGGGGTTCTCAAATCAATCTTAGTTGCTAACACCGAGGTTCAAGAAAATCTCGAGCAACTAACACTAGCTCCTTGGGATGCATTCTGTATCGAATTGGCCAATTAAACCTAAAAAACTCAAGTATCAAAGATGCTTGAGTTTTTTCTAAAATAAGTGTAGAAATTTCTTAAAAAAATATTATTTTGAATTTTCTAAAAAATTGCATGAAAACCCTTGCTTTTATAAAAAAATAGGGTATAATGGTGAAAAATAGTATTTTAAAGGAGAATACCGATGAAATCGAAAAAGTTGCTCGCAGTAGCAGGGATAACGATGAGTGCAGCTCTTCTTTTAGCGGCTTGTGGAAAGACAGAGAAAAAAGCAGATGCTCCTACAACATTTTCATACGTATATGCCATTGATCCATCAACATTGGACTATAGCGTTACTAGTAAAGTTCAACATCAGACGTCATCGCTAACTTGGTCGACGGACTCTTGGAAAATGACAAATACGGAAACTTGATTCCATCTCTTGCTGAAGACTGGTCGGTTTCACAAGACGGTTTGACCTATACTTACAAACTACGTAAAGGTGTCAAATGGTATACTTCTGAAGGTGAAGAGTACGCCGAGGTCAAGGCTCAAGACTTTGTGACTGGTTTGAAACATGCTGCTGATGGTAAGTCAGATGGCTTAAGTCTGATCCAAGATTCTATCAAAGGTTTGGCAGAATACGTCAGTGGTGAAAGCAATGACTTCTCAACAGTTGGAGTTAAAGCAATTGACGACTATACTGTTCAATACACCTTGAACCAGCCAGAAAGCTTCTGGAATTCTAAGGTAACAACAGCGACTATGCTCCCAGTTAATGAAGAATTTCTGAATTCTCAAGGTAAAGATTATGGTGCAGCAACACCTTCAGGTATTCTCTATAATGGACCATATATTTTGAAGAACTTCACTTCAAAATCAGTGATCGAGTACGAAAAAAATCCAAATTATTGGGATAAAGACAATGTTAAGATTGACCACGTCAAACTTACTTTCTATGATGGATCTGACCAAGAATCATTGATTCGTAGTTTCTCATCAGGAGCTTATACAACAGCTCGTCTCTTCCCAACAAGTTCAAACTTTGATTCAACTAAGCAAGAATACGGGGATAAGATTGTCTATAGTCCGCAAGAAGCGACCAGCTATTACTTTACTTTCAATGTGAATCGTCAGTCTTACAATAAAACAGCAAAGACAGATGAAGCACAAAAGACTTCTACAAAAGAAGCGCTTCTCAACAAACTTCCGCCAGGCAATCAACTTTGCTCTTGACCGTCATTCTTACTCTGCTCAGATGAATGGTGAAGAAGGAGCAGACAAGATTATTCGTACCAGCCTTGTACCTTACGACTATGTTCAGGTTGGTGAAAAGACCTTCGGTGAATTGGCTCAAGAACAACTGGTAACATACGGAGACCAGTGGAAAGATGTGGCTTTGACAGATGGTAAAGACACTATTTACAATCCAACAAAAGCAAAAGCTGCCTTTGAAAAAGCCAAGTCAGAATTGCAAGCTAAAGGTGTAACCTTCCCAATCCATTTGGATATTCCAGTTGAACAGACAGATGTCATTGCTGTTCAACAAACCAACTCCCTCAAACAATCTGTCGAAGCAGCGCTTGGAACTGAAAATGTTGTCATCGATGTGCTTCAAATGACAGATAATGAGAAAATGAGTATTACTTCTCAAGCTAAGGTTCCTTCTCAAAAAGACTATGACTTGAACGGAACTGGTTGGGGACCAGACTATCAAGATCCAGCTACCTATCTAAATATCTTGGATGCTAAGAAGGGTTCTGCCCTTAAACACTTGGGTATCACAAAAGGTAAAGATCCAGAAGTCATGGCTCAAGTTGGACTTGATGAGTACAAGAAACTCTTAGATGACGCAGCATCAGAAACAACCGACCTTAACAAACGCTATGAAATATGCTAAAGCACAGGCTTGGGTATCTGATAGTTCACTTCTCATTCCTGTAGCATCTTCAGGAGGTTCTCCTACAGTTAGTCGTACAGTACCATTTTCGAAAGCCTACTCTCAAGTTGGTATCAAGGGAGATCCGTTTGTATTTAAAGGTCTAGAGTTGCAAAATGATATTGTAACCACTAAAGAATACGAAGAAGCTCTCAAGAAATGGCAAAAAGAGAAACTTGAAACAAACGCTAAATATCAAAAAGAGTTAGCAAATCACGTTAAATAATCTTAAACAGCGATGAAAGAAATCTTGATTTTATGCGGGATTTCTTTCTTTTTTTCATATAATGACGAGAGGGCAAATAATTAAATAACTTTACTTTTAGGGCGAAATTTGATAGAATAGCTATATGTCATAAAACCTAACATTTAAGGAGAAAATGAATCATGAAACTCAAAAAACGACTGATTGGAGCGGGGTTGACGCTTGCCGCGGCGGTCTTATTGACAGCGTGTGGGAAGTCAGCATCAGATGTTAAAACCTACTCGTCAACATTTGGTGCCGACCCGACAACCTTCAACTACCTGTTGGACTACTCTGGTGATAATACCGCTGTTGTAACCAACTTGGTAGATGGTTTACTTGAAAATGACAATTATGGGAATCTCATTCCTGCTCTTGCAGAAGATTGGAGTGTTTCAAAAGATGGTTTGACTTACACTTATAAACTTCGTCAAGATGCAAAATGGTTCACTGCTGACGGGGAAGAGTATGCCCCAATTAAAGCACAAGATTTCGTCACAGGTATCAAGTATGCAGCTGATAACAAGAGTCAAGCTCTCGATTTGATTCAGAACTCAATTAAGGGATTAGATGATTATGTGACAGGCGCAAATACTGACTTTTCAAATGTTGGTGTGAAAGCTGTTGATGATCACACTGTCCAATATACTTTGACACGTCCAGAACCATTCTGGAACTCTAAAACAACTAATAGTATCCTCTTTCCAGTCAATGAAGAGTTCTTGACTTCTAAAGGTAAAGAATTTGGGGAATTGAAACCAGACAGCATTCTCTACAGTGGTCCTTATTTGTTAAAAAATTTCACATCAAAATCATCACTTGAGTACATGAAGAACCCTCATTACTATGACCAAGAAAAAGTGACGATTGAAAGAGTTAAGTTGGCTTATGTTGATGGTTCTGACCAAGATATGACGATCCGTAATTTCGAAAGCGGAGCCTACTCGTCTGCTGGTGTCTACCCAAATAGTTCAAACTTTGCTAAGACAAAGGAAAAATACAAGGACAACATTGTATATAGTTTGCAGGATGCGACTTCTTGGTACTATAATTTTAACGTTAATCGCCAAACATACAATCATACAGCTAAGACTAGCGATGAGCAAAAACAAGCTACCCAAGCTGCGATTTTAAATAAAAATTTCCGTCAAGCAATCAACTTTGCCATTGACCGTACAGCTTATTCGGCTCAGTCTAATGGAGAAGAAGCGGCTAAAAACACTCTTCGTAACACACTTGTGCCACCAACTTTCGTGCAAGTAGGTGACAAGACTTTTGGTGAGACAGTTTCATCTAAGTTGGTAAACTATGGTACACAGTGGTCAAATATGAATCTTGAAGATGCTCAAGACGGCTACTTCAATAAAGAAAAAGCACAAGCTCAGTTTGCAGAGGCTAAAAAAGAACTAGAAGCACAAGGTGTAACCTTCCCGATTCATTTGGACTTGCCTGTAGACCAAGTTAACAAAACCTTGCTTCCAAGGATTCATTCGCTTAAACAATCTGTCGAGTCAACTCTTGGGGCAGAAAATGTAGTGATTGATGTCGTTCAAATTTCAACAGAAGACTATGCTAACGCGACATTCCAAGCGCCAACCACAGCTGATCATGACTATGACTTGAACTTGGATGGTTGGTCTGCAGACTACCAAGATCCATCGACTTATCTCAATCCTTTCAACGCTGAGAATGGTTTCTATCTCAAGATTTTAGACTTGATCCAAGCAAGGATGCTGATAAGATTACAAGTATCGGATTGGACCAATATACTCAAAAATTGAAAGCGGCAGATGTAGAAAATACAGACGTAGCCAAACGTTATGAAAATTATGCAGACGCACAAGCTTGGCTGATTGATAGTTCGCTTCTAATCCCAGTTGTATCAAATGGTGGTGGTGCTTCAGTGACACGTGTGACACCATTTACACGTGCTTACTCACTAGTTGGTATCAAAGGAACTAGAAGCAACTACAAGTACATGAGATTGCAGACAGATGTCGTTACAAGCTCTCAATTTGCTGAAGCCAAGGCTAAATGGGAACAGGAACGTAAAAACTCAGTCGAAAAGAGTCAAAAAGAATTCGAAAGTCACGTTAAATAATTAAAAAATAGAGCTTGAAAAAGCTCTATTTTTATTTTAGCTGTTTTTTGAAAACATAAAATGTAGTAAAAGCGCTAATAAATATACACTAACTAAATACATTTTCAAAATAAAACGTTTCCTTGACTAATGTAGATAGCCTTTAGAGGTACTTTGTGATATAATTAAATTAAAATGTTTTGAAGAGGTGTTCCATGAAAAGTAGACGCATAAAAAAAAGTAAATCTAGTAAATTTCAGCTGAGTTTAAACATAGGTTTGTTGCTAATCTATGCTGTTCTAGCTTCTTTTTTATTGTTTTTGATTTTTAAATATCAGATTTTAGCGGTTAGCTATTTTAATATTATCTTGGCAGTAGTTTTAGTGCTCATAGCATTATTATCCCTCTTGTTGATCGTTAAGCGCAAAGCCAAGGTGTTCACCTTGATAGTCCTATTGCTCTCAGTTTTATTTAGCTCTGTAGCTTTGGTAGCTGTAAATCGATTTATAGGGCTCGCCAATCAATTCAATGCAACTTCAAATTATTCAAGCTACTCTATGAGTGTGGCAGTGCTAGCAGACAGTGAGATTAATAACGTTTCTCAACTTTCTAATGTAACTGCTCCAACAGGAACAGATGCTGAGAATATTCAAAAATTGATAGATGACATTAAAACAACTCAAAGCAAGGAATTGACAGTTGAGGAAGCTTCTTCTTATCTAGCAGCCTATAAGAGTTTGTTAGATGGAGAAACCAAAGCAATCGTCTTAAACGGTGTTTTTGAAAATCTGATTGAGCAGGAATATCCCGACCACGCTAAAAAGATCAAGAAAATATATACCAAGGACTTGACCAAGAAAGTGGAAGCGCCTAAGGTAGCTACAGGAAATTCTTTCAATGTCTACATCAGCGGGATTGATACCTATGGTCCTATCAGTTCTGTTTCGCGCTCAGATGTCAATATCATCATGACAGTGAATCAAGATACCAAGAAGATTCTCTTGACGACAACTCCTCGAGATGCCTATGTCCCTATTGCAGATGGTGGAAACAACCAAAACGATAAGTTGACGCATGCGGGTATCTATGGCGTAGATGCTTCTATCCATACCTTAGAAAATCTTTATGGTATCGAATTGAACTACTATGCTCGCCTTAATTTCACCTCTTTCTTGAAGTTGATTGACCTTCTCGGAGGCGTGGATGTATACAATGATCAAGAGTTCACATCGCGTCATGGGCAATACCACTTCCCAGTCGGTAATGTCCATCTGAATTCTGAACAAGCTTTGGGATTTGTACGTGAACGTTATTCGCTTGCGGATGGTGATGGGGATCGCGGCCGTAACCAACAAAAAGTCATTGCGGCGATTATCCAGAAATTAACCTCGGCAGAATCCCTGAAAAACTATGACAGTATTATTCAGAGTTTGCAGGATTCAATTCAGACCAATATGCCACCAGAAACAATGGTTGGCCTTGTCAACACTCAGTTGGCAAGCGGAGGAAAATATACCGTTACCAATCAAGATTTGAAAGGAACTGGTCGTATGGGTCTCCCGTCTTATGCTATGCCAGATAGCAATCTTTACATGTTAGAAATCGACCCAACCAGCTTGGAAGCTGTTAAAACGGCTATTAAAGATACCATGGAAGGAAAATAAGATGATTGATATTCATTCACATATTGTTTTCGATGTTGACGATGGACCTAAAAATAGAGCTGAGAGCAAGGCTCTCCTAGAGGAAGCTTACGCACAAGGTGTTCGAACCATTGTTTCCACCTCTCATCGTAGAAAAGGAATGTTCGAAACACCAGAAGACAAAATTGCAGCTAATTTTAGCGAAGTCAAACAGTTGGCTCAAGAAATTGCACCGGATTTGAATATCGTGTACGGAGCTGAGATTTATTTTTCAAGTGATGTTTTAGAAAAACTTGAACAAAACATCATTCCAAAACTCAATGGCACTCGTTATGCTTTGATCGAGTTTAGCATGAATACACCCTACAGAGATATTCATAGCGCCTTGACCAAAGTTCTCATGTTAGGGATTACACCAGTGGTTGCTCATATTGAGCGCTATCACACTTTGGAAAATGATGAGAAAAAAGTTAGAGAGCTCATCAATATGGGCTGCTATATGCAGATTAATAGCTCGAGTGTCTTAAAACCGCGACTTTTCGGAGAAACCTACAAGTTTATGAAAAAGCGTGCTAGGTATTTCTTGGACAAGGACTTAGTACATGTAGTGGCTAGCGATATGCACAATTTGGATAATCGCCCGCCGTATATGAGAGAAGCTTATGAGCTCATTGCTAAAAAATACGGATCAGGAAAAGCTCGTGAACTTTTTGAAACAAATCCATCAAAAATAATAAATGACAAACTAATTTAGGAGAAATGATGAAAGAACAAGATAAATTTGAAATTGATGTATTTCAATTGGTAAAAGTGCTATGGAAACGAAAATTCCTCATTGTATTAGCTGCACTAGTAGCAGGTCTAGGGGCTTTTGCTTATAGCTCATTTGTGATTAAGCCTCAGTATGCTAGTACCACCCGTATCTATGTTGTCAATCGTAACCAAGCAGATAAGCCTGGTTTGACCAACCAAGATTTGCAGGCGGGTGCTTACTTGGTAAAAGACTACCGTGAAATCATCCTCTCTCAGGATGTTCTTGAAAAAAAGTAGTGGCCGACCAAAAAAATTAACTATGGATGCAAAAAAACTCTTGGAAGAAAAAGTTTCAGTAACAGTTCCAGCAGACACTCGTATTGTATCTATCTCGGTTCGAGATGGCAATCCTGAGGAAGCAAGTCGTATTGCCAATGCACTCAGAGAAGTAGCCGCTCAGAAAATTATTTCTGTAACACGGGTGTCAGATGTAACGACACTTGAAGAAGCAAGGCCGGCAACATCACCATCTTCTCCAAATATTCGTCGCAATACAATGATAGCCACTATAGCAGGTGTAGGATTCGTCACGATTATCGTGCTTTTTAGTTGAATTGTTGGATGATCGAGTGAAGCGTCCAGAAGATATCGAAGAAGTGATGCACATCTCACTTTTAGGTGTTATTCCAAATCTTGAGAAATTAAAGTAAAGAGGGAAATATGGCAAAGTTAGAATTATCAGAACAACGATTACACTCTGTAAAAAAAGCTGAGGAGTATTATAACGCACTACGGACCAATATCCAGTTGAGTGGAGATGGTCTCAAAGTGATTGCCCTTTCTTCAGTTAGACCTGGAGAAGGGAAGTCGACTACTTCAACCAACATAGCTTGGGCATTCGCGCGTGCAGGCTATAAGACACTCCTTATCGATGCCGATATTCGTAATTCGGTAATGTCAGGTGTCTTTAAATCTCGAGAAAAAATTACAGGTTTGACAGACTACTTATCAGGAACCAAAGATTTATCTCATGGTTTGTGTGAAACAAACGTAGAAAACTTGTTTGTCATTCAATCAGGAGCTGTTTCACCAAACCCGACTGCTCTTCTTCAAAGTGACAAATTTGAAGCAATGATTGAGACTTTACGCAAATACTTTGACTATATCATTGTGGATACAGCCCCTATCGGTGTTGTCATTGATGCGGCTATTATCGTACAAAAATGTGATGCCTCTATCCTGGTAACTGAAGCTTCTGCAACAAAACGGAGAGAAGTTCAAAAAGCTAAAGACCAGTTAGAGCAAACAGGAACACCATTCTTAGGAGTTATTCTGAATAAATTTAATATTCAGCTTGAAAAATATGGTTCTTACGGATCATACGGGAACTACGGTTCCTATGGGAAGAAATAAGTAGGAAAAAAAGGGAGTAAAAAATGGAAGGAAGGGGTTTCTACAACGTAACTCTAGCGTTTTTGCAGAGTATACTGGTCAGTATATTGGCTTATATACTAATCTCTGTATCTGAAACAGAAATTGTTGCAAAAACGGTTTTTGTTCTGTATTTTCTTCATTTTGCAGCCTTCTATATCAGTGGCTACGGAAAGGATTTTTTCAAACGCAGTCAATCCGTCGAATTGATAGAGATAGTAAAATACATCATCTTTTTTGCATTGCTGATTAGTTTTTCTAGTTTTTTTCTGAAGGATCAATTTGTAATTTCTAGACGGGGTATGATTTACTTCCTATCTTTGTACGGAGTGTTTAATTATTTCCTGAGTTTTGTTATCAAAAAATATTGGGTCCATTTTAACCATAATTTAAAGGGGAGCCGTAAAATCATTTTGATCACTGCGACATCCCGAATTGAGAAGGTTATCGACCGTTTGTTAAATGCAACTGATGTCGGTGGGAAACTTGTCGCTGTGAGTGTACTAGATAACCAGATTTTAAACACAATAAAGTAACGGTTATTCCTCGAGAGAATCTAATTAATTATGCAACTCATGAGGTTGTGGACGAAGTTTTTGTGAACCTGCCTAGTGAGGATTATGATATCGGTAGCATTATTTCACAATTTGAAACAATGGGAATTGATGTTACTGTAAATTTAAATGCCTTTGATAAGAATTTAGGTAGAAATAAACAGATTCATGAGATGGCTGGATTAAATGTAGTAACTTTTTCTACAAACTTATATAAACCAAGCCACATAGTTGCCAAACGAATTATTGATATTTTAGGGGCAATTGTTGGGTTAATCATCTGTGGACTAGTAAGCATAGTCCTTGTTCCAATGATTCGAAAAGATGGTGGACCAGCAATTTTTTCTCAGACCCGAATAGGAAAAAATGGTCGTCATTTCACTTTTTATAAATTCCGTTCTATGCGAGTAGATGCGGAAGAAATCAAGCAGCAATTGATGGACCAAAATACCATGCAGGGTGGTATGTTTAAGATGGACAATGACCCTCGCGTTACCAAAATTGGACACTTTATTCGAAAGACAAGTTTGGATGAACTGCCCCAATTTTGGAATGTGTTGATTGGTGATATGAGCCTAGTAGGAACTCGACCTCCAACAGTGGACGAATACGAAAAATACACACCTGAACAAAAACGTCGTTTGAGTTTCAAACCAGGAATTACTGGCTTGTGGCAAATTAGTGGTCGTAGTGAAATTACCAACTTTGATGATGTTGTCAAACTAGATGTGGCCTATATCGATGATTGGACAATCTGGAAAGATTTTGAAATTTTATTAAAAACAATAAAAGTAGTGCTGATGAGAGATGGAGCAAAATGATTCTATGAATAAAGTGAGAGAAATTCAATTAGGAGAGTTAACACTTTTAGAAAGTTATATCGATCTTTGTAAAAAGACATAATTTGCGTTATTATGCATTGGGTGGGACTTTTACTCGGTGCCATTCGTCATAAAGGATTTATCCCATGGGATGACGATATGGATTTAGGAATGCCTAGAAAAGATTATGAAAAAAATTCTTGTCAATCTGTGAGAAAGAGCTTCCTGAAAGTGTTATTTTAAGACTTCACGATGATAATCTAGGTAATACTTCGATTATGGATACTTCAATCCAAATTCAATTTGGTAATGAATGGTGTAGTCCTTTTATTGATATCTTTCCTTTAGATGGTTATCCAGAAGATGGAATCCATTACTGGTTGCATACGAATAAAAATAAAAATTGTATCGTGCCTTGTCTAAAAATTTCTGTCATTGATCGCATACATGAGAGAGATAGAGGCTCGTTCGAAAAATGCGATTGTAAAAAGTTTCAAGAGCCTTAAAAATTAAATAAACTCTTAAACACTTCAAAAATTAACAAAAAAATACAAAGTATCATTAAACAATATGATTACGAGACTAGTAACATGGTCGGAAATGTCTTGGGTTCCTACCGCGAACGAGAACTCGCAAGAAAAGAAGTATTCGGTGAACCGCAATTACTAGAGTTTGAAAACTTAAAAATTAGTTGTCATGCAAATCCTGATGAATATTTGACAAAAAAATATACGGTGATTACATGCAACTGCCAAAAGAAGCTGAGCGTAAGGGTCATTTTGAGTCTACGTGGGGAGATTAAATTGAATAGTTTTAATTTAATGGGGGTCAGAATTGACCCCTTAACAATGGACGAAACTGTCCAAGCTGTTGAAAAATTTGTTCTTGATCAACGTCCACTCCACTTAATGGGAGTGAATGCAGACAAAATTAATCAATGTCAAACAGATGAATCTATTAAAAAGATTGTTAACGATTCTGAAATTATTAATGCAGATGGGGCTTCAGTTGTTCTTGCTTCCCGTTTTTTGGGTTATCAAGTTCCTGAGAGAGTCGCTGGAATTGATTTGATGCAAAAGTTGCTTCATTTAGCTAATAAAAAGTCTTATTCAGTTTATTTTTTTGGTGCCAAAGAAGAAGTTTTAGTAGATATGTTGGAAATCTTTAAGAAAGATTATCCAAATTTACGAGTCCTTGGGCATCGCAATGGTTATTTTTCTGAAGAAGATGAATATGGCATTCAAGAAGACATTCGTGAGAAAAATCCTGATTTTGTTTTTGTTGGGATCACCTCTCCTAAGAAAGAATACATCATTCAAAAATTTATGGATCAAGGTGTTAATTCTGTCTTTATGGGAGTTGGAGGTAGTTTTGACGTTTTATCTGGCCATATTAAACGAGCTCCTCTATGGATGCAAAATGCACATCTTGAGTGGCTGTTCCGAGTGGCAAATGAACCTAAACGTCTCTTTAAACGTTATTTCGTAGGAAATGTCACGTTTATTAAGCGAGTATTAGATGAAAAACGAAAATCAAAAAAATAATATTTTACATATTTCACGTACTATGGATATTGGTGGTGCAGAGAGAATTGTCTACCAATTGAGCTCGGATTTGAAAGATGAGTTTGATAGTGTCCATGTGGCGTCTACTGGTGGGCTTTGGGAGAGCGAACTAGCTGCTCAAGGGATTCAACATCATAAAATTTTAGATATCGATAGTAAAAATCCCGTGACGGTATTAAAGCTACTCTTTAGCATTCACCAGATTATCAAACAAAAAGGGATAACAATAGTTCATACTCATCATCGGATGGCTGCTTTTTATATTCGATTATTAAAATTTGTTTATCCAAAATTAACACATGTTTATACAGCTCACAATGTCTTTAAAGATAAATTACCCTTATATAGATTTGCCTTAAAGAATGCCAAAGTGTTGCTGTAGGAGAAGCTGTGAATAATAACCTGAAAGAAGACGTAGGAATTACTGATAGTAAGGTTATTTATAATGGAGTTATCTTAAAGGAAACGGATAATCAAGTCGATGATATTGTCGGTTATGATGGGACTAAGCTTGGGTGTATAGCTAGATTGTCTGAACAAAAAGGTTTGACTTATCTTATTGAAGCTATGTCTTTACTAACAGTAAAGAATATTCGCTTGTTTATCGTTGGTGATGGTGAGCTTAGAAATGAACTTGAGAATAAGGTTGAAGAGCTACATCTTCAAGATTCGGTGACATTTTTAGGATATCGCAAGGATATAGTAGAATGTATCAATAGTTTTGATTTCCTGGTTTCATCGTCTTTATTTGAGGGGTTAGCTCTAAACATCATTGAAGCTTTTATGAATGGAAAAACGATGGTTGCTACGGATATTCCAGGCATAAATGAAATAGTTAATAATGAAAATGGAATTCTTGTTCCTTCCAAAAATCCAGGTGCATTAGCTAGTGCCATAGACAAATTAGCAACAGATGTACTGCTAAGAAATCGTCTTGCTTTTCATGCCAAAAAAACTTATGAAGAAAAATTTAGTTATTCAATGTTTTTGGAAAACTATCGAGCATTGTATAGAGAAATACAAGGAGAACCAAAATGAAAAAAGTAATGTTGGTTTTTGGGACACGTCCAGAAGCAATCAAAATGTGTCCGTTAGTAAATGAGTTGAAGGAAAATGATTCAATCAAGACCATTGTCTGTGTAACTGGCCAACACAAGGAAATGCTTGACCAGGTTCTGAATGTCTTTAAGGTTGTTCCTGATTATGATTTGGGGATTATGAAGGCTAATCAAACTCTATTTACAATTACGACCAGTATTCTAGACAAGATTCAAGCAGTTCTTGAACAAGAAAAGCCTGATATTGTTCTGGTCCATGGGGATACAAGTACAACATTTGCCACAGCTTTAGCTGCCTTTTACATGGGCATCAAAGTTGGGCATGTGGAAGCGGGTTTGAGAACTTATAATCTCCAGAGCCCTTTTCCTGAGGAGTTTAACCGTCAAACAACTTCTATTATTGCGGATTATCATTTTGCTCCAACAGAAATGGCCAAGGAGAATCTTCTGAAAGAAGGAAGAAAAAATATCTTTGTGACCGGGAATACTGTTATTGATGCTCTGAAAACAACTGTTCAAGACAACTACCACCATCCTATTTTAGAGTGGGCTAAAGATAGTAAGTTAATTATGCTGACGGCTCACAGGCGTGAAAATCTTGGGCAACCAATGGAAAATATGTTTAATGCTGTTAATCGAATTCTAAACGAATTTGAAGATGTAAAAGTTGTTTACCCAATTCATAAAAACCCTAAAGTTCGTGAATTGGCAAGTAAAGTCTTTGGGGATAATGAACGCATGAAAATCATTGAACCTTTAGAAGTTATTGATTTCCATAATTTCATGAACCAAAGCTACATGATTTTGACAGATTCTGGTGGAGTTCAAGAAGAAGCTCCATCCTTAGGGAAGCCTGTTTTGGTCATGCGAGATACAACAGAGCGTCCGGAGGGGATTGCTGCTGGAACATTAAAATTAGTGGGTACGGACGAAGAAAATATTTACTCTAATTTTAAACTTCTTTTAGAAAACCAAACAGAATATAACAAGATGAGTAAGGCTAGCAACCCATACGGAGATGGAAAAGCTTGTGAAAGAATCGTCGATATTATTTTGGAAGGGTAGGGATAATGGATAAGGTTTCTATTATTGTACCAGTATACAATGTCGAAGATTGCTTAAGCTATTGTGTAGACAGTCTAAGACAACAGACCTATAAAAATATAGAAATTATACTGGTAGACGATGGTTCTACAGATTCTTCAGGAGAAATTTGTGACCAATATGCTCGAGAAGATGACAGAATAAAAGTTCTGCATATTGAAAATGGGGGATTGTCCAATGCCCGCAATACTGGGGTAAAAGAATCTTCAACAGATTGGATTGTTTTCATTGATTCAGACGATTATTATGACCATAGAGCCATTGAATTTTTAGTAAAACTTAGAGATAAGTATAGAGTTGATCTTGTAGCAACTCCAGTGATTGAAGTTAGAAACTATGAAAATAGTGATTTCCTAGGAGATTTCAGAGAGAAATATTCTGGGAAATTAGATCGTCGAACAGCTTTAGAACAAATGTTTTATGGAAATTATGTTGGGACACATTCAGGTGGTAAACTATATAAGAAAGAAATCTTATTAAGGTTTCCATATCCTAATGGGATGTTGTATGAAGATTTATCTCTTGCTTATGAGCATATTGCTTCCTGTGAAAATATTGCTGTTAGTGCTCTAAATCTTTATAAATACTATCGAAGACCAGGAAGTATTGTAAATTCTAAGTATAGTGATCGTCTCTTAGATTTTTACAAGGCAATGGAATGGAATAGAAGCTATATCGAACGAGACTATCCTAATGATAAGGAAATGAGAAGGGCTTTAAATGTTCGCTATGTTTTTAATGGTCTGCATATTGTACATGCTATGCTTAGTTCAGATATGTATGCTGAAGTTAATAAAATTAGAAAAGAATACATTCAATATTTCAAAGATGTTATTCTGAATTCAAATGTTACAAGGAAAAATAAAGTGAAATACTTGATGCTTTTGGTTTCTCCAAAACTGTATGAAAAAATTAGAGAGAAGATGAGTTAGGTAAGAATGAAGGTTTTAAAAAATTATGTATATAATCTCTCTTACCAGCTACTAGTGATAATTCTTCCTATTATAACAACACCTTATGTAACTAGGGTATTTAGTTCAACTGATTTAGGTACTTATGGTTATTTCAATTCAATTGTTACCTACTTTATTTTATTGGCGACATTGGGCGTGGCCAATTATGGTACAAAAGAAATTTCAGGCCATCGTAAAGATATCAGAAAAAACTTTTGGGGCATATACACCTTACAGTTTGGTGCGACCATTCTGTCGATATGCTTATACATTCTCTTATGTCTGTCCTTGTCATTTATGCAAAATCCCGTTGCATATATTTTGGGCTTGAGTCTGGTATCTAAAGGGATGGATATCTCCTGGTTGTTTCAAGGGTTAGAGGATTTTCGCAAGATAACAGTTAGAAATATTACTGTTAAACTGGTCGGTGTCATTTCAATCTTCTTATTTGTAAAATCAGCAAAGGATTTATATCTTTATGTGTTTTTGCTAACAATATTTGAATTATTGGGGCAGTTTAGTATGTGGTTGCCAGCTAGAGAATTTATCGGAAAACCACATTTTGATTGGTCCTATGCTAAACAACACTTGAAACCAGTTGTTCTCTTGTTTTTGCCACAAATAGCTATTTCGCTATATGTTACTTTGGATCGTACTATGCTAGGGGCATTAGCCTCAACTAAAGACGTCGGAATTTATGACCAAGCCTTAAAATTGGTCAATATTTTGCTTACACTAGTGACTTCGTTAGGAAGCGTAATGCTTCCTCGTGTTGCCAATCTCCTATCGACTGGAGATCACAAGGCTGTAAACAAAATGCATCAGATGTCTTTCTTAATATACAATTTAGTCATTTTTCCTATAATAGCAGGAATGTTAATTGTTAATGATGATTTCGTGCAATTTTTCTTAGGACAGGATTTCCAAGATGCTAAATATGCGATAGCAATTATGATTTTTAGAATGTTCTTTATTGGCTGGACAAATATTATGGGTATTCAAATCTTGATTCCACATAATAAAAATAAAGAATTTATGATTTCGACAACTATTCCAGCTATTGTGAGTGTCGGTTTAAATTTATTATTACTACCTAAATTAGGTTATATCGGAGCAGCCATTGTTTCTGTATTAACAGAAGCCTTAGTATGGGCTATTCAACTGTATTTTACAAGAAACTATTTAAAGGAAGTGCCTCTTCTAGCTTCGACAGTTAAAATTATAGGAGCATCAGCTCTCATGTACGGTGTACTATTCGTTGTAAAAAAACTACAGTGAATTTTTTTCGCCTGTTATAAATGTTATGGTATTTGCTACAATAGGAGCGATACTTTACATTTTTTTCAAATACTATTCTTAAAGGTAATTAGTCCAAAAGAGTTGAAACAGCAGTTATTGAATAAGTGAAATTGAATGGAATAAATAGAAAATTTCAGTAGCTTATAGTCTTATTGTAAAATGAACTCTTGTATAGATTAAATTCGCTTTGGTTGATTAAATAGTTAGGAAAGGAAGGATAGAAGAGTATAAGTGAACTAGAAGATTAAAGAAATATTATTTTTTCTCATTCAATTCCATATTTCTTTTTCTTATAATTCACTCTGTATGATTCTTTTTCAAAAAATATGATAAAAATTAAATTTGAAAACCTACTAGTCAGCATTGTTGTATCTGTAGTGGTATTTTTTAATACCATATCAACTACGATGCTGGATAGGACTTTTTTTCAAGTCAAAGTAAATTTCCTATTTTTGGTTGTATTGCTTTTAGGGCTTCGTTTTTTGTATAAAATGCGGGTCTCATACAAATATCTAATACTTTCTATTCTATTGTTGCTTTCGGGGGTTTTAGTGTATTTTCAAACGAATAGACTTAATTTTCTAGTCTATTCGATGCTACTAGTCCTCTTGGTTAATGTAGATATGAAAGTAGTTTTGAGGAACTATGTAGTTGTAGCTGGTATTCTCGTAGTTGGAGTTTTTCTTTTATCACTTGTTGGCATAGTTCCTAATCTACAATATAATCGTGCGGGTGTTATTCGAAATTCGTTTGGGTTTATTTATCCTACGGATTTTGCATCACATTGCTTCTATCTATTTTTAGCAATTTCCTATCTTCTAAAAGATAAATTTATATGGACCAGATCTCTGTTTGGTGTCTTGCTATCAGCTTTCATTATAAAATACTGTGATGCACGTTTAAATGCTTTGTCAATCTTGTTAGCGACAGTTATTTTCATTTATTTTTATTACAGCAAAGAGAAAAAACTAAAGATATTTGCCTTGTTCCCATATTCGGCTGTTATATTCGCATCAATTGTTACCTATTTATCATACAAGTTTTCTTGGTCTAATCCATTTTTGGTAACGGTAAACAAATTAATCACGGGAAGGCTAGCTCTAGGTAGGAATGCATTTGATACATTTGGAGTTCATCTATTTGGGACGAGAAACGTTCAATTTATAGGATCAGGTGGAAAAACAGAATCTGTAATAGGGTATAACTATGTAGATTCCTCTTATGTGCAGATGTTATTTACATATGGAATAGTGCCTGTAGTTCTATTGATAATAATTTATGTTGTCGCCTCAAGGAAACAGTATAAGGATGGTCAATATTTATTAGTTGCGATTTTATCATTGATTGCTTTTAACTGTATGATTGAAGCCTTCTGGTTTGTTCCTACATATAATATATTCATGTTTTTACTATTTACAACAAATACTTTTAGTAAAAAAGAATCAAATGATATTACTAAATTAAATGCGACCTAGTTCTAGAACTAGACTTTAGGAGGCTCTAATAGATGCTAAGAGTCCTTTCTAAGAAAGAAAAAATAGCGTTTGCTGGCCCGGAGTCAGCATTAATAAGAAATTGTAGAGTTCATTAACGGAGTTTTAATATGTATGACTATTTAATTGTTGGTGCAGGTTTGTCTGGAGCAATCTTCGCACACGAAGCTACAAAACGTGGTAAAAAAGTAAAAGTGATTGACAAACGTGATCACATCGGTGGAAACATCTACTGTGAAAATGTTGAAGACATCAATGTCCACAAGTATGGTGCCCACATTTTCCATACCTCAAACAAAAAGGTTTGGGATTATGTCAACCAATTCGCTGAATTCAATAACTATATCAACTCACCAGTGGCTAACTACAAGGGTAGCCTCTACAATCTTCCTTTCAACATGAATACCTTCTACGCTATGTGGGGAACTAAGACACCACAAGAGGTCAAGGATAAGATTGCAGAACAAACGGTGGATATGAAAGATGTTGAGCCCAAGAACCTTGAAGAACAGGCCATTAAGTTGATTGGTCCAGATATCTATGAAAAGTTGATCAAGGGCTATACAGAAAAGCAATGGGGACGTTCTGCAACAGACCTTCCTCCATTTATCATCAAGCGCCTTCCAGTGCGTTTGACCTTTGATAACAACTACTTTAACGACCGTTACCAAGGGATTCCGATCGGTGGCTACAACGTCATCATCGAAAACATGTTGGGCGATGTAGAGGTAGAACTTGGGGTTGATTTCTTCGCCAATCGTGAAGAGCTGGAAAGCTCTGCTGAAAAAGTTGTCTTCACAGGGATGATTGACCAGTACTTCGACTACAAGCATGGGGAGTTGGAATACCGCAGCCTTCGTTTTGAACACGAAATCTTGGATGAGGAAAACTATCAAGGTAATGCAGTGGTCAACTACACCGAGCGTGAAATTCCTTATACTCGGATCATTGAGCACAAGCATTTCGAGTATGGTACTCAACCGAAGACGGTTATCACTCGTGAGTACCCTGCTGATTGGAAACGTGGAGACGAACCATATTACCCAATCAACGATGAAAAGAACAACGCTATGTTTGCTAAGTACCAAGAAGAAGCAGCCAAAAATGACAAGGTTATCTTCTGTGGACGCCTAGCAGACTATAAATACTACGATATGCATGTGGTTATTGAGCGTGCTTTGGAAGTCGTAGCAAATGAATTTGATTGAAAGAAACAGTGATTCATGAAGTATTTTCTAAAAGAAGAATTTTTAAAAGATTCTGGTGCTCGAAACGCCGGGAATAAGGCTAGAAATGATGTCGAGGAGATCGTCAAACGAGAAGGTTATCAACCTTTGTTGTTAACAGTTGATAATTGGTACCATATGGGAACCGTTAAAGCTCAACAACACAAGGCGAAAGCTCTAGCTCAAGCTTTCTCTCAGTTGAAATCAGGGGATCAATTATTGATTCAATTTCCCATGCTCCACCATAGTTTTTTCACCACTCGATTGGTAAGAAAAATCCAGCGAAGTGGGGTGAAAGTCTACTTTATTATCCATGATTTGGAAGCTTTACGATATGCTAATTTGGATACAGTACCTTTAAAACATAAGATTCGGGTTCATCTTCAAGAATCAAGTTTGTTGAAGATAGCTGATGGAGTGATTGCCCATAATCCAATCATGAAATCTGTTTTAGTGGACAAAGGGATTGCAGAAGATAAGATTGTTAGTCTTGGAATTTTCGACTATTTGATTCCAGATTTTCAAGAAAAGAGTGGCCAAACAAAAGATCAGCCCATTATTGTCGCAGGTAATTTGGCTCAGGAAAAAGCGGGTTATCTTTATAAACTTCCTGCAGAACCTTCTTATAATCTCTATGGTGTCGGCTTTGATGAGAATAGAGCTCTTTTAAACGAAACCTACTTTGGTTCCTTCCTGCCTGATGAGTTACCTTCAGTTCTTGAGGGAGGCTTTGGGCTTGTCTGGGACGGTGATAGTGCTGACACGTGCAGTGGTGTCTTTGGTGAGTACCTTCGCTTCAACAATTCTCACAAGGCATCCCTTTATTTGGCATCTGGATTCCCACTTGTAGTGTGGAAACAGTCTGCCTTGTCTCGTTTTGTGCTTGAAAAAAACTGTGGGATTGCAGTAGAATCGCTTCATGATTTAAAAACACGATCGAAAATCTATCAGATGCAGATTATCAAGAATTGGTTGCAAATGCAAAAAATATTGGTAAAAAGATACGAGATGGTTTTTATCTAACCAGTGCTCTTAAACAATTAACAAAATAAGAAGTCTATTTGGACTTCTTATTTTTTGTTACAACTAATCATTTTTTTGTATAAAAATTAGACCAACAGAGAACGATTTTTTAGGGGAAAATTAAGTACTTCATCTTAACGTAAAATTGAAATGAACTTGGCATGAAAATACTTGAAAAAATACAATAAATTACACCGCATTTTTCAGCTTTTCTGACATTTTTACACTGTTTTTCATAGAAAAAATAAAAAAGAGGGGCTTGTAATGGAATATTAAAATAAATTTAATGAAAAACCTTCGATAAAATCACAAAAAATTAGGCACGAATTGGATTTTTGTGATATAATATTCTGTGAATAGCTATGCCTTCTTGTAGCTGTTAAAAAATCAAAGTGTGAAACTTGGAAGATAGAGAGGACGCAATGTAATGACTAGAAATGGTTTCTTTACAGGCTTAGATATTGGAACAAGCTCAATTAAAGTGTTAGTTGCTGAGCTTGTAGATGGTGAAGTAAATGTAATCGGTGTTAGCAACGCCAAAAGTAAAGGTGTCAAGGATGGGATTATCGTTGACATCGAAGCCGCAGCAACGGCTATCAAATCTGCTATTTCTCAAGCAGAAGAAAAAGCAGGGATTTCAATCAAATCAGTAAACGTTGGACTTCCAGCAAACTTGTTGCAAGTGGAACCAACTCAAGGAATGATTCCTGTAACATCAGATACAAAAGAAATTACAGATCAAGATGTTGAGAATGTTGTCAAATCAGCTTTGACTAAGAGCATGACACCTGATCGTGAAGTGATTACGTTTGTACCAGAAGAATTTGTAGTAGACGGTTTCCAAGGTATTCGTGACCCACGTGGTATGATGGGTGTTCGTTTGGAAATGCGTGGACTTCTCTATACAGGTCCAAGAACCATTCTTCACAACCTTCGTAAAACTGTAGAACGTGTTGGAGTTCAAGTCGATAACGTGATTATTTCACCACTTGCAATTGTAAACTCTGTTCTTAACGAAGGCGAACGTGAGTTTGGAGCGACTGTTATCGATATGGGTGGTGGCCAAACAAGTGTTGCTACTATTCGTAATCAAGAACTTCAATACACAAATGTTTACCAAGAAGGTGGCGATTACGTAACTAAAGACATTTCAAAAGTTCTTAAAACTTCTAAGAAGATTGCAGAAGGTTTGAAGCTTAACTACAGTGAAGCTTATCCGCAACTTGCAAGCAAAGAGACTTTCCAAGTTGAAGTGATTGGTGAAGTAGAACCTGTTGAAGTTACAGAAGAATACTTGGCTCAAATTATTTCAGCTAGATTGAAACACATCTTTGAACAAATCAAACAAGATTTGGAAAGAAGACATTTGTTGGACTTGCCAGGTGGTATTGCTCTGATCGGTGGGAATGCTATTCTACCAGGTATCGTTGAGCTTGCCCAAGAAGTACTTGGAGTTCGTGTGAAACTTTATGTTCCAAACCAAGTAGGTATCCGCAATCCTGCATTTGCTCATGTGATTAGTTTGTCAGAATTTGCTGGAAGTCTTACAGAAGTGAATGTTTTGGCTCAAAAGAGCTATCAGAGGAGATCAAGTTCTACGTCAACAACCAATTGATTTCAGAACTTCAAGTCAGGAAAAACCTACAGCTTCTCAACGTTCAGTGTTTGGTACAACTTCAACTGAATCAGCAGAACCAACTTATGTTGCTGACTCAACAACTCCAAATCAATCAGAAGAAAAACCAAAATTGACTGACCGATTCCGTAGCTTAATCGGAAGCATGTTTGATGAATAGGATAGAGGAATAAAAATATGACATTTTCATTTGATACAGCAGCAGCACAAGGTGCAGTAATTAAAGTAATTGGTGTCGGTGGTGGCGGTGGAAACGCCATTAACCGCATGGTTGACGAAGGCGTTTCAGGTGTTGAGTTCATCGCAGCCAACACAGATGTACAAGCCTTGAGCAGTACAAAAGCTGAAACAGTTATCCAACTTGGTCCAAAATTAACTCGCGGACTTGGTGCTGGAGGACAGCCTGAAGTTGGTCGTAAGGCTGCTGAAGAAAGCGAAGAAGCAATTACTGAAGCTATCAGTGGTGCAGATATGGTCTTCATCACTGCTGGTATGGGTGGTGGTTCTGGTACAGGTGCTGCACCAGTTATCGCTCGTATCGCTAAAGGTTTAGGTGCTTTGACTGTCGGTGTTGTGACACGTCCATTCGGTTTCGAAGGAAGCAAACGTGGTCAATTCGCAGTCCAAGGGATCAACGAACTTCGCGAACATGTTGATACTCTCTTGATTATCTCAAACAACAACTTATTAGAAATTGTTGACAAGAAAACGCCACTTCTTGAAGCTTTGTCTGAAGCAGATAACGTTCTTCGTCAAGGTGTTCAAGGGATTACAGATTTGATTACAAATCCTGGTTTGATCAACTTGGACTTCGCAGACGTGAAGACAGTAATGGCAAACAAAGGAAATGCCCTTATGGGTATCGGTATCGGTAGCGGAGAAGAGCGTGTTATCGAAGCAGCTCGTAAAGCTATCTACTCACCACTTCTTGAAACAACTATTGATGGAGCAGAAGATGTTATCGTTAACGTAACTGGTGGTTTGGATATGACTTTGATTGAAGCAGAAGAAGCTTCTGAAATCGTCAATCAGGCTGCTGGACATGGCGTAAATATCTGGCTCGGTACTTCTATTGATGAAACAATGAAAGATGAAATCCGTGTAACTGTTGTTGCTACTGGAGTTCGTCAAGATGCAGTCGAAAAAGTTGTAGCGCCACAACCAAGACAAGCGTCATTCCGTGAACCAGTAAAATCTGGACATACACACACTTATGACCGTCATTTTGATTTGGCAGAAACAGCTGAACTTCCAACTCCTTCACAACGTCACACTGAAGCGCCTAAAGCATCAGCTTTTGGTGACTGGGACTTGAGACGTGATTCAATTGTTCGTCAAGGTGAATCAGTCGTATCTCCAGTTGAGCGTTTTGAAGCACCAGCTTCTGACGAAGACGAGTTGGAAACACCACCATTCTTTAAAAACCGTTAATAGAGATGGATTTAAAAGAAAATACAAATCAGGTATTTCAACAGGTTACAAAAGCAATTCAAGAAACCGGCCGTGAAGACGGTTCGGTTTCTGTAATTGCCGTAACAAAATATGTTGATATTGCAACTGCAGCAAATTTAATTGACCAAGGTGTCAAACACATCGGTGAAAACCGTGTTGATAAATTTCTTGAAAAGTATCATGCTTTAAGTGACAAAGATGTTACTTGGCACTTGATTGGTAGCTTACAAAGAAGAAAAGTCAAGGATGTCATTCCTTATGTTGATTATTTTCACGCTTTAGATTCTTTGAAATTAGCTCAAGAAATTCAAAAACGTGCCGATCGAACAGTTAAATGTTTTTGCAGGTCAATATTTCTGGAGAGGAAAGCAAGCATGGTTTCTCAAAAGAGGAACTATTGACAGTCTTGCCAGACTTGTCTAGCTTGGATCAAATCGAGTATGTTGGACTTATGACCATGGCTCCCTTTGAGGCCCAAACAGAAGAGTTGCAAAAAATCTTTAAAGAAACGCAAGAGTTGCAACAATACATTCGCGAACAACAACTCCCCAATATGCCAATGACAGAACTAAGTATGGGAATGAGCCGTGACTATAAAGAAGCGATTCAGTGTGGCTCAACTTTCGTTCGAATTGGTACAGCATTTTTTAAATAGGAAATAATCATGACATTAAAAGATAAATTTGATAAATTTATAGATTACTTTACAGAAGATGGAGATGAAGTTGCTTCAGAAGTTGTAGCTGCACAACCTGAACGTTCACTAGCTTCGGTTCCTCAAAAAAGAGAATTGCCACAGCAAGCTGCTGCTCAAGAATCTTCTTCAGTCGAAGCAAAAGAGAAAAATATTACCAAACTTCATGCCCGTCAACAACAACTAGCGATTGAAAGCCATCGCTCTACTGAAAAAGTAACCATCGATGTTCGTTACCCACGCCGTTACGAAGATGCAACAGATATTGTTGATTTGTTGGCTGGAAATGAAAGTATCTTGATTGACTTCCAATATATGACAGAAGTTCAAGCTCGTCGTTGTTTGGATTACTTGGATGGAGCACGTCATGTCCTTGCTGGTGAGTTAAGAAAGTAGCGAACACAATGTATCTTTTGACGCCTGTTGGTGTTGTGGTAAACATTGAAGATATTCGTTTACCTGAAGAAGCTCAAAGCGAAGAATACGACTTTGATATGAAGAGAAATAGAGTACGTTAATGTTTCTAATAATTCGTTTTATCCAAAATGCTACAGATATCTATTCACTGATACTTGTAGCTTTTGCTCTATTATCATGGTTTCCAAATGCCTATAACACACAGTTGGGGAAATTTTTAGAGACTTTGTGTAAACCAATTCTTGAACCGCTAAGACGTCTACCTCTTCAAATCGCAGGTTTGGATTTCTCTGTTTGGATTGCCCTAATTCTCTTACGCATGATTAGCCGCTATCTCATCAATTTGCTGGTTGTATTATGAGTAAGGAACTTTACCAACATTTCGCAACGGAGGATATTCCATTCATCGATAAGGGCTTGGAATGGTTGAGTCAAGTCGAGGAACACTATGCACCGATTTTATCTCCTTTTATAAATCCACACCAAGTATTTATCTTGGAAACTTTAGGAAATAATAGAGGGATAAAAGTCTTCTCTAGTACGAGTTATATCTCTTCGGAGTACGCTAGGGTTATTTTAGCGCCCGATTACTTCACGCCAAGTTTGGAAGATTTTGAAATGACCTTGCTTGAAATCGTGTATCCCAGCAAGTTTCAGCAGCTGACCCATTCAAAGATATTGGGGACAGTTCTCAATCGACTAGGTATTGACCGTAAGTTATTCGGAGACATTCTGGTGACAGAAGATAAAGCCCAAATTATTGTCGATCGAAGATTTACCACTCTTTTCCAAGATGGAATTCAAAAGATTTCCAAGTTGCCTGTAAGTTTAGTAGAACGTCCTTTTTCAGATATGATAGAATCCAAAGATGACTATCGAGAAAAAGAAGTCTTGGTTTCAAGTCTTCGTCTGGATACCTTCTTATCTAGCATATTGAAATTATCTCGTTCCCAAACTTCGGCTCTGGTTGAAAAAAAGTTGGTTCAAGTCAACTACCATATAGTTGAAAAAAATCGGACTATCCGGTAAAAAATTGGTGATTTAATCAGCGTCAGACGCTTTGGTCGAATTATCTTACTTAAAGAAAAACGGTCAAACCAAAAAGGATAAGAAAAAAATTAACAGTCCAGCTACTATTAAGCAAGTGAGAAAAAAATATGTCAATTACACCACAAGAAATTAGTGATAAAGCTTTCTCAAGATCATTCAGAGGCTACAATCAGGAAGAAGTTGATTTATTTCTAGATAAGATTTATTTTGAATTAGAGGAATTAATCCGAAACAAAGAGGAAACGGAACTCTACATCAAAAAACTAGAAGAACGTCTTTCCGACTATACGACTGATATTCCTAAAAGAACAGTAACAAACGAGCAAGAACCAGAAGCAATTAATGATTCTATTTTTTATTAAATAAGTGAGGAAAAATATGCCAATTACATCGTTAGAAATTAAGGATAAAAACCTTTGGTGTTCAGTTTAGAGGTTTTAACCGTGAAGAAGTTGATGAATTTTTAGATATTGTTGTTCGTGACTATGAAGACTTAGTTCGTAGTAATCATGAAAAAGATCAGCACATTAAAAATTTAGAAGACCGTCTATCTTATTTTGATGAAATCAAAGATTCATTGAGTCAGTCAGTATTGATCGCTCAAGACACAGCTGAACGTGTAAAACAAGCTGCGAATGACCGTTCTAATAACATCATTAAGCAGGCTGAGCAAGATGCCCAACGCTTGCTTGATGAAGCAAAATACAAAGCCAATGAAATTTTGCGACAAGCAACAGATAATGCTAAAAAAGTTGCTGTGGAAACTGAAGAGTTGAAGAATAAGAGTCGCGTCTTCCACCAACGTTTGAAATCAACAATCGAAAGTCAGTTGGCTATTGTTGATTCATCAGATTGGGAAGAAATTTTGCGTCCGACTGCAACTTATCTTCAAACTAGCGACGAAGCATTTAAGGAAGTCGTCCAAGAAGTTCTAGGTGAAGATGTATCCTCATATCATGATGAAGAACCAATTGACATGACTCGTCAATTTTCTCCAGAAGAAGTTGCAGAACTTCAAGCGCGTATTGAAGCAGCTAATAAAGAATTGTTAGAGGCTGAACAAGCTGCTGAAGAGTCAACTGAAACTGAAGTTGAAGTTCAGCCAGTTGCTGAAACTCCTGTTGAGCCAGCACATGAGGAAGGACCTCAAGATGATGCTGACACTCAACAAGAATCAGTTCTAATTTTATAAGAATCTCATTAGAGAACAAGAATTTATCAATCAAATTTCTAGCGAGTAGGAGATGGTGGAAGTCCTACAATCCCTGTTGGTAAATTTATCCTCTCTTAGTATCAAATCTGAAAATAGTAAGATTTGACGTTGCCCACGTTACGGGAAAAGAGGGAAAGAGACTAGGTCTTTTTCCGAACAAAGGTGGTACCACGATTTTCGTCCTTTTTGCGAGTCGTGGTTTTTATATTGTTAATTTACATTAAAGGAGTACTAATGAAACTTAAAGAAACCCTCAATCTTGGAAAAACAGAATTTCCAATGCGTGCCGGTCTTCCGACCAAAGAGCCAGTTTGGCAAAAGGAATGGGATGAAGCTAAACTTTATCAACGTCGTCAAGAACTAAATGAAGGAAAACCGCATTTCACGCTTCATGATGGCCCTCCATACGCTAACGGGAACATCCACGTAGGACATGCCATGAACAAGATTTCAAAAGATATCATTGTTCGTTCTAAGTCTATGTCAGGATTTTACGCACCATATATTCCAGGTTGGGACACACACGGTCTGCCAATCGAGCAAGTTTTGGCTAAACAAGGGGTTAAACGCAAAGAGATGGACCTTGTTGAATACTTGAAACTTTGCCGTGAATACGCTCTGTCTCAAGTAGATAAACAACGCGAAGACTTCAAACGTTTAGGTGTTTCTGGTGACTGGGAAATCCATATGTAACTTTGACCCCTGACTATGAAGCAGCGCAAATCCGTGTCTTCGGTGAGATGGCTAACAAGGGTTACATCTACCGTGGTGCGAAGCCAGTTTACTGGTCATGGTCATCTGAGTCAGCTCTTGCTGAAGCGGAAATTGAATACCATGACTTGGTATCAACATCACTTTACTATGCCAACAAGGTTAAAGATGGCAAAGGTGTCCTAGACACTGATACTTATATCGTTGTTTGGACAACAACTCCATTTACTATCACTGCTTCTCGTGGTTTGACTGTTGGTGCAGATATTGATTACGTTTTGGTTCAACCTGCTGGTGAAGCTCGTAAGTTTGTGGTTGCTGCTGAATTGTTGAACAGCTTGTCTGAGAAATTTGGCTGGACTGATGTTCAAGTTTTGGCGACTTATCGTGGTCAAGGGAATTGAACCATATCGTGACAGAACACCCATGGGATACTGCAGTAGATGAACTCGTTATCCTTGGTGACCACGTTACAACAGACTCTGGTACAGGTATCGTCCATACAGCTCCTGGATTTGGTGAGGATGACTACAATGTCGGTGTTGCTAATGGTCTAGAAGTTGCCGTGACTGTTAACGAACGCGGTATCATGATGGCTAATGCTGGTGCTGAGTTTGAAGGCCAATTCTATGATAAGGTTGTTCCAACGGTTATCGAAAAACTTGGTGATTTGCTTCTTGCTCAAGAAGAAATCTCTCACTCCTACCCATTTGACTGGCGTACTAAAAAACCAATTATCTGGCGTGCAGTACCACAATGGTTTGCTTCTGTATCTAAATTCCGCCAAGAAATCTTGGACGAAATTGAAAAAGTGAAGTTCCACTCAGAGTGGGGTAAAGTCCGTCTTTACAATATGATTCGTGACCGTGGTGACTGGGTTATCTCTCGCCAACGTGCTTGGGGAGTTCCTCTTCCAATCTTCTATGCAGAAGACGGAACACCAATTATGACAGCTGAAACCATCGAGCATGTAGCTCAACTCTTTGAAGAACATGGTTCAATCATCTGGTGGGAACGTGATGCCAAAGACCTCTTGCCTGAGGGATTTACCCATCCGGGTTCACCAAATGGTGAGTTCAAGAAAGAAACAGATATCATGGACGTTTGGTTCGACTCAGGTTCATCATGGAATGGCGTCGTGGTTAACCGTCCAGAACTCAAATATCCAGCAGATCTTTATCTTGAAGGTTCAGACCAATACCGTGGTTGGTTCAACTCATCACTCATCACATCTGTGGCTAACCATGGCATGGCACCATACAAACAAATCTTGTCACAAGGTTTTGCTTTAGATGGTAAAGGTGAAAAGATGTCTAAATCTCTTGGGAATACCATTGCTCCAAGCGATGTTGAAAAACAATTTGGTGCGGAAATCTTGCGTCTCTGGGTAACCAGTGTTGACTCAAGCAACGATGTGCGTATCTCTATGGATATCTTGAGCCAAGTTTCTGAAACTTACCGTAAGATCCGTAACACGCTTCGTTTCTTGATTGCTAACACTTCTGATTTTAACCCAGCTGAGGATGCAGTAGCTTACGAAGAACTTCGTTCTGTTGATAAGTACATGACTATCCGCTTTAACCAACTTGTTAAGACCATTCGTGACGCTTATGCAAACTTCGAGTTCTTGACAATCTATAAAGCCCTAGTGAACTTTATCAACGTTGATTTGTCTGCCTTCTACCTTGATTTCGCCAAAGATGTTGTCTACATCGAAGGTGCCAAATCTCTTGAACGCCGTCAGATGCAAACAGTCTTCTATGACATCCTTGTGAAAATCACCAAACTCTTGACACCAATTCTTCCACACACTGCTGAAGAAATCTGGTCATATCTTGAGTTTGAAACAGAAGACTTTGTTCAATTATCAGAATTACCTGAAGCTCAAACATTTGCGAATCAAGAGGAAATCTTGGATGCATGGTCAGCCTTTATGGACTTCCGTGGACAAGCTCAAAAGGCTTTGGAAGAAGCACGTAATGAAAGTGATCGGTAAATCTCTTGAAGCTCATTTGACAGTTTATCCTAACGAAGTAGTGAAGACTCTTCTTGGGGCAGTAGATAGTAATGTTGCTCAACTCTTGATTGTATCAGAATTGACCATTGCAGAAGGTCCAGCTCCAGAAGGTGCAGTGGCCTTCGAAGATGTTGCCTTCACTGTTGAACGTGCAGCTGGTGAAGTTTGTGATCGTTGCCGTCGTATTGATCCAAGTACAGCAGAACGTAGCTACCATGCAACTATCTGCGATCACTGTGCAAGCATCGTCGAAGAAAACTTTGCGGATGCAGTAGCAGAAGGATTTGAAGCTAAATAGTCTAACAAAAATACAGGAGAAATTCCTGTATTTTTTTAAAAAATAAAAACTTTAATAAAAATATGGTATAATATACCTTATTAAAATAAAAAGGAGATATTTATGAAGACAAAAAAACACTAGCACAAGTAGATGGCTTTATTGGTATTATTGCAGGGGGCAATTTTAGCTTTCTTACCAATTT
>BNJT01000934.1_pt1 | contig 75375 bp, 71 predicted proteins | sample 8540491 | NCBI WGS metagenome assembly BNJT01 (sample SAMD00202455, study PRJDB9452) | human saliva metagenome | host: Homo sapiens | reverse complement strand
GCTGTGCCTGTGGCTGCGGGCGGATGCTCTTACTCCCCTAGCTTCGTGATGCGCGTGCTTATGCTGTTCGAGCGGTGATAGCGTCGAGGCACTTCTCCCACATACAATGAAGGGGATGGGAACCACGTTAGGTTCCCGTCCCCTTTCTATTGCGTCAGCAGAGCTCTAGACTCAACCGCCTAGGCACACGCCTGCCGCACCTACTATTTGCCTTCGAGAATCACCACATCCAGGATGCGCGGTCCGTGCACACCCTCCACGCGAATCAGCTCAATATCACTGGTCGCAGACGGCCCGGAGATCATGGTCACCGGGCGCTCGTAGGTGATGCGTTCAATCGCCTCCGGCACCAGCTCCACAACCGTGGATTCCGGCACCACACATACGTGGTGGTCGGGTACCAGGGAAATCGCGCGGCGGCCTTCCTGCGGGGTGGAGTTCAAGAAAATGGTGCCGGTCTCAGCGCACGATACGGTCGAGGAAGTGACCACCGCATCCACGGCGTCAAGTTCATGCACCGAAAGCGCGCCGGGTTCGAGAGTGCTCCCCGAATCGGTGACATGCACACGGGTTGCGGTATCCTCAGGCAGCCATTCGGGGTTCAGCCCGGTGGGAACCACATAGCGCGATTTCTCTCCCAGACGCTCGGCAATAACCTCGGCGATATTCGATTCGGTCGCGTTGAAGACGTTCGCCTTATAGTCGATCAGGCGATCCACCAGCATCTCAATAGTCTGCTCGCGGTTCAGCTCGCTCACGCGGCGGTAGTTACGCACGGGGGCTGGTGCCTCGGGGGCATCCGACAGGGACTCACGAATACGTGTGAGAATATCTTCCTTCGCAGAGGACATTATGCGTTCTCCTTACCTTCACGAGCCGCCTGAGCTTCGGCCGCAGCCTGTGCGTTCGCTGCGGCTTCTGCAACCTTACCCTTATTCGCTTCAATGAGAGCGGCAATATCCACGCGCTCGGCGCTGTCGCGAGCGGGTGCGCCAGACTTTTCCTTCTTCCACCAATTGCGGAACGATTCTTTGGGAGGCTCAGGAATATCACGGTAGTCTGTCCAACCGCCGATAATTCCGGGCACCTTCGTAATCTTGTGTTTCTTTCCGCTAATCAGACGGGACATCGGCAGACCACGCTCGGCGGCTGCCATCATCTTGCCCGAGGAGAACAGCTTCTTAGCGCCGTACATCATGGCGTCCATCTGGGTGGGCGCGTGTTTCTTCGCGTGCTTCGCCTCAACATCCTTACCGCGCAGATGTACCAGCACCTCGGGGAAGTTGATCTTCACGGGGCACACTTCGTAGCAGGCACCGCACAGCGAAGATGCGTATGGCAGCGAGTTATTGTGCGCCGCCTCAATACCGGAAAGCTGGGGCGAAAGAATTGCACCAATCGGGCCTGGGTAAGTGGAACCGTAGGCGTGACCACCGGCGCGCTCGTACACGGGGCACACGTTCATGCAAGCAGAACAGCGGATGCAGCGCAGCGCCTGGCGACCCAGTTCATCGGCCAGCACAGCGGTACGACCATTATCGATAAGGATCACGTGCAGGTTCTGCGGGCCGTCACCGGGGGTTACGCCCGTCCACATGGAGGTGTAAGGGTTCATGCGCTCACCGGTGGAGGAACGCGGCAAAAGCTGCAGGAACGCCTCGTAGTCCTGGAAGGTGGGCAACAGCTTCTCAATACCCATGAACGAAATGAGGGTGTCGGGCAGAGTCAGACACATACGACCATTGCCTTCGGATTCCACGATGGTCATAGTGCCGGTCTCAGCGATACCGAAGTTCACGCCCGAAACGGCGACCTTAGTCGAGAGGAACTTCTCGCGCAGACGGTTACGCGAAGCCTCCGCAAGCTCAGCGGGTTCATCGGTAATATCCGGGTTAATGCCTTCAATCTTCTTAAGGAAGATATCGCGGATTTCGCGGCGGTTACGGTGAATTGCCGGAACCAGAATGTGCGAGGGGCGATCTTCGCCGAGCTGCACAATTTCTTCCGCAAGGTCGGTCTCAATGGCGTTAATGCCGTTCTCTTCCAAGAACTCGTTCAGACCGGTCTCGGCAGTTGCCATGGACTTAATCTTGATAATCTCGTCCACGCCCTGTTCGCGAATCAGGTCGAGAGCGATCTGGTTTGCCTCGTGAGCATCGCGCGCCCAGTGCACGTGGCCGCCGCGCGCGGTAAAGTTACGCTCGAACTGTTCCAGCATTTGGGGCAGGTTGAAGAGCACATAGTTCTTCACCATTTCGCCGGTGTTGCGCAGTTCTGCCAGTCGGGCAGCTCACTGGTGACGCGGGCACGCTTATTGCGAATAGCGTGGGTCACGAAACGCAGGTTATTACGTAGCTGGTCATTCTTCAGCTCACGCTTGGCGTATTCAGGGAACGGTTCGTTCTCAAAGATATTGCCTTCGCCGTAGTGCACGACCTTCGGCATGCCCAGGGGGATTGCGGTGGAAGTCATCATCAACCTACTTTCTATGCGAAGGCGAGTTCTACGTTGCCGTCAATCTTCAGCGGATTTTCCTTGGTGGAGGCGAGGATTTCGGCAAAATGGACGGTCTTAACAGAGGATCCGCGGCGTGAGAGTGCACCGCCGATATTCATCAGGCAGGAGCAGTCGCCGCCGGTGCATACGGATGCACCGGTCTTCTCAACGTTGGTTGCTTTGTCTTCAACCATCGCACCGGAAACATCGGCGTTCTTGAACGAGAAGGTTCCGCCGAAGCCGCAGCACTGGTCGAGGCCCTCAATTTCGGTGTACTTAATGCCTTCAACGGTGCGCACAAGATCTGATTGGCGGGAGCCAAGGTGCAGCAGGCGCATACCGTGGCATGAGCTGTGGTAGGTCACGTGCTCGGGGAAGTAAGAACCAAGCTGCTCGGCAGCATTGGTGATACCCAGAACGTCAATGAGAAGCTGGGAAAGTTCAAAGGTGCGTGCGGCAATCTGCTCTGCTCGCACGGCAAGATCTTCGTCGCCCTGATGACGAGCTATCATGGGCTGCTGGTGCCCCAGGGATGCCACGCAGGAACCTGAGGGTGCCACGGCAACATCCCAGTCCCACGCCTCAAAAGACTCGACGTGGTTTTTGACGACGGGGTAGGCATCATCAAAATACCCGGAATTGACATGCATTTGGGAACAGCAGGTCTGCCCGGGAGGGTAAACAACCTCATGCCCCAAGCGTTCTAGAATCTCGACGGTCGCGCGCGCTACGCGGGGATACATGCCATCAACAATGCACGTGGAGAAAGCGCAATACGCATGTTATCCGTCCTTTCTGGTTTCGAGTCTCTACAGAACCGCTGATGTGGGATGCGGTATGCGCTCCGGGACGCAAATTCCTGTGCCGAATTTACGTAACGCGGGTTTTCAACGCGCCAGGATCATGACTGACCAGGTTCTCTCAGGAACCCGCCGGTGTTTACGGGGACCGGTCATATCGGTGTAGAAACGTATTCGTAGACTTTCTTCGTTGATCTTCATTTAACACCAGGTTCGGAGCATTCCTTTAATTGAAATAACGAACATTTTTCTCACCAAATTGAGTTTTAAGGACTCCCTTAGTTTCAGGTAGTAAAGCATGCTTTAGGTCATAGCAACCCCAATGTTTCGAGATACCTTAAACAGACATTCCAGCGGGTGTATATGCAGCATCCGCGAGCTGACGCGGAACTGCCAAATTTATCTGCATAATTTCCCGTAAATATGCATACTTTACCTATGAAATCCCTTGCAATATTGGGTGGTACAACCCGGGAACATCTCGAAAAAATACAGTGCGCAAAATCTCTATGCGCAGAGCTGAAATTTAATGCCAGAAGTTGGAACAACCCGTTTTTGACGCCCAGAACGCAAATATCACCCCTCTCCCCCGCCATCGTGCGGAAAACACACCTGCACTCTATAAGTTGTATCTCAAAGCACCCTTCGGGTAGGCTTCACATGAAGCTAATGGTCAGACCACATCCCAAGCGGCGCCATAAGCGCCACGAACTCGTGGGATTTTGATTGGTCTGACCACATCCACGTCGAACTGAACCAAAGGAGTTCCAGTGAATACATTCTTCGCTGAACCCAACGCAGTCGGGGGAAGCCTTGGGCTAAGCGCGCTCGTGGCGACCATACCGCTGCTGACCTTCTTCATCATGCTACTCGTCGTCAAGGCACGCGCACACTGGTCGGCACTGGTAGCACTTGCCGCATCTATACTAGTGGCAAGCCTCGGCTTTACGATGCCCTTCGACTTAGCAGGACTCAGCGCGGTACGCGGCGCTATCTACGGTTTGGTCATCTGCTGGGTGATCCTCGGCGCTATCTGGTTCTACCAGGTCACCGTGCTTGCCGGACGCTTTGAAGACTTGCGCCGCACCTTCGACCGTCTGGGCGGCGGCGATTTGCGCATCCAGGCGATTCTGATTGCCTTCTGCTTCGGTGGTCTGCTTGAAGCCCTCGCAGGGTTCGGTGCTCCCGTGGCAATTACCGCGACCATGATTCTTGCCCTCGGTGTGAAGCCGCTCAAAGCAGCTATTACCGTGCTTCTTGCTAACACCGCTCCTGTGGCCTTCGGCGCCGTCGCCGTCCCGATTGTGACTGCAGGCGATGTTGGCGGCAAAGACCCGCACGTTATTGCAACTATCGTCGGTCACCAGGCACCGTTCCTGGCAATGTTCGTGCCCGTCATTCTGCTCTTCATCCTCGACGGTATGAAGGGTGTTAAAGACGCATGGCTCCCCGCCTTCGTCATTGGCATTTCCTTCGGTATTGCACAGTGGATCACCGCAGCAACCCCCGCATACAACCTCACCGACGTGGTGGCATGTATCGTCTCGATGGGTGCCGCAGTGCTCTTCCTGCGCTTCTGGAAACCGCGCGGCGTAGAAGGCGTGCGTGAGCGTTACGGCCTTCCTTCACAGGTCGAAGAGAAAGAAGCGCTGCCCGCCGTGCGTGTGTGGATGGCTCTTCTGCCCTACCTGATCGTGGTTGTTATCTTCGGTCTCGTGAACCTCAGTGCAGAGTTGAAGGCATGGCTGAAAACCGTGGCTATCAAAATCGATATTCCCGCGCTTAGCTCCCGCTTGGTCACCAAAGACGGCACAAAAGTTAAGGATGCTGTTTACTCCTTCACCTGGCTCTCGAACCCCGGTACCCTGCTGATTATTTCGGGTCTGATCGTGGGTGTTATCTACTTCCTCTTCAACGAGAAGGGCCGCTACGGGTTCAAGTTCCCCGCACTGTTCACCGAATTCGGTTCGGTCGTCTATCGTATGCGCTGGTCAATTCTGACCATTGCGTCGGTGCTGGCACTGGCATACGTCATGAACTTCTCGGGTCAGACCGTTGCCATGGGTACCTTCCTGGCAGGACTCGGCCCCGTATACGCTATCCTGGCGCCCGCACTGGGCTGGATCGGTACCGCAGTGACCGGCTCGGACACCAGCGCCAACGCACTGTTCTCAAAACTGCAGGTCTCTGCCGCCGAGAACCTGCACCAGGCCGGTATTTCTGGGGCAACCCCCGAACTGCTGCTGGCTGCTAACACCACCGGTGGCGTGGTCGGTAAGATGATCTCCCCGCAGTCCTTGGCTATCGCGGCAACCTCCGTGGATATGGAAGGTAAGGAATCCGACATTCTCAAGGCCGTGGTTCCCTGGTCGTTCGCCATGCTCGTGGTGGTCTGTATTCTGGTCTTCCTGCAGACCAACGTGCTCTCGTTCCTGGTTCCCTAACCGGTACGCTGCACATACAAACGCATAAACCACGATGGGGCGGTGTACTTCACGGTACGCCGCCCCGCGCGTTTCTCTCACCATTCCTCACAGGCTCAGGCACTCTCCCACCCCACCTGAGCCGCCTCAAACGCACACACGACGGGTTATTCTCACCCGCATCTTGAGACTTATTAGGATGGGAACACCTTATGACTCACCTGACAGACTCGACATCCCGCATACAAGAACGCAGTTACAGCATCATTCTTGAAACCTTCGAACGGCGGCTGCGCCTGGGCGAGCTGCGTGTCGGTGATAAGCTGCCTTCCGAACGTGCACTGGCCGAAAAACACGGAATTTCTCGGCCCTCGGTACGCGAGGCCCTGCGTATTCTCAACGCGCTGGGGCTGATTCGCTCCAGTAGCGGATCGGGACCGAAATCGGGCGCTATCGTCATCTCGGAGCCCTCCGACACCCTCAGCTGGGCACTGCGCATGCACATCGCAACCCGCAACCTGCCGGTCAAAGATGTGGTCTCTACACGTTTACTTTTGGAAGGACCAGCTGCACGTGCCGCCGCAAACGCCCCCGACTCCCCCGAACGCGATTTGGCGCTGGAAAATGCCCGCGAACATCTGCGTGAGATGGATCTTCCGCAGGTCTCGAACGAGCGTTTCCATTTCTGCGATACCCGCTTTCACTACGAACTTTCAAAGCTGGGCGGAAACATTGTGCTCGATACCGTGATCGATTCACTGCACATGGCGACTATCAGCTACGTGCAGGAGGCGGTGCCGCTGCTGCGCGATTGGGATTCCGTCAAGCAAACGCTTCAAGACCAGCACCGGGGCATTTACGAGGCGATTTCCACCCGTGACGAGGACGCCGCCTATGAGCGGGTGTGCGAGCACATCAAATGGTTCTATTCGCTCTCAGACCGCGCCCGCGACCAGCAGCGGGAACGGCAGGCTCAGGTGATAGATGCGGATGCGCTGCCACATCAGGTAGTGCTGCACGAGGAGCATCTGGCGTAGAAGCTCTCTCATATGCATTAGGCACAAAACGGGAACGTTTTCTATCCCTTCGCTACGTTGTGCCCTATCAGCTCCACTGCTTGGAGAAGATAAGGCATAGGTGTGGCTGGGGATTCGGCTAACTCGTTCGGCATAGGGTTGTAGTTCCCCGTAAGATGTGCGTTCCCGCATGCTTTTTCGTACTCCTCAAAAGGAAAATCTTGAGGAATAGTTTTCTCATCTTTCTCCGAGACTCCCGATAGCTGATGATAGTGCCGTTGCGCATCTTTCTGGTTTTGGTATTTTCTGACCCGTTCGTAATGAGCGTTAAGCCACACTTCAAAGCACGGTGCATTCACAACAGCGGCGATATCTTCGTCCGTACAACTCTTGATAAACTCACGTAATTTTTCACGGGTATGGTCGTCCTGATCTACCACAAGCCATACCTGATCATAGTTTTTAGACGTTCTGCCTATTACTTTTTGAAGTATCCACGTGGGATCTCCCGAAATAGCTTCTACCGTTACTGAATACTTTTCACGCGGTCCGTTGACCTTATCGCGTAACCATTCAAGGTAACGATGCTCCGTCACTTCACCATTGGTTACAACTAGGATAGTGGTCTTTATGCTGCGTTTCTTGGTGCTCTTAGCGCGACGGCTCATTGTTCCGTCTCTAAAATAGCACGTAACTCAGACATGTAGGTGGTGGGTATAGCTCCGAAAGCACCGGTGAGATACTGTTTCTGAATATTGCTCTTGGGACGGGTATCAAACTCTTCCAAGGAAAAAATTTCGCTCGCGCCTTCGTCATTTTTCTCGGTGAACCATACTTCAGGAGAATCGAGCAATCGCATGGGGATATTACCCAGCAGAGTAGCATCGTGCGAAGTAAAAATGAGCTGAGCTCCGGTACGGTTCATGTCAGGGTTCTTGAACATGCTCACCAATTCAGCCGCCAAAGTGGGATGCAGGTTAGATTCCAGTTCATCAACTACTAACACTGCACCCCCTTGGAGGGCTGCCACAGCTCTACCCGCAAGCACAAGCCAGCTGAGAGTACCATCGCTCTGTGCACTAAGCCCCAGCCTAACCTCTTCCCCATGTACTCCACGATGGTATAGATTAAGTGCTTGTGCGCTCTCTAACATATCTTCATGAGAAAGCTCAGGCCCGAAACCCGCTACTTGTCTAATATTTGCTACTTCAATAAACTCTGGTGGGAGTTTTTTACGGTCTACCTCAAGACGGGTAACTCCAATATCAGCCACTTGTGCTAATGCGCTCATAGAACGCTCCCACAGGTCGATATTACGAATTATCATACGCATTATTGTCACGATATTCGTCTGCCGTGAAGCCATACCATCCATGAAATAGAAATCGTAAGCAAGAACACGCGCCAAAGGTGCCAGGGTCTCATGCCCGTATTGCCGAGCAACCGCTAAAAACAGCTGATCTGGCTGTGTAATTTTACGAACCTCTTGGGTGGCGCCCTTCAGCGAGGACCCTGCCTTTACGGTAACTGTGGAGTCTTTTTGGGTGCGGCGCTCAAAGAGTAATCGTGCTGTACCTTTTGGGTAGGCATGCATGGTTTCAAGGGCTATAGCACCGCTTTTATCTGCCTGTACCCGATAGTCATAGCGCACCTGCTCGTGGGTGAAACTCAGCGTGTAGGTTGTCTGCGGGTTGAGAGGGTTCTGAAGCAGATAAGGATGATAAAGATGTCCCCCAGGCGCACGGACAGCCTGGCTCAGTCTGATAAGCGCACCACGCACAATGGTGCTTTTACCAGAAGCATTCGCCCCGAAAATAGCGGCCACTCGGCTCGTAGAGCTCTCCCAAGTCTGCCCATTTTTCGGCACCTGCGTTTTGAGGGAGGGAAGCACCATCGACAGGTACGCTTCATCCCTGAAACTTTCATAGTTTTCAACCGAAAATTCTAGAAGCATACGCCAACTCTAACAAAAATATAGGGTGTTTTGGGAAAATTTTTCCCTAAAACACCAGAATTTACCCCTGAGTACATAATATTCTAGGTAAAAAGAGCAACGCTGCATGAGGAGCATCTGGCATAGGAAACTCCCGTGAGCAGATAATATTGTGACGAGCAGATAACGGGTTGATATCTGCTCGTCACAATATTATCTGCTCGCGCATTTAGTCTATCTAGAACTTCGTGCCGGTCAGCCTCTCGTAGGCTTCAACATAGCGGGCGCGGGTCTTCTCAACCACATCCTCAGGCAGATGAGGCACGTTATCCGAACCGTCCCAGCCCGATTCCGGCGAGTGCAGCCAATCGCGCACAAACTGTTTATCAAAGCTCGGTTGGGATTTTCCGGGTTCGTACTCACTCGCATCCCAGAATCGTGAGGAGTCGGGGGTGAGCAATTCATCGCCAAGGGTGATTTCGCCGCGGTAAGAGTCGGTTCCGAATTCGACTTTGGTGTCAGCCAAAATAATGCCCTGCTCGCGGGCGATTTTTTCGGCGGTGCTGTAGAGTTCGAGTGAGAGTTCTTCTAGGCGGTTACCGATTGCGTGCCCTACTTCGGCGTAGAGTTCTTCGCGGGTTACCGGTTCATCGTGCTGGCCTACTTCGGCTTTGCCGGTCGGGGTAAAAATTGGGGTTTCGAGGCGTGACCCGTCCACAAGCCCCGCAGGGAGTTCGATGCCTGCTATGCTTCCGGTGTCGCGGTAACTTGTGAGCCCCGAACCCGTTAGATAGCCACGCACAATGCACTCGACCGGGAACATATTGAGCGATTTGCATATCATGGCGCGCCCTGCGACTGATTCGGGCACATCGGTTGAAATCACATGGTTTGGGATATGCGAAAGTTGTTGAAACCACCACAGCGACATTTGAGTGAGGATTTTGCCTTTATCGGGGATTTCGGTGGGAAGAATTTTATCGAAGGCACTAATGCGGTCAGAGGCGACGACCATGACGGATCCTGCGCGGATTTCAGCATCATCACTGACTGTTAGCCCGGCGGCGTCGTAGCGGCTTTCTTCGGGAACGTATAGGTCGCGTACTTTACCGGAGTAGACGTGCGTCCACCCCGGAATCATGGGTGGGTTGTTGCGGAAATTCATGGGAAGTTCTCCTGTGGGGCGAATGTGCGCGGCGTGTTTACCTATTCTTTACCTTACCGGACAATGCCCGCATCCCGCGATATGTGAATCCGAATGCGGCCGCAACGCCGTGTTCTCAGGTTTCAGCTATTAAGTTCTGTTACTTGGCGCCCAGCTGGAATACACCGCGAGCAGGTTGCTTTTGGTCGAGCAGGTAGGAAAATCCCACCTGTTCGACCAAAAACGACCTGCTCACGCGAATAGAGAATAGCGGTTAGTCGCGGAGTTCGGGCACGGTAATCGCCCCCTGCACCGCTTTGAGAGCGATATCGGTGCGGTATTGTGCGCCTTCCCAAGTAATAGCCTGTACCCCTTCATAGGCGGCATCGCGAGCCTGGGCGAGGGTATCGCCCAGGGCGACGACGGCGAGCACGCGACCGCCCGCCGTCACAATCTCTTCGCCCGCGACGGCGGTTCCGGCGTGCACCACATGCACACCGGGCACGTTGGATGCGTTCTCAAGCCCCGCAATCGCATCGCCCTTACGCGGGGTTCCCGGATAGTTTTCTGCCGCCATGACCACATCCACGGCGGTGCGGGGGTCCCATTCCAGGCGAGTGTCTTCGGCGATCTCGCCGTGGGATGCCGCAAAGAGCAGCTGCCCGAGCGGGGTGCGCAGGCGTGCCAGCACCGCCTGGGTTTCGGGGTCGCCAAAGCGAGCGTTGAATTCGATGACGCGCACGCCGCGGCTGGTAACGGCGAGCCCGCAGAAGAGCACGCCCACGAACGGGGTGCCGCGTTCTGCCATACGAACGATGGTGGGGCGGGCGATCTTTTCGATCACTTCGTCTACAAATCCTTCGGGCAGCCAGTCAAGCGGGGTGTAGGCGCCCATCCCACCGGTGTTCGGGCCTTCATCGTTGTCAAAGATGCGCTTGAAATCCTGCGCCGGAGAGAGCGGGAGCACGTTCTTTCCGTCGCTGATGACGAAGAGCGATACTTCGGGACCGTCCAAGAATTCTTCGATCACCACGGAACCGCCAGCGGCAAAGCAGGCGTTCGCATGCTCTAAGGCAGCGTCCCGGTTCTCGGTGACAACCACGCCCTTACCCGCGGCGAGCCCGTCGTCTTTCACCACATAGGGGGCGCCGAATTCATCAAGGGCTTGCGCCGCTTCGGCCTCGGTCGTGGCGACGAAGGCGCGGGCGGTCGGTACGTTTGCCTCCTCCATCACCTGCTTGGCGAATGCCTTGGAGCCCTCAAGCTGTGCCGCAGCCGCAGAGGGCCCGAAGACCGCGAAGCCCGCCTCGCGCAGAGCGTCGGAAACACCAGCGACTAGAGGTGCCTCAGGTCCGATAACTACCAGGTCTGCGGCGAGCTCGCGGGCGAGCGCAACAGCCTGCTCGGGGTTATTGGCGTCGATGGCGTGTACCGGAACGTCCTGAGCGATGCCCGCGTTGCCGGGTGCGCTGTGAACTTCGGTCACCTGTGGATCGCGCGCAAGCGCACGGATAATTGCGTGTTCGCGGCCGCCGGGGCCCAGTACCAAAACCTTCATGTACATAAGGGTACCGTGTCGGATGCGGCACCGACGGGGTTTGTAACACCCCATGACTGTGCTTTACCCAGTGATCCTCTGCCCCCATAACGTTTTTACCGTGTAACGTTTTATCCGCCGAATAGTGTTTTGAACCGTTCGGCTGTTTTCCACGTTTTGTGGTTCTCCCCGCGTTCGCAGGTTAGCTGCCCCAAGAGGCGCGGTAGCGAACCTCACCTACAAACGCCTCATATGCTTTCTGCTCTGCGGGTGGGAAGATGAAAATATAGGTTTTCTCACGGCCTTTAACGCGTGCCTGGATTTTCAGTGCTGGTCCGTGCCGCAGATTACCAAATATCAAACCGGTACCGGGCGCTAAACGCAGCCCGATGCCTACAGTTTCATGCACCACATCGTATTCGGGGAGTACTTGAATATCTGTAACCTCGTCCCAAGCAATACGCCGCCGAAACAGTGGCATGTACAGCAGATTAAAGCCTTCATGAGTGACACGTAACCGCTGGTAAGTATTCGCTAGCGAAGCTGTGATGATAGTAATCAGCAAGGCGATCATGATGAGGTCATACCGCCCGGGGTTCAGCCACGCGACCATGACCACAGGTATCAGAGCGATACCGGTAATCAGAAGCCGAAACTTTGCTGGCAAGTATATTTTGGGGTACTTACCCACGGTGACGGATCGTTGAGAGTGAGGGTTGTCCCCAAGGGCTGCAGGGTCTTCGGACATGATGCCTCCGCCGCGTTTTACTGTTCTACCAGTGTACCGGGAGCGTCCTTTCAGGCAGCTCACAAACGCCGTGTACGTAAGTCTTCTATGTCCCGCAAATTATCGGCAATATCAACGTCCATAAGGGCGACTGGATTCAGCCACTCGTTGCCGGCATTAACTGCACGCTGTGGGTGGCATACGGTATCTGGCGCGAGAAGAAAGACTGGCCCATCGTGATTGCGAATGCGCCCGGCATTATTTTTGGCGGTACGGCAGCCATCACCGCACTCATGTGATTTTATCCGCTAGAATTTCTATTTTTAGCACTATTATTGTGGGTATATGACTTCTCCTCAGCTTTCCCTCACAGACGCCGAACTCGTATTTCAGACTCGTAACGATCTGATCGAGACGACCCACCACGGTATTGTGGTGGTGCTCTCCCCCGAAGGCACCACCGATCTTGCCCTCGGAGACATGAGCCAGCCATTCTTTGCCCGCTCGGCGCTCAAGCCTCTGCAGGCTATCGGCACGCTCAAGTCGGGGGGCGCCGCTGCGTGGCGCGCAGGTAGCGATCGCGTGCGGGTCGCATCAGGGAACGTTCGAGCAGATGCGCGCGGTTCAAGACGTGCTTCAGGGCGCCGGTGTTGATGCGACCGCCCTGCTCTGCCCCACCGCCTACCCCGCTGATGCACACGCGCACGAACAGATGGTACGCGCGGATTTGGCGAAGACTCCGCTTGCGCATCCATGTTCGGGTAAGCATGCCGGGTTTCTGTGGGCGTGTGCCGCGCAGCTGGACCGCTCGGTTGTAGACCCGGATTCGCGTCAGTGGACGATGAAGGATTACTGCGACCCCGAGCATCCGCTGCAGCGCATGATTGCTGAGGAGATCGCGAGTTTTACGGGCGAGCCTGTGGGCACATCGGGCATTGACGGATGCGGTGCCCCCGTCGCAGCGGTCTCAGCTCTGGGTCTGGCGCGTGCCTATTCGACGCTTGGCACAGCGATTCGCAATATGGATGCGGATGCGCGCGCCTCGACCGTAGCGACTGCGATGGTCGACTACCCCGAGCTGATCCAGGCTCCCGGCATGCCCGATACGGTACTGAGTGAGCAACTGGATGCGGTCGTCAAGAGCGGCGCCGCCGGGGTATTGTGTGTGGGCCTGCGTTCTGGCGCATCTGTGGTCGTGAAGATTTCCGACGGCGCAACTCGTGCCGCCTACCCGGTGGCGCTGTGGGCGCTGGAAGCTACGGGGCATCTGCCTTCCGAGCAGGTGCAGCAGCTTCTTCCGCAGGTGACTCGCCCCGTGATTGGCGGTGTGCAGGATAATGCGCCCCGCGAGGTTGGAGGCTGGGTTCCTGGTGCCGATCTGGAGCCGCTGGTGGGTGAGAGCGCGTGAGTGTGCGCCGTCGAGTTTCGGAGGCTGACGGCGCGGCGGCCTTTGCACAGGTTAGACAGGTTTTTGATACTGTGCTTTCCGGAGAGAAACCGCTTGCCGATCAGGAAAATCGAGCCGATATAGAACAAGCGTTCGCTCGCCTGCCGCGCGCTGTGCGCGCTACCGCAGTGCGGTACGCCCTTGAAGAGCTCGCCACTCTCACCCCCGGCAACAGTGTGGAGGTTCGGGTTCCGCCCTACGGGGTTACCCAGTGTATTGCCGGGCCTCGCCATACCCGCGGCACTCCGCCGAGCGTAGTCGAAACGAGCGGGTTCATCTGGTGTGCGCTGGCTGCCGGTGCCCTGACCTGGGACGATGCGAGCGCATCCGGACTACTGACCTCTAGCGGCGAACGCAGCAATCTATCCCGCTACTTCCCCTTGTTCTAGGCGCCGAGCTACCTGATAACGGCACCTCAAGTCTTATCGCGCACGCCCTAGAGCAGGCAACATTCCTTCAGCCGCGTTTTCTGTACCCCGCCGTCGCCAAGAATCATTAGGCAGGATTCACCCCAAAAGATAGACTTGAAGACATGAGTAGCGCACACACACCTTCTAATTCCCACTCTGATTCTTCGGAGCCAGATTCCCCCCACGCCCGAAGCTGAAGCATCCCCTGAAGCCGAGGTTGAGTACTCACAGGTGCGGGTTCGCCGTGCCCCGTCGGTGGTAGCTTTCATGATGCTGGGGCTCATCATCGGACTTATTGCGGCGTTTATTTCGGTGATCGTGGGTCCAGGCGATCCGTCATATTCTGAGACATCAGTGTTCGGTGTTATCGCGGTTATTTACGGTGCCGTCGGTGTGGCGTTGGGCGCCCTCGTGGCCCTGTGGCTTGACCGCCGGTCCCTCAAAAAGTCCGTAACGGCGCAGGTTGAGCCAGAGTCTAAAGAAGAGGATGAATAGGAGCGAGCGGCGCATCCTAAAACGCTTGGCGGAGCCAAACGTGACATATTCATCGCTCCTGCGGGCGTTAAATTTCGTAGCGTACACCACAGAGTGGCGTGAAAGAGGGTAGACTAGAAATGTCTGTGTACTCCCCCGAGGGTACAGCTGCCCGGCGGCTCACACACCCGCGCGCAGACAAGACTTTCCCGCAGTCCCAACGTCGAAAAGATGTGAATTGATTCGTCCTGACGGAAAACTCACTCACGATCTCGATCCGATAGACCACGGACCCAAGGACGCCTGCGGCGTATTTGGTGTCTGGGCTCCCGGTGAGGACGTGGCAAAACTAACCTACTACGGCCTGTATGCACTGCAGCATCGCGGGCAGGAATCCGCCGGTATCGCAACGAGCAACGGCAAGCGCATCCACGTGTATAAAGACATGGGGCTGGTGTCTCAGGTTTTTGATGAGGCCACGCTCAGCTCTATGCCGGGCGAACACGCTATCGGGCATGCGCGCTACTCCACGACCGGCGCCTCCCATTGGGCGAACGCTCAGCCGACTCTGGGTACCACACCGCACGGTACGCTTTGCTTGGCGCATAACGGCAACCTGACGAACTCGGCTGATCTTTACGATAAGCTGCTTCAGAAGAACGGCGGAAAGCCCCCGGCGTTTGGTGAGCTGGCGCAGGGCAATACGACCGATACCGCACTGGTAACCGCGCTTTTAGCCGAGCACGATTTTGATTCTCTAGAAGAAGCCGTTCTCGATCTGCTGCCCACCCTGCGAGGCGCATTCTGCCTCACGTTCATGGACGAGCAGACTCTCTATGCGGCGCGTGACCCGCAGGGCGTTCGCCCGCTGGTGCTGGGGCGTTTGGAGCGGGGCTGGGTGGTTGCCTCCGAGACTGCGGCACTCGATATTGTGGGTGCATCTTTTGTGCGCGAGGTTGAACCCGGCGAACTTATTACGATCGACGAAAATGGCTTGCGTTCACACCGTTTTGCTGAGGCAAAACCCGCCGGATGCGTCTTCGAATACGTCTACCTGGCTCGCCCGGATACCACGATTGCGGGGCGCTCTGTCTACGAATCCCGCGTGGAGATGGGGCGCCAGCTCGCCCGTGAACACCAGGTCGAAGCAGATTTGGTGATGCCCACGCCAGAATCCGGCGTCCCTGCGGCCATCGGCTACGCCGAGCAGTCCGGCATTCCCTACGGTAACGGCCTGGTCAAGAACGCCTATGTGGGGCGCACCTTCATTCAGCCTTCGCAGACCATTCGCCAGTTGGGTATTCGGCTGAAGCTAAACCCGCTTAAATCCGTGGTTGCGGGTAAGCGCCTGATTGTCATTGACGATTCGATCGTGCGCGGCAACACTCAACGAGCCCTAGTACGCATGCTTCGTGAGGCTGGGGCGAAAGAGGTTCACGTGCGTATTTCTTCCCCGCCCGTGAAATGGCCCTGTTTCTACGGTATCGACTTCGCCTCACGCGCAGAGCTGATCGCGAACGGTCTTTCGGTGGACGAAATTTGCGCTTCTCTCGGTGCCGATTCGCTCGGTTTTATATCGGAAGACGGCATGATGGCGGCAACCGAGCAGCCCGCGAAAAACATGTGTACGGCGTGCTTCACCGGCAAATACCCGATTGAGCTCCCCGCGGAGGAACGCCGCGGCAAGTCTCTCTTCGATGCCGAAGAAGGCAAGGGCGGTCCGCTCGCCGGCAAGGCGGCGGAGGTGACCGTTGAGCGCCCGGTACCAAGCAAGCCCGAGCATGCGGAGGCTGTCTCCATTGAAACCCGCACCGGTACCGATACCCTGGAGAACAAGTTCGATACCGCCGCGCTTCCGGTGGTTCAGGCGCAGGCTGGCTCTGCGCGTCCGCATCCGTCGAGTCTGTTCAGGAAGCTCAACAACTGGCACCGGGCATGTGCAATCCCGGTCCCGATGCCGATCTTGAAGCGCTTTTGACCGAGGAAGACTTGGTTTCCGCACACGTTAATTCACGCCCTATAACCCCGAAGGACTAATAAACCCATGAGCGAAAACAGCACCTCTGTAACCTATGCAAGCGCTGGCGTTGATGTTGAGGCGGGCGACCGCGCCGTCGAGCTGATGAAGGATGCGGTGAAGGCGACTCACAACGCTTCGGTAATCGGCGGTGTGGGCGGTTTTGCCGGGCTGTATGACCTCTCGGCGTTGTCCTCATATCGCAAGCCCTATTTGGCGACTTCTACGGATGGTGTGGGCACGAAGGTTGCTATCGCGCAGGCGCTCGATATTCATGACACGATTGGCTACGACCTTGTGGGTATGGTCGTGGACGATATTGTGGTGTGCGGTGCGAAACCCCTTTTCATGACCGACTATATTGCTACGGGCAAGGTTGTTCCCGAGCGTATTGCTGATATTGTGCGGGGTATTGCCGGGGCTTGCAAGGTTGCCGGTACCGCGCTGGTGGGCGGCGAGACGGCGGAGCATCCGGGGCTTTTGGCTGAACATGAGTACGATGTTGCCGGTGCCGCAACCGGTCTAGTGGAGGCCGATGAGCTGCTCGGTCCAGACCGCGTGCGCGAAGGTGATGTGCTGATCGGTATGGCATCTTCGGGTATTCACTCGAACGGGTACTCGCTGGTACGCAAGGTGATCGATGTGGCGGGCTGGGGCTTGGATCGTCAGGTGGACGAGCTCGGCCGCACTTTGGGCGAGGAGCTCCTAGAGCCTACTCGCGTGTATGCGGCGGATTGTCTGGATTTGGCGGCCGCATTCCCGGTCAATGGTACTGATGGGCAGACCGGTCACGGTATTCGTGGGTTCTCGCATGTGACCGGAGGCGGTCTCGCCGCTAATCTGGCGCGTGTTTTGCCTCAGGGTTTGGAGGGCCGTGTGGACCGTTCAACCTGGCAGATTCCCGCGATTTTCTCGCTTATCGGTTCGCTCGGTCAAGTTCCACTCGCCGACTTGGAGCGCACCCTGAACCTGGGTGTGGGCATGATTGCGATTGTTGATCCTGCGGTGGCGGATGCTGCGGTGAGTCGTCTGAATGAGCGCGGTATTTCATCCTGGATTATGGGTGATGTGGTGAAGGCTGGCGACGCCGATCTGAATAACCCTGACTATGTGCAGGGTGCCAAGGGCGTTGATGGAGGCGCGGTGCGGCTTTACGGCAGTTACGCGGTCTAGCTTGTACTCTGGTACGTTTTCACTGTACCTCTTCCCCGCAGCTCAGCAACCCGCGAGCGGATGATTTTTGACGAATCATCTGCTCGCGTTTTGTGTGCTGTTGCGGCGATCTTATTAGGCAATAGTGCTAATTTTGCGCAGACTTTAAATCTTCACTCAATACTTGGCTACCTATCATCTTGCACTTGCGGAAAACTTTAAAGTATTTCAAGACCTTAAATCTCGAATATCAAATAGTGTGATGTATATTAAATGCATTATTATTTTCCCCAGGGGAATAAATTAGACCCTAATTTTACCGCGCAAAATCAAGGGTTTCCGCAATATTTTAATAGTAAAACTTTATGTGTAAATATATTTTAGTGCGAAATATATAAAAATATTTTGAGTTGAAATACTTTCAAGATGCACTTTTCCAAAACGCCCTATATTCTATTTTTTGATGACGAGTTCAATCACAAATTCGCCATCACATATATTCACTCACACATAACTGAACATAGGACATTTCATGTCACTCATCGAACACCCTACGGTGAAGCGGACCCGCATGGCGGCGCTGAGCGTAGCGGGTATCGCATCCCTGATGGTAGGGCTCTGCGCACCGTCCGCTCACGCCGCACCCGCATCGCCGGTATCAACGAAAACCGGCGTTCCCACAGCCGCACAGGCTGAGGATATTCTGACTGCAACCTCGGCACAGCAGCAGGAACAGGGCTATGACCGCTTTATCATCAACTATGCCGATCAGGCCAAGAACGACCTCAATATCGCGGGGCTGGAATCTGGCGAATACTCCGAGTTTGTGCCCGAACTCTACCAGGGCATCGAGAAGAGCGTAAATTCGCTTGACGAGCTCCTCGGCGTTAAAACCACCTATGTGCGTGATACCGCGCAGAATGATTCGGTGGTCTCTCTGTCAAAGCCGCTGAATGCACAGCAGGCAAAACAGTATATGCAGACGCTCGCCGAGAACCCACAGGTGGACTCGGTCGAGCCCGATCTCAAACGCCAGCCCACCGGTAGCCTCCCCGGCTCGGACAAGGTCGATTTCAACGATCCTAAGATGTCACGCCTGTGGGGTTTCACCACTATCAAAGCCGATTATGCGCTGAAGCACGCAGGGGATCACCAGGTGACCGTTGCCGTGATCGATACCGGTGTTACCAAGCATTCAGATCTGGATGAGAATGTGCTGCCCGGCTACGATTTCGTGTCGGATGCCTCCGCGGCGCGCGATGGCAACGGACGCGATAACAACCCCCAGGATGAAGGCGACTGGACCACTGAAGGGCAGTGCGGTTCTGGGGCAAAAGCCACCAATTCAACCTGGCACGGCACCCATGTTGCCGGGACTATAGCGGCCGTCGGCAACAACAACATTGGTATTGCCGGGGTAGCCCCGAAGGCCAAGATCGTGCCGGTGCGCGTCTTGGGTGCCTGCGGCGGCTACGACTCAGACATCATTGATGGGATGATCTGGGCATCCGGTGGGTCCGTGAGGGGTGTACCCGCGAACCAGCACCCCGCGCAGGTTATCAACATGTCTTTGGGCGGTGCCGGGAAATGCTCGCGCACCTACAACCGTGCCATCGAGTCCGTGAACAAGCGCGGCAGCATCATCGTAACCTCCGCCGGAAACTCAAATCAGAATGCTTCGGCTCAGATTCCCGGCAGCTGTGACGGCGTGATCAATGTGGGCGCAAGCAACCCTGGAAATTCACGTGCACCCTACTCTAACTACGGCTCGACCGTTGCCGTCAGCGCCCCCGGCGGCGATTTTAGGCAGTCGGGTGTGGGCGTTCTTTCGCTGGTAAATAAAGGCAAGACTGTTCCCGAAAAGGAAGATTACGCCGAATATGAGGGTACCTCGATGGCGGCTCCTCACGTTGCGGGCACGATTGCCATCATGCGGTCAAAATACCCGAACCTGAGCTACGAGAAGGCTCTGGATATTCTGAAATCCACCGCTAACCCGATCACCTGCGATCGTGACTATTGCGGCGCCGGCATTATAGATGCGGCTAAGGCGATGGATAAGGTCGATGAGCTCGTAGAATCGGAGAAACAGCCGAGCCCTGCACCGACTCAGCCTGCACCGTCCGAACCCGCTAAGCCTGCACCCGCGCCATCTGAAAGCTCTACTCCGGCACCGGCTGAAACCTCAAAGCCCGCGCCTGCGCCCACACCTACCCCAACGCCTGCGCCGAGCAAGCCTGTACGCCCGATTGCACCCCCGCCGTCGAAGCCGCTGCCCACGCTGCCTCCGTATGAGGAACAGCTGCCGGTTCTGCCGATCAAGCCCAAACCTTCGCCGAAGCCTACCAAGCCCGCACCGGTTGAGACTCCTAAGCCGAGCCCGGCTCCCGTGGAAACCAAGAAGCCCGAGCCCGCACCTTCGGAGTCTTATAAGCCAGCGCCTCCTTCATGGTGGTACTGGTACGACTACCCGGGTCAAGGCTACTACTCCCCCAGCCCCTGGTACGATCCCTGGTCGGGATACGGTGCATGGAATCGCTGGGATTACGGATACGGTTCTTGGGGCGGTTGGGGATACCACCGCGGACACCGTGGAAGCTGGCACAACACCTCGTGGATGCACCGTTCAGGGCATCCGTGGTGGGCATCGTACTCCTACGGCTGGGGTAACAGCTACCGCGGCTACGGCTACTATAACGTAGGCTACCGCTACTAAAAGCCCCTGACGGATAACACATAAAAAGGCTCTTGATATACATCAAGAGCCTTTTTAGTAAGAAGTGAAATAGAGAAAATATGTGCAATTTTAAGTCTACATAAAATTTTACTTTATGTGTGATGCATGTCTATGATATAGGACATCATACAAATCTCATCCATGCTCAACACACGGGGTTTATTTGAGTAATTGATGAGGGCAATAACCGCATCGCGCCTGTCTGCTCTGCACAATATGTAGCGGCTATGAGGCATGATGCGGTGCTGCGCTGCTATGAGGCATAGTAGCCTCACAACCTTGAATATCTGGAGAACCCCATGAGTAAACACAGCCTTTTGCGGGCAAATATCCCTTTGAGACGCACAGTATTCGCGATAGGTGCGAACCAGCTGTCAGACGCTATGTCTTATATAAGTGTTCCCCTAATCATGCTGTTCCTCACCGGCTCCCCCGAAAACGCGAGTCTTGCCCTCTTTGCTACAGGTGTAACACGCATACTGGCGAGCTTCCTGACTGGAGTTATTGTCGACAGATATAAGCCCACATACACTCTTACGCTTTCATGCATGGGGCAGTGCATCACCTGGATAGTCCTAACCCTGTGTGTTCTCGCAAACGTCGGTTCTGTTCCAATTCTGATAGGCATCCTGTGCGTGATGGCACTGGCATCATCGTTCGATTACCCCAGCGAGCAGGCTATTATCGCACGGGTGGTGCCTACCAAACAGCTCGGGTACGCCTCTGGATTAGGAGAAACACGAGAATCTGCCGCAAACCTAATTGGCAGCCCGTTAGCGGGTCTACTCGCCTCCACTTCTTTGATTCTGACCGCTTGCGTGCACGCGTTTGTCAATTTCACAGCTTTTCTGGCGGCACCTAGTTCATCTACTGTTGTGCATGCCGAGCGTAAGCACCGGCAGGCAGGCAGTGAAACTACGGTGTCCGATACTGTCATCGATACACAATCTACCGGATTTTTTGCCGACCTCGCCCAAGGGCTCATGTATGTTGTGAAGAACCGTGTTCTTGTAGCGATCGCATCTGTAGCCTGCTGCGCGAACTTTGCCGCAACAGGACTGCCACTCGTCTTCATCTATTATTACGCGGAACAGGGTATTGCGGCCTACAGTATCGGTATTTTTGCCTGTGTTTTTGGTGCCGGAGTGCTCTTAGGGTCCCTAACAGTCGGGTGGATGACGGAGCGTTTCGCCTTAGGAACATTGGGTGTGCTGGCGGTCGGGATGATGGTCATATGCTACATGACAGCGGCGTTCACCCACGACTATTTTTGGATAACCTGTGCGCTGATGCTTATTTCGGGAGTGCCGCTTCCTGCCTTCAATTCCAGTATCGTCGCGTATATCAATGCTTCGACTCCGGTAGACATGATAGGACGTGTACATTCGGCGCAGGGCATCCCGAATATGCTTCTAGCTCCTGTGGCGGCATTGCTTGCTGGCATCATGTATGTGCAGTGGGGGATTTCCAGAACGGTTCTCTTTTACGGATCGTTTATGGTTTTGGCTTTGATCCTGATGCTCTCACAAAGAAGTCTTCGCACACTGCCTAAACTTTCGGAAATGGCCCCGGCTTCTGACTAAGTAATCTATGTTCCCCCTCCCTATAAAAGACTCATTATTTGAATAATGAGCCTTTTATAGGGAGAGACCTACGCCGCAGGATGTTCTACGAAGAATGCGTGGCAAGCTCGCATGAGCGCTCGTTTTGCTCCGTAGTCTGCGGAGGCGGTGCCGGCAGGAAAACCCACCGACGCTGCACCGCGAAACTGAGGGGAATCAAGGTCAGCTCGGTCAGGATCTTCGCCACGATGAGCACAACCCCGAAAGCGGTGAGAACCTCCATCAGCGCAGCATTTGCAAGCAAAATCCCCACCGCTAAAATCGCATAGCGCCCCAGAGACGCCGCCCGCGAGGGGCGATCGGCACCGTCGTTCATGAGAATACGGTTAATACTGAAATTCGTCAGCGCCGAGATAATGCGCGCTAACACAATCGCCGGAAGCAGGGCAAAACCCGCGCCTACGAGGGCAAAGAGGGCGAGCGCATCCACGATAAACCCGGTGCAGGAGGATACTAAGAATCCCAACAGCGGCGCGTAGATTCGTGCGGAATCGCGGATCGGGCGGAAATGACTGCTCGGGTTCCCCGGCTCATATACTTTCACGATGGGCAGCTCAATAAGCTCCACCCCGGCCCGGCTAGCACGAAGCAGCATTGAAAACTCGTATTCGTATTTATCGCCGCGCAGGCTGAGAGCCCAATCAATCATCTGTGTGGTAAACCCGCGAAGCCCCGTCTGGGTGTCGGAAATGCGAGTGCCCGTCGCCAGCGTAAAGAACCCGACGGTAAGTGCATTACCCAACCGGGAACGCAGAGGAACGGTGGGTTCAGTGACCTCGGCGCGAGTATCCTGCAGGGTGCGTACCCCCAGCACGAGGGCACGTGTACCAATGCTCGCCATTCGCTCGGTTTTAGCGCCCACTCGCAGAATATCGCGGGGTAAATGCTGCCCGTCAGCATCCGCCGTTACCACAATGTGATCGGACCGATGCGTCCGTGCCCACGCCAGCCCGGTGCGCAGGGCCGCGCCTTTTCCACGGTTTGCAGGGTGGGCAATAATCGTGACGCCCCGAATCGCCAGCTCGGTAAAGATCGGCACGTAGGTACTTCCCGAGCCGTCATCGACCACCAGGATTTCGGCGTGCGCATCCAATTCTATGATCTGCTGTGCCAGCCGCACGAGAGATTCATCCGGTTTATAGGCGGGTATCAGGATTATCATGATGCGCTCCCGGCGATGTACAGAATATCGCTGGTTCCGCGTTCTTTGGTGCCGCCCATTGGCTTATTGACTAGCTGGTTGTTGAAGACCATCACCGAAGATCCGCCGCCGTCTAGGTTATAGGCGCTCACGCATCCGAGTTCCTTGAACATATAGGCGAATTCGGGCATGGTAACTCCGCGCGAATACCCGTCGGAACGCCCATCGACCACGATAAATACGAGGTGGTTCTGACCGAGCACGCCCACGCCGGTACGCGGCTGGTTGCCTTGAATGGAGTGGTTGCCGAAGTTGGTATCGACCTCAACCTGATCGATGCCGCTGACAACCTCTGAGTCCCGCACGAGTGCCGGCCCGAAGGAAAGCGTATTCCAGACGCCTTCGTTGAGGAGCTGCTGCGCGTTCGTGCCGGTTTCGTCGTAGAGTTTGACGGAGCCGTCTTGATAGAACGCGAGCCCTTCACGGGCGCCGGAATCGCGGTATGCCACACCGTTGCGAATGACGATGCCGGTGTCACGGAACCCGTAGTAGTCGCCGTTAATCGCCCAGATACCGTTGTGCTGCGCGGCGATATTGGAAGGCGTGTCGATAATGTTTTGCCCGAATTTGTTGTTGGCGAAGGCTCCGCGCAGCAGGGTCATGGCGTTGAGTTTGATCTCTGCGGCAAAGGAAACGACCGCGTTGTTGCCGCTTCCTTCGGTGGATTTAGTAATGGTGATAGAGCCTTCGCTGGCGCTCAGACCATCAGAGGTGACCTTAACGTTGGTGAGTTCGCTGGGATTTGAGGCACCGTCAGATGATGAATTATTATTCTTTGCTTGTTGTGATTTTTCATAGGCTACGGTGTCGTCAATCTGCGTATGCTCGGCAAGATAACGATTATATGCCCAACCAGCACCAACACCTGCGACGGCAAGGGTGCCAAGGCCGCCTCCCAAGAGAACGCGCCTAGTTACTTTCTTTTTCTTGGGTTTCTGGGATGTTTCAGCAGTCTCTTCGACCTGTTCGACCGACAGTGTTGCGGTAGTATTTCCGTTCTTCATGATTCTAGAATGCGTGGCATTTCTCGTTTTAAAACATGAAGAAGCTATGTTTTAGCTATGTATGAGTATTCATTTCCGGGGGTTGTCTCACCATGCGCATATACTCCACACAGCTTGATGCTTTAGATGCCAGACCGTTTTAGTCCGATTTCTATTTCGCGAGTTATTGTGCATCGGGCGGCTTAAATAACCGCAAAATGCACAATAACCCTCAAAATGGACCTGCCGCCTCTGCGTGATACGCGCTTACGCGCCGGTGAGGTTATCGAGGTGCCGCTTTGTGACGGAGTCGAAGAGGTCAAGGCTCTGTGCGGAGCGTGCTATCAGCTGCGCGCCCTGCACCGTGCAGAATAAGGACTCCGCCTCTGTCTGCGCGCGCTCGGGGTCGTACCCGGCGTGCTCAAAACACTCGGCGAGCCAGCGAATATTCTTAGTCTGAAAATCTGCGGTGTTAATCTCGGCAGGCTCACGGTTTTCAGCTTGGGCGCGCAGGGGCACGAACGTTGCGTTGATATGCGTTCCCCGTTTCGCCGTCTTCTTTTCCTCTTCAGCATCATAAGCGGATGCGCTCTGCCCCAGGGATTCCAGCGCCAACATTGAGCAAAGGCAGAGTTTATAGCCCTGTTCCAGGTTCGCACGGTAGGGCCTCATATAGGCTTCGAGTTCTTCGCGGAGGCTGTGTGCCGCATCCACACCCTGGTGCAGCGTCTCAAAAAAGTCTGTGCTGTACTTTTCGAAGGCTGCACGCACGAGATCGGATTTCACAGGGAAATAGTAGTGAATGCTGGGTTTTTTGATGTTCATTTTGCGCGCTATATCTGCGTAGCTAAAAGCGTTGACGCCGTTCCTTTGGATATAGTCGGTGGCTATGCGCACAATATCATCTTTAGTTCCCATCATTCTCTCCTTATGTGATCGTTAAAATCCCCTCGACCGTTGGAGCGGGGGCTGCGATGCGAATTCGCCTTGTCATCACTGCGGTAACCGAGGACAATTCCCGCGAGTGCGATTTCATTGGCGGGAATATCCAGGTGGGCACGGACCTTATTCGGGTATTGTACATTTTCGTAGGTGACACTATCGTATCCATACCGCAGGATGCCCGCCAGCATCAGCAGATGCGCAAACAAGCCAACATGAAAACCCGTAGGCCGCTCAAGCACGCCCGCAGAGTATATAAAAAACCGGCCCAAGCCACCCTGCAGGGTGCTTAAGCCGGTTCACGTATGAGCGTAACGCTAGGGCTCTACCGCTACACCTCATCATCATATTTGGCATATTTCTCCGCGTATGCCGAGTAATCATCCTCATCATCATAGCGACGAGAAGATGATTCGGAGGATTTAGTGTTCTTAGCGTTGAGCTCGCGCTCAAGTGCACTGTAGTCGGTCTCGGGGCTGAAGTACTTCATCTCCCGAGCCTGCCGTGTTGCCTTAGCCTTCTGACGGCCGCGCCCCATGGCGTGACCCCCTCTTTCCTCATGTCCGCAGCCACCACACCCAAGGCGCGCATAACCCACGGATCGCTCTCTAGTCTTTCCTATGTTCTAGGGTACCTTGTTTTACCCCTCAATGTCTTGTTGATTGACAGATTCATGCTCAGAAAATCTGTCGAATCTTCAGTTTCTTCGCCTGAACTCCGGCGAATTATGCATAAGGTTTGGGCTCCACCTCGCGCATTATACGCTGATGTGGAGCCCAAACCTTTGTAGGAGCCTTCTATAAGAGCCGCGCGTAGCAACCCATCTCTACAAGCCCGAGACTCAAAGATTTTATCCCCAAGTCCCTGGGAACAACCCGCACTAGCTGGCTGTAAAGCTACCTAGCTCGGTCGCACCGGATGCCAACGACGCTGCGTTGGAGTCCACAGCCGATGTTGTAGTGTACACCGTGTAACTCTGACCCTTGACGATCGATGAGCTAGAGACGAGAACCAACTGCACATTCGACTTGGTGACTTTATAGTTAGCCACCACCTTACCAGATGAATCCGCTACTTGAACCGTGGATCCTTGCTCAAATCCGGAACTATTGGTCAGTTTCAGGTAGCCGCTCGTCGAGTTGGTGGAGGGAGCCTCGAACATATCTGCCGTGCTGCCGCTGAGAACCGTGGCACCGTTGAGGAGCAAGTCGCCGTTGGTATCCAGCGCAGCGTTACCGCCTTGGCTGGGACCGTTCACTATCAGCGTTCCTCCAGAAAGAGTTGTGACACCGTTCGAATCAATGCCATCGCCCTCAGCATTGACGGTAACGTGACCGCCGCTCACGTTGATTGCAGCATCGATAACCTCAAAGGTTCCGCCACCACCACCGGGCATACCACCCTGCGGGGGCTGACCCATCCCCTGCTGGCCGGTACCTGTAGTGCCGTCCTGGGCGTTACCGCCGGGCATTGCCGGAGGCTGCCCCATGTTCTGGTTGCCTTGGTTCTGGGTGTTGTTCTGCTGCTGAGCAGTGCCTGAAGTTCCGTTCTGAGACGTACCGTCCTGCGAGGTTCCAGACATCGCAGGAGGCTGAGGCTGACCTGTCCCCTGCTGTTGTTGATTGGAGGCTCCGTTCTGTTGCCCACCCGGCAGGCTGCCCTGCTGCTGGTTGTTCTGCTGCTGATTGGCAGTATCAGAGGTGTTCACGGATGAATCCGTGCTTTCAGAATCGCTTGTCTTCAGCGAGGCATTCATGCCGTCATCCGCGCTCGTGACGTTTACATCGCCGCCAGAGACATTGATGTACTGTGCCTCAATGCCTTCATCGGACTGTTCAACCGTCAGGGAGCCCCCGGAAATTTCGACGACCCGAGAGGCTTTGAAACCGTCATCGCCCGCATTCACGGTCACGGTACCGTTGCTCAGGCGGGTCCAGCCCTTCCCCTCGTCGGTATCGTTAGTGGATTTAATGCCGTCCTGCTGCGCGGTCACGTTAATAGTGCCGCCTAGGATATCCACATAATCCTTGCCCTTGATACCGGTGTTCGCCGCATTGACCTCAAGAGTGCCGCTGGCAATCACAAGGCCGTCACTCGTGTGAATGCCGTCTTCGTGGTTGCCGTTCACCTTCAGGGTGCCTTCACCCGCAATCGTCAGGTCGGCCTTGGAATAGACCACAGCATCCGGATCATCTTCCCCCGTTGCGGTGTAGTCTGCGCCGTCGCTTATCGTATTGGTGGTGCCGGATGCGCTGTAAAGAATAACCTCGTCAGCGTCTACCACGTTCAGCGCGGCACCGCTGGAATTCGTGATGTTTGCGTTATCGAGAACGAGCCGAACCGCGTCGCTGTCAGCGGTTTCAACCTTGATCTGCCCCTGGTATTCGCCGGAGAGTTTGTACGTGCCAGCCTTCGTGATGGTCAAGGTGCCATCTTCAACGGTAACGCCGTCCGTTGCGGTGGGGTTTGACAGGTCAATCGCGGTTTCGGAGGAAGTGTCCCAGCTGAGATCCTGTTCCGAATAGTGAGTATCGACGTCGAGTTTTTCGCCGCTCTTTACGTTGGTCGAGAATGACGAGTTACTGGCGGCAGTATCGGTGGCGGTTGCCGAGGATGTTGTCGCAGTCGTACCGACTGAGCTATCCGCCGCCGTCGTGCCAGAGGCGAGGGCGTTGCTTGTAGTTGAGCATCCGGTGAGCGCAAGCGTCGCGAGCAAAGTTACCGAGGTTGCCGAAGTCAGTATTTTTTTATTCATGGGGAAAGAATCACTTTCTATCTACACTGTTTGAGCAGTTTGTGAGTATTTTCAGGGTTTACATCCGAATTCTACGGGGTAACGGGTACCAGCCGCATCAAATTCACGGGTTCCTGCAGGCTCCTGATGTATGTGTCGTGTGATAGAAATTGGATTTTCTGATGCATATTTGTGGCGTGCACCGCCACCCGCGCCGGAGTTTTATGTGATGGTTTTATCCTGCGCAGGCTAAAGGTTGGAATAGGATTCTCTCCTCTCGTTATGTTTTATAGATCAGGGGTTGATGCCGTGAAAGTTCCACGTTCAACGGCACCAGGTGCAAGGGTGGTGGTCTTCGGATCCACCAGCGTGGGTGCTAGGTAAAGAGTATATTCTTGACCCTTCACGATAGAGGGATTCGAGAAAAATACTTGTTTAACACCCGGAGTAATCACCCGGTAGTTTGCAACGACTTGTCCGGCAGAATCTACTACCTGAACAGACTGCCCTTGTGGGAAAGTATCGTTATCTGCAATTCGCAGATACCCATTTGTGGAGTCGTCGATCGGGCGCTTGAAAAGCTCTACACCACCGCCGCCAAATGAGATCCTGGCGTCGTTACTTACAGTAATGTCACCATTTGGATCAATAGGGTCATTGGCATCGTCTTGAGGACCGTTGATTAGCAACTCGCCTCCTGTGTAGAACTCGTGTCCGTTAGAGTCCATGCCGTCGGCACCCACGTTGAGGGTTACATTTCCACCGGTCATGTTGATCACGGTATCAATAACCTCTGTGGTATCGCGGGCACCACCCAAGGGTACGGGGCTGGCATCCGGCTGGTCGCTGTCTTCCTTCTGATCCTCATACTCTTGATCATTAGGTAGCTGGTCTTTGAGCGAGGCATTCACGCCGTCGTTATTGCTGTTGATGAGCGTATTGCCGCCATGAATATTGACGTATTGCCCTTCAAGCCCTTCTTCAGACCCTTCGATGGTGAGCTTCCCGTCCAGAATCTCAAGGGTGCGCAGCGCCTTGATGCCGTCGTCACCAGCACGAAGAACAGTGTCACCGCCAGCCACGCGCGCCCATCCAAGGCCTTGTTTTTCGGTGTTGGTGGCTTTAATCGCGTCTTTTGCGGCTTCAATACGCAGGGTCCCGCCCTGAATATCCACGTAGTCCTTGCCTTTAAGCCCGGTCTTCGAGGAATTAATGTTGAGGGCACCGCCGGCAACAACCAGTCCTTTGGTGGTGTGCACCGTCTCGTCAAATTTGCCGGCGATATTCAGCGTTCCATCGCCCGCAAGGGTTAGGTTAGCGGTTGAGTAGATCGTAGAATCTGCCTCTTTTTTGCCCTGAACTGCGTATTCTGGGCCGTCGCTGAGGTTATTGGTGCTGCCCCGGGACGTATAGATAACGGCTTCGTCGGCAGAGGCAACGTTAATAGCAGATCCGGTGTCGTTTGTGATGGTAACGCCATCAAGAATGAGCTGAACTTTATCTGTCTTAGGGGCTTGAACCTTCACTTGCCCCGTATAGTCGCCAGACATACGGTAGGTTCCCCCCCTTCGTAATCGTAATCGTGCCGTTTTGTTCGCTAACCCCATCGGTTGCGGTGGGATCTGCCAGATTCAGCGGAAGAACAGCATCCTGGTTCCAGGTCACGTCTTCTTGCGTAAAGTGGGTTTGCGCATTAATCTTTTCACCATTTTTGGTATTCGAGGTGTATACGCCAGATTTAAGTTCCTTCCCTTGTTCCTGTGCGGTCACAGTGGCTTTGGAGTTATCAGGGTTCCCGCTAACCGCGCATCCGGCAAATGCCAGCGATGCTGCAAAGGCGCATGTAAGAACAGATGTAAACCGGTTTTTGAACATCTCGAACGGAGTTCCTCGTCTGTAGGGATTAAGTGTCTCGGTAAAGATTGCCTCAACCATCCTACGCGAGAGGGTGGGGTTTCCAGAATGCCCTAACACGGTGAGCCTCTGGAAAACCCCACCCTATTCTTGTACCGCGTTCTAAGACGTTACCCGCTCAGGGTCTAGATCTAAGCGGCAGGTTCAAGCTGCATCCAACGTTGAATCGTGCGCTTCCACTTGTTCGCCGGCAGCTGAGGATTCAGTGCAGCCATACCCGTAGCGAACTTAGAAATTTTGACGGGTCGGATGCCCGCACGCCACAGATACTTATCAGCGACCGAAGGTGCACTGCCGGATTTCGTTTCGATAATCACCGTACCGGGTGCAGTATATTCGGTACCGACCTGATACTTGGTTGGCCCTTCACCACCGTCTGCGGTGTACATGAGCACACTTTCTGAAAGCGGAGTCCAGGTGAGCGAAGTATCAATCGTGAGGCGAGAATCCACCGGATTCTGCTCGGACTGAGGCAAATATACAGTCGTACGACGGTACCCGGTGCGGATAACCGGCTCCAGGTCATCTACAGACGCATCCGTCAGCTGCTCAAGCGCGGTAGCTACATATTCCTTGCCTTCTGCGGTGAGCATGTCACGGTTTTCGATAGAGTACGGAATACGTTCCTTGACCGTGAATTCACGAGCCCCTTCAGTCTTGACTTCCAAGAAGCTCAGGTCAGAATCCAGATAGCTGCGAGTACGTACCTTGAACCGGTTACGGCTGCCGATGGCGGAAGCCTTATAGCTCACCAGGTCAGGGGTGTCGAAGTATACAGAGTCATAGGCAAATTCACGCTGACCGTCGATTTCTAGGACGGCCGCCTCGTCGGCGGGAAGTTCAGCTAGGATAGATGCCGCATAATCTGCGTCCACAATGTATTTGCGGTCCACACGGGTCTGCATAGCGGTTTTTCGTTGAGTTCATCGAGGCTGATGCTCTGCCAATAGGTTGGCACGATAGACATGGTACTTTCCTCTCGGTGCCCGCTTCGGTGAGAAGACGGAGTATTATCTACCGCAGGGATGTGCGTAGATTCCAAAGTCTGTGCGGCGCCACCCTGAAACGGGGTGTACGGCTGAGGTGCTTGGGGACTCATGGTAGGTCCTTTCAACGTGTGAGTTTTTAGGTGTAGTTTTAGGCGATATCTGCGAGATAAAGCCTAGGAAGCGTAGTATTCGTAATTCGCGTTAAGGTGTTCTTGGAGTTGGGGAAGCTCTTTGTAGGTGATGGTCACCTGTGTGGTGTCGTTGAGCAGGTCAAGCTCCAGGATCTTAGCGGAGACGACCTCGTACCCGAGGCGCGATTCCAGATAGGCTTTCAGGGTTCCTTCGTCGCTGATAGCGCGATCCACCGTGACTGTTTGAGTGCGCGGCTGGTTTTTCGCCTCAAAGATCGATGAATCCAGTACCGCAATGATTCCGACCAGAACCGCCATGAGGATGAAGGCGATATATGGCGGGTCAAGTCGCACGCCGGAGATCAGACCTAGGGCGAGAGATACGAAGTAGTACCCGACCTCACGCTGGCTTAGGGAGGTAGACCGCAGGCGGATAATGGAAAGAACGCCGAAGAGTCCTAGACCCATAGCGCCCGCGGTGCTTCCGGCATGTGCTAGGGCGACCGTTACGGTGAAAACACCGGCGTTGATAACCGCATATGAAATCATGAGTTCACGGGTCTTATGACGAATCATGTACAGGGTGCAGAGCGTGCCAATTGCTACTAGGTCTGCCAGTCCCATCATCAAGATATCCATTGGACTCTCCGTTCCGTTTTGTGTGCCGTTATGTTCTTGTATTTCTAGGTTCGCGCCCGTTCCTGTGTTCTTCCTGTGTCTGTCTTAACTTGTAGTTATGTATTTCGTGCATATCTAAAAGTTCCCCGCGATTGCAGGGAATAAAGGATAAAGAACGAGACTCAGTACTACAAAAATGTGGTGGTATGCTCATAAAAATTCAGAATTTGCATATACGGATCGTGTAGCCCCTATCTAGAGGTTCTAAGGATGCGCAAAAGGCACATTCTGACTTAGATAACGTCTCCTATGCAAATCCTGATTGGTACGCCTTTCAAGCGTTATTACTGCCGTGCGGGGTCTTGCTACGGAGGGCGGCTATCGGCAGCTTTTTGCGGAAACTCTCTTCCTAGATTTTGAGGTTTAAACAGCAAAATCCCCCGCTCCTCAATCATGAGGAACGAGGGATTCTATGTAGCCTCCGTCAGCTTCTAGAGCTGCCCAGAGGACTTGATCATCTAATCTTTAGGCACGCTTGCGCTTACGCAGAGCAGCTACGGTTGCACCGCCCACGCCCAGAGCAACCATACCCAGACCTGCTACGGTCAGAGCACCGTTTGCACCGGTGTTAGCCAGCTTGCCGTTGCTGTTCGAGGAAGCATTGTTAGAGCCGTTATTGTTGTTATCCGAGACGTAACCTGCACCGCCGTTACCGTTGGATGCGGTACCATGCTCGCCATTGCCGCCGCCACTTTCGCAAGCCACGCCATCATTGTCTCTGTCGAGGTGCTCGGCATATGCAGCGTCATTGCGCTGAATGTCCTTGAAACCTGCTTCTTTAGCCTCATCGCAAGTTGCGAACTGGTGAGCACCATTAGCTGCCTCAGCATTGGTAGCTGCGGCGGGGGTGTTCACATCTGCGCTCTGGTTAGCAGTCACGGTCTGGCTGGAACTGTCAGAATCGGCTGCCTGTTTGGTAGCCTCAGTCTGGGTACCTTGCTCTTCGGTCTTCTTCTGCTCGTCGCCGGTGGCACCCTGGCCACCCTTACCGCTTTCATCTTTCTTATCACCCTGGTCGGTGTTATCGTTACCACCGCCGGGCAGAGAGGAAGAGCTCTGCTCGTTTGCCTTCTGGTCGTTACCTTCTCCAACGACCTCGACGGTTGCAGCCGCACCGCCGCGTTTCACGTCGCCCTCTTTGAGCGAACCGGTGAGCACGTTGATCTCAACCTGATCGCCAACCTTGAGGCCCTCACTCCAAGGGACAGAGCCAGAAACGTTACCGTTTTCGTCTGCCTCAACCTTGGTCAGAGCACCGCCACCATTGACTTTAATAGCCAGAACAGAGCCAGACTTACCGTCTGCAGTCTTGAAACCGGAACCCTTGAAGTTCAGCGGCTGACCTTCTTTCCATTCGCTGGGGAAAGAAATAACAGCACCATCGCTGTAGGAATGACCCGCATTGGTCGGGGTAGATACGGACTGAGGGACCGACTGATCTGCAAATGCTGCCGGAATGGTAGTAAAACCGCCTACCAATCCGCAGCTCAGAGCTGCAACGGCACCGAAAGTAGCAATTTTTTTAGTTTTCATGTTTCATATATTACTCCTTAATGACTATTTCTAGGTCAATATGACGTGGAATTTTAGAGTTTTAAAAATGAAAATACTAACAATTTTGGCACTCGTACTATTAGATTTCTATACATAACATTAAACATCATGTTTAACTTCTGAGTTTTGTAATGTTATGCAGGCAGTTTCTTATACCCATCCCTGAGCTGCCATTGCACTGTTGTACCCTTCGCCCCCCTCCTTCCATCACAAAAATGCTCTTTATTTGAACAAAGCGTTGGAAATCCCTCTTTGTTCAAATAAAGAGCATTTTTAGCGAATTCAACTATCAATCAATACTTTAGAGATCCAGGCGGTCTAATAATTCCTCAAGACCCTCCCCCACGCCCGTGCGCCACAGATAGGTGACGCGCGCATCCGCACGTCCGGGACCGCCATTCATAACCCCCACGGGTTTATCCGCACGCAGGGCATCAAGCACAATCTTGTAGCTGCTCATAACCGCGACCGAGGAACCCACCACCAGTACACCCGAAGAATCTGCGAGCATCTGCTGCTGGCGAGCCTTCCGGTCGGCGGGCACGGATTCACCAAAATAGACAACATCCGGTTTGAGTTTCGTCGAGCCGCAAACCGTACACCCCACCATCTGGAAGCTGCGAATATAGTCGTTATCGAGCTCAACATCGCCGTCAGGATTAACCTGCAATTCGGTACTTTCGAGACGTTCTAGATACCCCGGATTTGCTGCGTCCAGGCGGATATCCAGGCTCTCACGCGACTCGCGCGTTCCGCAGTCCAGGCACAGAATTGAGGATAAATCGCCGTGCAGCGCCAGCACGTTCTTGCTTCCGGCACTCACGTGCAGACCATCAACATTTTGGGTAATCAGGCCGTTCACCGCGCCCGCATGCTCAAGTTCGGCGAGCGCATAGTGGGCTCGATTCGGGGATGCGCGGCGCATGCGCCTCCACCCTACGTAAGATCGAGCCCAGTAGCGTTGTCGGGCGGCGTCGTCGTAACGGAATTCTTGGTAGGTCATGGGCCGGTGGTCTAGGAGCGATCCGGAGGGTCCGCGGTAGTCGGGAATGCCGGATTCGGTGCTGACCCCGGCGCCGGTAAGCGCCAAAACGCCGCCGGTGCGGAGCATTTTTTCGATGCCCTCGGCGGCGTATTGAGGGTCGTGCGGGGTAACGGTTTCGGTGACGACTCGTTCAATGGAGCGAATGGCGGCGCGATGCGCGGAGGCGATGAGTGTGCTTTTCTCGCCCGCGTCTGCGAAGTTCTGCGTATCGGTCCATTTTTCCATGTGTCTAGTGTATGTCGGGGATGTTTCTCTCCCCAGTTAGGGACGGGCAACCTGCTTCCCTGTTCGGGTTCTCTTGATCACAAACTCCTATATACAAGACTAGTATTACTGATAGTATTATTAGCAACAGCAATAGTGAAAGGAAGCATCATGGCAACCCCAACTATCGACGCTATGATCCTGGGGGCTCTGCATGAGCACCCGATGAGCGCCTACGAAATGAACAAAATGATGGATCAGCGCGGAGTGCGCAGTTGGGCGCGCATCAGCTCACCCTCCGTATACCGCAACCTAGTGCAACTCTACAAGCAAGATATGTGGAGAGCACCACCGTCAAAGACAGTGCTATGCCTGAGCGCACGGTCTACTCCATTACTCTCGAAGGCAAGGAACGTTTTCATGAGCTTCTCTACGATATTGCCTCCAGCCCTGCGCGCGTAGACTTCAATTTTGTCTCCGTCATCGCGAATATCCGCATGGTAGATGAGAAGATGGGGCACGAGCTGTTGCAGTCTATTGCCGATACGTACAGTGAGTGGGCAGATCGGCTGGAACAGGCTGCCGCATCCATCGACGACCAGATAGAGGCGAAGGCAACCCTAGAGCTATGCTCCGACACCTACCGACTTATTGCGGACTGGGCACGCAAATTCGAGAAGGATTTCTATCAGAATCGTAAGAAGTAAGGGCTGATTCCGCACTCTTGAGTCGGCGATAACGGCTACCTCGCTGGCCTTGCATTTCCGGGGAGTGGTTATGTGCAAAGGTAATAGTGCGTTCTCGTTCAGCAGCGACGCATCAATTGGAGAGGAATTAGAGCCAGTAATATACCCTACTGTATGCCTCTATGGCGCTTTATGGCATACCGCTTCGATCTTATGCCCGTTAGGGTCGATAAGAAAGGCGGCATAGTAGTTCGGGTGATAGTCAGCATGCACACTTGGCGCGATATGATCCTGCCCTCCCGCTGCCAAGCCTGCTTCGTAGAATGCATCTACCGCCGCCCGCGATGGCGCAGTAAAAGCGAAATGCAGCGGTGAGGAGGGCTCACCTTTCCCAAGCCAAAACATTCCCGTGTGCTGCGTGCGGTCTGGGTTGCTAAAACCCATGCCATATGGCTCTTCATCTATCGTCTTAGCATAGCCCAGCGGCGCCAGCACTGCCTCATAAAATGCTTTATTTGCTTCAATATCTTTGACGTTGATGCCGAAATGGTCGATCACTGGTAGCCTCCTTATGGCTTTAATAACGGTTCGCTTGCCGTCGTTTCAGTAGTAACATACTCAGGACGCTATTCCGAGCGTACGAGGAAATAAATAGCGTTCTAGCTCTGGAGAGACTATTTCCATGAAGAAAGTTGCAGCGGGAGCGTAAACTACGCTCCCGCTGCAACTTAGCATTCTATTTTGCGCCGTGATGATTTAGTCGTCACGCTTGGAGGTCACTGACAGACCGTCCATTGCAACATCCGGGTTCACATCCACCTCTACGGTGTCGCCATCGTGGATAGCACCTGAGAGGATACCCTTCGCCAGACGGTCGCCGATCTCGCGCTGTACCAGGCGGCGCAGTGGACGGGCACCGAAGGCCGGATCGTACCCTGCCAAGCCCAGCCACTCCAGGCGGCGGGGGTAACATCCAGGGTCAGGCGGCGGTCGGTCAGACGCTTGCCCATGCCCTGAATCTGCAGGTTCACAATCTGTCCCAGATGCTCGGAAGAGAGCGGCTCAAACATAATGATGTCGTCCAGACGGTTCAGGAACTCAGGACGGAACGCCTGGTGAACCACCTGCATCGCCTTCTCGGTGCGCTCCTCAAACGGCATCTCCTGATCGACCAAGTACTGCGAACCCAGGTTCGAGGTCAGAATCAGAATCACGTTACGGAAGTCCACGGTGCGGCCCTGACCATCGGTCAGACGACCATCATCAAGCACCTGCAGCAGAATATCGAAGACCTCGGGATGAGCCTTCTCAACCTCATCCAGCAGCACCACGGAGTATGGGCGACGGCGCACAGCCTCGGTCAGCTGACCGCCCTCTTCGTGCCCCACGTATCCGGGAGGCGCACCCACCAGGCGGGAAACGCTGTGCTTCTCGCCGTACTCACTCATGTCGATACGCACCAGGGCGTGTTCGTCGTCAAACTGGAACTCCGCGAGAGCCTTCGCAAGCTCGGTCTTACCCACACCGGTCGGCCCCAGGAACAGGAAGGAACCAATCGGGCGGTTCGGGTCGGAAATTCCGGCGCGGGCGCGGCGAACCGCATCCGCTACGGCAACCACGGCAGCTTCCTGACCGATCAGGCGTTCACCGATGCGTTTCTCCATCTCCAGCAGCTTCTCGGATTCGCCCTGAAGCATGCGCCCGGCGGGAATGCCCGTCCAGGAAGAGATAACCTCGGCAATGTCGTCAGCCGTGACCTCTTCAGAAACCATAGCCTCGCCATGAGCCTCAGTTTCGGCGCGCTGAGCTTCTTCCAGTTCCTTCTCCTTGGCGGGAATTTCGCCGTAGAGCAGGCGGGATGCGTCCGCCAGGTTGCCCTCGCGCTGTGCCACCTCGGCACGCGAGCGTAATTCGTCGATTTCACTCTTCAAATCGCCCACGCGGTTCAGACCGGCCTTTTCGGCTTCCCAGCGGGCGTTGAGCGCATCCAGCTGTTCTTTCTTGTCAGCCATGTCTTTACGCAGCACCGCCAAGCGTTCCTTCGACGCCGGGTCGGTCTCGTTCTTGAGGGCCAGTTCTTCCATGGTCAGGCGGTCTACGGCGCGGCGCAGCTGGTCGATTTCCTCGGGGGCCGAGTCGATCTCCATGCGCAGGCGCGATGCGGCCTCATCCACCAGGTCGATCGCCTTATCGGGCAGCTGACGTGAGGGAATGTACCTATTTGAAAGTGCTGCGGCGGCGACTAGGGCGGCGTCGGAAATCTGCACCTTGTGGTGCGCCTCGTAGCGTTCCTTGAGCCCACGCAGAATACCGATGGTGTCATCAACGCTCGGCTCACCCACGTACACCTGCTGGAAACGGCGTTCCAGAGCGGGATCTTTCTCAATATTCTCGCGGAACTCGTCGAGTGTAGTAGCGCCAATCATGCGCAGCTCGCCGCGTGCCAGCATGGGCTTGAGCATATTGCCTGCATCCATGGAACCTTCGGATGCGCCCGCACCAACCACGGTGTGCATCTCGTCGATAAAGGTGACGATCTGGCCTTCGGATTTCTTGATTTCTTCGAGCACGGCCTTGAGGCGTTCCTCGAATTCTCCACGGTATTTAGCGCCCGCAACCATGGATCCAAGGTCAAGGCTGATCAGGGTTTTACCACGCAGGGATTCGGGGACGTCGCCGGAGACCATGCGCTGAGCCAGCCCTTCGACCACAGCGGTTTTACCGACGCCGGGTTCACCAATAAGCACGGGGTTGTTCTTGGTGCGCCGGGAAAGCACCTGCACCACGCGGCGAATTTCGGAGTCTCGGCCGATCACGGGGTCGAGCTTGCCTTCGCGGGCGAGCGCGGTCAGGTCGGTTCCATACTTTTCAAGGGCCTGGAAGGTGCCTTCGGGGTCCGGGGTATCCACGGTGCGGTCTCCTCGTACTTGGGGAATGGTCTCTTCGATAACTTTGGCAGTTGCGCCCAGGTTTTCAAGCGCGCGAGCGGTATCGCTATCGCCGCTTGCGATGCCCAGCAGCAGCATTTCGGTGGAGATATAGGTGTCACCGAGTTTCTGGGCGTGGGTCTGCGCGCTCTGAATAGCGGCGAGGGCGCTGCGGCTGAAGTTTGCGTTCTGTACGGATGCTCCAGATGCCTTCGGCAGCTTCTTAATCTCTGCGGATGCGGCTTCCGAAATGGCATCAATGTCGAGCCCTGCGGCCTTAAGAACCGCTACGGCAACGCCTTCTCGCTGATCCATCAGTGCTTTGAGGATGTGCGCAGGTTCGATGCTGGGGTTACCCGCTGTCTGTGCGTTCATATTAGCGGCGGAGAGCGCTTCTTGGCTCTTGGTTGTGAATTTTGCGTCCATAAATCTTATCCTTTCGCGTCTTGTGCGGGGCGCATCCTGCGCCTTCTTTTTACAGCTAACTTGAGTCTACTACACTCAAGGTTTGGATGCAAGGGGTTAATGCGGGTTTTTGGAACCAAAATTCAGTGCTAAAAAGGCTCTTTATGCGAATAAAGCGGTGAAAAATACGCTTTATTCGCATAAAGAGCCTTTTTAGGGCGCGGGATGAGAGGGCCAGACTAGGCCTCAGTCGAAGAAGTCATAGGGGCTTTGCTGTCGCGCCTGCTCCTCCAAAACCTCGTCAGTAACACCCTGCTGTACGCGCACCGAGCGCCTATTGGCGTTGAAAGCGATCACGGCGGCGGTAATAGCCATAGCAAAGGTCAAAATTCCGAAGGTATTCCCAAATCCTGCACCGTAGCCCACATAATCGGCACCCGCGAGCGCGCCAATTCCCGATACCGGCACCCCGGCACGGTAGTCGGGGATGAACATCCCAAAGAGAAATGCGAGCGCCCAGCAGGCCCATACGGAAAAGACGAATCCCCAGGATGCACCAACCCGCAGATGCTCGCCGCTGGTAACGCGACGATGCGCATCACGAAACATCCACCACGCACCCAGACACAGAATTACGGCGAGTGCTGGGCCAAATGAGATAGCAAAAATGGGCACGAGATCACCAGCGGCACCAAAGAAGGCACGACCAACGGTAATCCAGGCGGCAGAGACAAACGCCATGGGGTAGGCGGCGTAGAGGGTTGCAACCTGTATGAGGGCAGGTGTGCGTGCAGCTAATGAGTTTACATGCGGGTGCGATCCGGAGTGCTCTGATTTTTCGTTCACTGTGCCATCTTAAACGGTTTGTGCCCCGGACTGGTAGAACACTCACCATGTCAGCGGGCTTTCCGCGGTAAATCCCACATAAACCTAAACTTTAACCAAAAACTTTATTGTTATACTGAGCACATTGGGGGCTTGTGGGTACTCATACCCCCTAGCGGTAATAATAGGAGCCTACATGAAAATACTGGTTTTAGGAGCAAGCGGTCGCACCGGAAGCATTTTCACCCGCAAAGCGCTAGAGGAGGGGCACACGGTTACCGCCTATGTGCGTAACCCCGATAAGACGGTGGAGCTTTTGGGGGAACACCAGAACCTCATGATTGTCCCCGGTGCCCTGAACGACTCTGAGCGGCTCGCCACGATTTCTTCCGGACAGGATGTAATGGTTAGCATCCTGGGGCAGAAAGCTACGGTGCGAGAGTTTCTATCCACCACGTTCATGCAGGAGCGCCTGCCGCTCATTATGGATGCGGTGGTGGGTGCGGGTGTGAAGCACTGCGTTATTATGAGCGCCTATGGGGTGGGCAATACGCTACAGAGCGCATCTTTCTTCATGCGTGTAGGGTGCAAGACCATGATGCGCAGCATTTTTACGGATCGCGCAAAGGCCGACGCTATGGCTGCTAAGTATCAACCGTATATTTCGCGGGCGCATCCGGGTCTGCTGACAAATAAGCCTGGTAAGGGCGGGGTAAAGGTCTTTGATGTGGCGAGTGTTGCGCGAGTTCCGGGTATCCCAATGATTGCCCGTGAAGATGTTGCTGATGCTCTGCTCGATATTGCGAAAAACCCACTAAATGCAGGTACAGATTTTTTGGTGACGATTAAAGACGTTGCTCTACGGGCATAGAAATGCCCGGTAGGCTTAACCTATGACGAATAATGCTTCTTTTCCCGCCGCAATTCTTTTCGACCATGACGGCACACTTGTAGATACCGAGCCGGTGTGGGCTGCCGCGAAGGTTGCTCTGGCGGCCGAGTTCGGCGGCACCTGGACCGAGCAGGATACCCTGGATTGTCTGGGGCTTTCCATGAAATTTACGCTTGACCGCCTGCGCGAACGCGGGGTTGATCTGCCGGATGAGCAGATTAATGAGCACCTGGTTGCCAAGGTTCGTGAGGCGCTGGCGCATCAGCAGATGGAGTTTCTGCCCGGTATTGAGCGTTTCCTAACCCAAGTGCGTGATGCCCAGATTCCGGCGGCGATTGTTACGAATGCGACTACGTCGATCGCTCAGCGTACAGCCGATGCCGCCCCGGAAGGAACGTTCTCGGTCATTATTGGCAACGATGAGACGACGCATCCAAAGCCTGATCCGCAACCGTACCTTTTGGCGGCGCAGCGTTTGGGGGTTGAGCCTAGCCGGTGTGTGGCGGTTGAGGATTCGCCCTCCGGGGTGCGCAGCGCAACGGCGGCGGGCATGAAGGTAATTGTAGTGCCGGGCGAGCTTGAGGTTCCTGCCGAGCTGGGGCATGCCCGCATGTTACATACCGAGTTAACGTTGGATGCGGTGCGCGCCTTAGGCGAATAGCCGCCCGATTTTCGTATTCCTCACTGTATTCATGATGATGGTTCACTGATTGCACAGGGTTGTGGCGGGGTGTGCTAAGCCTTATCTGGGCTATTTTTTAGCGTTGTCAGAACCGCACCCAAAGCCACCCTTATTATGAATTACTAAAAATAAACTTGACTCCGGGGCGTAAAAATGATTTACTAAGGATAACGCTTTTGTGGGAAGATGGCAGGTGAAAATCCCCCGCCGTCTACCCCTTGAAGTAGCATCTACGCACTAAGAAGGAGTCTCACATGACATTCGCACAATACACCGCACCCGGTCTTACTCTTGACGAAGGCAAAGAAATTTCCGAGGTTCTACAGGCTCGTCTGCACGACCTTAACGAACTGCATCTTTCCCTGAAGCACGCACACTGGAACGTAACCGGCCCCGACTTCATCGCCGTGCACGAAATGATTGACCCGCAGGTCGACACCGTTCGCAACTTCGTGGACGACATCGCAGAACGTATGGCAACCCTGGGTGCAACCCCCAACGGTCTCGCTGGTGCGCTGGTCGCAGCACGCAACCACGAGGATTACCCCGTAGGCCGCGCTCGCGTGACCGAGCACCTGCATGCCCTCAACGACGTCTACACCCGCGTGATCGAAGACCATCGCAAGGCTATCGAGTTCGCCGGTAAAGTTGACCCCATTACCGAGGACCTGCTGATCGGCCAGACCGCTGAGCTTGAGAAGTTCCAGTGGTTCGTTCGCGCATTCCTAGAGAATAGCGCAGGCGAAATTAAGTAATCCGCACACAGGATTTTAGAACGAAAGGTGCCGTCTCCCCTACGCGGGAGGCGGCACCTTTATATCTCTTCACTCTCAAGAACGGGGCAGCGTTTCGTGGGATGTTTTGATACCCCACTCAATATTTTTCGATGGCCGCCAAAGGAACCTGCGGCACACCATCAACAGCGCGGGCAGGAATACCAGGCGAACCACAGTTGCATCCAAAAGCACCGCAAAAGCAAGGCCAATACCAATCTGTTTCATCTCAATGAAGGAAAGTCCACCGAAGACGCAGAATACTGCGATCATAATAACAGCAGCACTCGTGATAACCCCCGCTGTACGGGTAATGCCTTCACGAATCGCATCTTGGGTAGAATACCCTGCCGCAGCGAACTCGCGAATACGGCTTACCACCAAAATATGATAATCAAGGGATAGCCCTGAAAGAATGACAAACAGCATCAGAGGAATCCAAGACACCACATGTCCAGTGGAGGTAAATCCTAGAAGGTTTTCTGCCCATGTCCCTTGAAAAATAGCCGTCACTGCACCAAAAGCAGCCAAGGTTGAGGCAAGATTCAACACGATCGTGATTCCGGCCAATGGTATAGACCGATAAGCCCCAAACATAAAGATGAATGTTACCGCAATAACGATTCCAACCACCCACGGAATTTTTGACGACAGGTTTTGCGTGTAATCCATTCCAGACGCAATATCGCCGCCAACCGCCCAACGAGAGACTCCTAGTGATGGTGCAACGTCAGAACGCAGCCGATTTACCGTTTGATGCGCTTGCGCAGAGTCTGACGTATGTTTTACCGCGATATCGACAACCGCTGTGCGTTGGTCTGCCGAGGTCCATGTGTTCGATACTCCAGCATAGGTTTGAGGGTCCTCACCCGCATGTTGAGTGACTTTATCCACTGCCTGCCGCACCTGTTCCGGTTCGCCTTCCAGCACCACATTGGCACTGCTTTTACTGCCGGGAAATGCCGCACGTATATCGTCCAAGCCTGCATAGATGACAAAGACCTTGGATAGTCGTCCACAGTCGTCATCTTAAGACTCATAGATACTGCAGGAGCTGCAAGTGCTCCGAACAATACAACCATAATCACTAATGCCGCCCACGGGTATCGGCCTACCGGCCCTATAATCCGATGGGCAAATTTACTTCCTCCAGTTCCTTGCGAAAGTCGCCAAACGAAAGGAACTCGCGGACGATCCACCGCACCACGCAGCAACACTAAGAGTGCGGGAAGTACCGTTAGGGATGACACCATCGCAACCAGCACAACCAAGATTGCACCAATAGCAGCGCCCGTCGATAGTGCATCTTGAACCAGCAACAGACCAGCCATCGATAAACATACTGCGATTCCAGAGACTAATAAGGAGCTGCGTCCATTCTCGCCCGAGATCGCGCTCCTCTCGAAGTATGCGGTCGCATGGAACCCGAACGCTACGGTGTCGCCGGTGATCGAGGAGTGGGACGTCGTAGCTCGCATCCACTAGCACCTCACGCTGGGTATCGAGAGACTGGCCCTTGCCGGGCGGTGGAAAACTTGGCGTAGCCGATCTTCATTGGTCCTCCTTACTCGACGGACGCTCGATACTCAAGACCGAGTGCTTCAGAGATGGCCTTGCCATAAACGTTCTGATCGGGCAACTTGGCGCGATTGAACGCTTGCTGAACCTCGAAGTGGGTGGACATATGCTTGCGCGCAAGCATGAGACGTCGGGGCGCACCGTCATGGCGCTTGTCGTTGTCGAAGTCATATGCGAGGAAGGTGATTGAGGAGGGCTGAAGGCTGCCGACCTGCTGCACTTGGTCTGCACCGCCCAAACGGCTCATGATGGCATCGTAGACAGGCACTGGGGTTACGAAGAACATTCCAGAACGACAGCGAGATTCACGGGCGAGCACCTGAGCCTTGTAAATGATCTGCGGGAGGATGCGCTTGTTGACGTTCTCCCAGTTGAGCCCCACATTGGACTTCACTTTGTCTCGTTGAGGCGGAGTCAGAGCCCGCCGGGAATCCCGGTAGTTGCCTGTGGTGTCGATGGTCTGAACTTCAATTGCGCAGAAATCGTCGAGCTCTCCTTCGGGGGTCAAAAGCGCGAGAACCCAATCGACGAAGTAGTTGCTGCGTCCATCCATCTTGGGAAGCCGGAGCTCTCCTCCCCAACGATGACCGAACACAGCAATGGTGGGCGTGCCGGTTGATGTTGCCATTGTCAATGCCTGGCGTCCGCTTGAAAGCGGATATTCTGCCCTGAATGCGAGCTTGGCTACGTCACGGAGCATCTGATAGTGATCTGCGTACAGTCGATGTGGGCAACAGATGACTTCAGGAGCGCCGAACCCGGCTTGCTGAACCGCACATACCCCGGAAATAATTCTGGTGCCGTCGAGCTGCATTTTCTTCGTGCATGTGTCATCGAGAAACGGGCACCATGAGCGTTGTGCCGACTCCATAGCAACGTCACTGTAATCGCTGATCGGATAGCCGAAGTAGTCGGTGATGTAGCCTGCCATATCATTCTCCCAGCGTTTCGAGCAGTGACCGACCGATAGCTTCGGCCATCATCGGGGGAACGGCGTTGCCGACTTGTGCGAACTGATCCGACATGTTTCCCGTGAATACATACGAGTCCGGGAATGACTGGATACGCGCGGCTTCACGAGGAGTGAACGAGCGGTCTTGCTCGTAGTGGAAGAAGGCTCCCCAATGAGGATCACACTTAGTGAGGATCGTGGAGGAGAGCCCTTCAGGAAGGGAGCGTCCGTAACGCTTCGTGTGGTCGCTCTCGCGCGCTCGTTTCATACCCTCAGGGAGGAGATCCTTGGGGATGTTGGTCCAATTGCCTCCCGGCGGGATGTGGCGAAGACGCTCCAAGTTTATTGGGCTCAGGCGAGGTGCTTGGTGATTGAAGACTCCCGCACTACCAGTCCGTAGACGCTTCTGGTAGTCGCTCGCGGCGGCTTTTGTGTAGGAGTCGCCATCGGGGAATCGCTCACCAGACAGCAGAGGCGGAAGATCACCAATCGCCTGTTCTACCGTCGTATGTGTGGAGAGGTTTGCGGGTTCGGGCTGCGTGAGGAGTCTGCCTTGCCATGTCGATGTGAAGTTTACGCGCCGCGGAGCAACTCGTACAGGTTGAGGGAACGCTGAAACGGGAACGTCAGTGCCAGATAGCCCGAGGATGATCGTGCGCCAACGCATCTGCGGAACGCCGAAGTGCGGTGCATAGAGAACACGCACATCAGCGCCGTATCCGATGTTCCCAAGGGAAGTCAGGATCGCATCAAGGGTGTCGCCCTGGGCGAACGAGATCATGCCGGGTACGTTCTCGATAAGGACGGCTTTGGGTCGAAATTCTTCAGCGAAACGAATGAATTCCAAGAAGAGATGGTTTCGACGGTCATCGGTTGAGCGAACGGGGGCATTGATTGAGAAGCCCTGGCAAGGCGGCCCTCCTGCAAGGAGATCAAGCTCGCCCTGAGCGAGCCCAAGACGCTCACGAACGATGCGGGCATCAACATCTCGAATGTCACCGCCTTCGACTTCTACACCAGGGTGATTCTGCCGGAATGTGACCGCGTACTGCGGAACAATCTCGTTGGCATAGAGGGATATGAAACCAGCTTCCTTCAAGCCTTCAGTGAGACCTCCTGCACCTGCGAACAGGTCGATGGATGTGGGACGGCTCCCGATTGCGACGCGAAGTACTTCGTCGGGATCAGGGTTTCTCTTGGTCATGTCGGCGTCGTATCCTTTGTCAACAATCGATCCAATCTCGGACACTGGATGCAGTCGGGGTGAGACGGATACTGTACGCCGTCTCAAGTGTTCCATAATCCCTGTCCACTACCTCAAGTGTACCAAGATAACCCTATCAACGATAGTGGACTCGCTCGTGCGGGGGCGTGAGATGACGCGGAGCGGGCACAAAAAAGAGAACCCCGGTCACCGTGCAGGTGACCGGGGTCGCGTTGAAGAGCTAGAGGTTGGCGAACATGTACACTCCACCGTCGGAGGCATCAAGGACCGTGTAATCAAAGCGCGCGTCGCGCTCATAGGCATCCTCACCGAAGTAACCACAGCCTCCTCAGGCCAGTCGTGCTAGAACAGCTCGTCTCGCGGCGAGGTAGTCTCTGAATGAAGGCCAGTAACCCCTGTACTGTCCCTCAAAGGAGGCTCGGTCTGGCAAGCCGTCGAAGTCCACGGCGCAACCGCCGTTTTCTGCCCATATTAATTAGAAGTCAGATTTTTCTAGAAAACATGGGTGCTGGCACCACTCTTAGACCTAGGGTGAGACTGAGAAAGTTATTGTTATACCGAGAGTGGCGAGGAATTGCAGATAGAACGGCGCCCCTTCATCAGCGACTTTTACAATGCGAGCTCAACCTAGATGTTCGATGCAGCGAACATAGAAGCATCGGCACCTTTTCCTAGATTTTCGAGTACGAACCCCCTATGCTGGTGAGTTGCACACCAATCTACCCGGGGTATATATGACATCGGCCGAACCGCATAAAACTCAGAGCGAGCATCTTCTCACCGCCCAGGCTGAGGGGTTCCGCACCGCATCCGAAGATTCTTCCCCAGCAGCTGGGCACATACCGGCACGGCACCACCCCGTCACCCAGCCGAGTGACGCGCAAATTCGGCGGTGGCGGCGCTATCTCGCCGATGAAGAGTCGGAGGCGCGCATCTACCGCTACCTGGCCCAGCGCGCCGAAGGCGAAGAGCGTGAGATTCTGATGCAGGTTGCCGAGGCCGAAAAGCGCCATCAACAACACTGGCGCGATATGCTCGGCGAACACGCCGGCAAGCCCTCACGCCCCTCACTGTCTTCGGCGATTTTGCAGTTCCTTGCGCGGCATTTCGGGTCGGTTTTTATTCTGGCGATGGCTCAGCGTGCCGAATCCCGCTCCCCCTACGCCGAGGATCCCGACGCCACCGAAGAAATGGCGGCTGACGAGGCTATTCACGAAGAAATTATCCGCGCCCTGGCCACCAGTGGGCGCGAAAAACTCTCGGGTAACTTCCGTGCGGCGGTGTTCGGCGCGAACGACGGGCTGGTCTCGAATCTGGCGCTGACGATAGGTATTACGGCCTCGGGCGCATCCAGCTCTATGGTGTTACTTTCGGGGATTGCCGGACTGCTCTCGGGTGCGCTTTCCATGGCGGCGGGTGAGTTCGTTTCGGTGCGTTCCCAACGCGAACTTTTAGATGCCTCCCAGCCGACCCAGGTGACCCTGCGTGTGGCAAGTGACCTTGATATTGACGCGAATGAGCTTGAGCTCATCTACCGGGCGCGCGGCATGGATGAGGAGGCGGCGCATCACCGCGCACTGGAACGTTTCGGGTACCTCGACTGCGATTGCGACCCGTCACTGTCGCATCGTGCGAATGAGGAAGGCGAGGAAGAGAATGTAGCGCTGGGTACGGATATTGGCGCGGCGGCGGCATCGTTTAGCTTCTTTGCATCCGGGGCGCTCGTGCCGATTCTGCCCTATATTTTCGGGCTTTCCGGCCTCTGGGCGATGCTGCTTTCGCTCCTGTTCGTCACCATGGCACTGGGTTTCACCGGCGGTATTGTGGGCCTACTCTCGGGGTCTTCCCCGATGCGCCGCGGACTGCGCCAAATCCTTATCGGGCTAGGCGCGGCGGGCATCACCTACCTGCTGGGCCTAGCCTTCGGCACCACACTGGGGTAGGGAGCCCTTCAATTCCTACGCCTATCCTAATTTATTCTTACCGTAGAGAACTGATGCTCAGATACCCATGCAATTCTAGTGACTCTATCCAAAGATTCTGCCGATAAGTTCCTCACTACGAAACCCGTAGTGTAGTGAAATTTTGGGTGTTTCTTTTCTAACAGTGTTTGTTAGCACCCAATACCTGATTACCCTTTTTAATCCTACTTAGTAGCGTAAATGAATTTTGATTTTCTCTTTATAAAAAGAGCTAGGTTCAGTAGAAACTAAATAAAAAGATGAATAGTGGCGAACAATATCTTCAACCACACTATCGTGAGGATGGGGGCGCTTGTATCTTTTACATTTGGGATCTGCAGCGGCAATACAATACACCCCCGAACCATTTTCCCCAAAAAGCTCTATAAACCTACTACGCCAATTATTATCAGATCCATGATGAGGAACAGTTATAGTATGAATACGATCTTTTCGCCAGCCAAGCTTTCTTTCAAGTTTATCGATATTCTTATATTCTTTCAATCGTGCATCACCAGTTCCTAGCCAACCCAAAGCAAAAGGGTTCCTTCGAATAGAGCCTACATAACCATATAAACTGTAGCAATATGAGCTAAAAGAATATGAACCACAAGAACATGGATAATATTTACCAGAATAATTAGTATCAACTGGCCCACTATAAAGAATTAATGAAGAGGAGTTCCATACATCACTTTTATTAACCTCCGGAGTTTCACGAACAGCACATTTATAAGCATCTTTAATTTTCAACCTATTTTTATATATAGACTGAATATTATTATTTTTTATATCATCATATAAATTTTGGCATTTAAGACATTTTTTAAAATTACGAAGTAAAGACTTTTCACTCCCATTTCTGAGGGAATAGAAAAATAAGCAAACTCCCAAAATGGCACAAACCCACGAAGAGGGATATTACGACTGCTATCATGCGCTATGATACTTGAGTTTGGACCCCCAAATCCAATGTGAACACCTTTACCTTCTTCATCTTCATATCCAACTTCACTGATCTCAATATCACGGTTATGCGAAAATGGGCGACTTTCATAATCTATAATACAGTCAAGAAAACTGTGATTATTCTGAATATTTATTGAAGTATCGAAATACACGCCATTTTTAATAAGAAATAATAATTTTTCAAATATATTTAGATACGGAATTATAATCTTGTTTATATTAAATTTTCCCACAAGTTTTTTCACGCCATTTATATGATCATCATCAAAATGAGATAAAAATAATATATTTATAGTATCAGTAGTATTTCTTAAGCAATCCACATACTGTTCTAGTAGCGCATCACCCTCGTCGGACAAAGACCCACAGTCATACACACAGGTATATTTTTCACTGCCATATGAAATTTGCTGGGAACTGAAAAATCCTTGCCCAACAGGATAATGATTCCGAACTATTTTAACATCCATTTATCTTACATCCTTACAAAGACTACTAGTACTCTAATTAAAAGTACCACCGATTTATACCCAATACAAGAACCATATATCAGCATGGTGTTTATGCAATCGTGTAAATATTACACACTTCAAATAAAAAGGACGATAAGAAATACGATATACAAAGACCCCCGGCGGCGCGAGCGTAATACTCGCACCGCCGGGGGTCTTATGAGCTGCCCTGCCCGGGATGCTACTTGTTCGCGAAGATTTCGCGCATCAGGTTAGCGGCCTCGGAGGGGGTCTTGCCGACCTTCACGCCAGCAGCCTCCAGAGCCTCTTTCTTCGCCTGTGCGGTCCCCGAAGAACCTGAGACGATCGCACCAGCGTGGCCCATGGTCTTGCCCTCAGGAGCGGTGAAACCAGCCACGTAACCGACCACGGGCTTGGTAACGTTCGCCTTGATGTACTCGGCGGCACGCTCCTCCGCGTCGCCACCAATCTCACCAATCATCACAATACCCTCGGTCTCCGGGTCAGCCTCGAAAGCCTCCAGAGCATCAATATGGGTGGTGCCGATAATCGGGTCGCCGCCAATACCGATAGCGGTGGTGAACCCAATGTCGGCGAGCTCGAACATCATCTGGTAGGTGAGGGTACCCGACTTGGAAACAAGACCGATCTTGCCCTTTCCGGTGATATTCGCCGGGGTAATGCCAACCAGGCACTCCTCAGGGGTGATAATACCGGGGCAGTTCGGCCCAATAATGCGGGTAATCTGCTTGCCGTTCTCGTCCACCGAAGCCTTCGCGGCAGCCCAGAACTCAGCGGTATCCTGCACCGGAACGCCCTCAGTAATGACGACGACCAGACCGATCTTAGCCTCAATAGCCTCAAGCACGGCGGCCTTGGTGAAGGCGGGCGGCACGAAAACAATCGAAACGTTTGCACCGGTTTCGGCAATAGCCTCGGCAACGGTACCGAAAACCTTCAGCTCAACATCGGAGCCGTCCTTTGACTTGTGGGTAACGGTGGTGCCAGCCTTGCGGGCGTTCACGCCACCCACAATGTTCGTGCCGGCTGCGAGCATACGAGCGGTGTGCTTGGTGCCTTCGCCGCCAGTGATGCCCTGAACGATGACCTTAGAGTCTTTGTTCACAAAGATAGACATAGTTTTTCCTATAAATCCTTCGGTGGCGATTACGCCTTGTTAGCGAGCTCTGCTGCCTTATCGGCGCCTGAATCCATGGTGGTTGCCTGCACCACGAGTGGGTGGTTTGCCTCAGAGAGGATGCGGCGGCCTTCCTCCACGTTGTTGCCGTCCAGGCGCACCACAAGCGGCTTAGTTGCGGAATCGCCCAGAATCTCAAGCGCCTTCACGATGCCCTCAGCCACGGCATCGCACGAGGTGATACCGCCGAAGACGTTCACGAAAACGCTCTTAACCTGCTCATCGCCCAGAATAATCTCAAGGCCCGCAGCCATAACCTCAGCGGATGCACCGCCACCGATATCGAGGAAGTTGGCGGGCTTCACGTTGCCGTGCTTTTCGCCAGCGTACGCCACCACATCCAGGGTAGACATCACCAGACCGGCACCATTACCGACAACGCCAACTTCGCCGTCGAGCTTCACGTAGTTCAGATCGTGCTGCTTAGCCTTAGCTTCCAGCGGGTTTTCGGCGGATTTATCGACAAGCGCCACGTGATCCGGCTGGCGGAATTCCGCGTTATCGTCGAGAGAGACCTTGCCGTCAAGAGCCAGAATATCGCCTTCGGGGGTCTGCACGAGGGGGTTAACCTCAACAAGGGTTGCGTCTTCCTTCTTGAAGACATCGCCCAGCTTCACGAGAACCTCAACCACCTTGGGCTGCAGTTCAGCAGAGAACCCGGCAGCCTCAACGATCTCCTGTGCCTTAGCGGAGTCGATGCCCACCAGCGGGTCCACCTCAACCTTAGCGAGAGCCTCGGGGCGTTCAGCGGCGAGCTGCTCAATTTCCATGCCGCCCTCTACCGAGCACATGGCAAGGTACGAACGGTTTGCACGGTCAAGCAGAATCGAGAAATAGTATTCTTCAGCAATGTCAGCACCCTGTGCGACCAGCACGCGGTGAACGGTGTGACCCTTGATATCCATACCAAGAATCTGCTGAGCGTACTCGTATGCCTCGTCAGGATTTTTAGCGAGCTTCACACCGCCGGCCTTACCGCGGCCACCGGTCTTAACCTGAGCCTTAATGACGGTCAGGCCGCCGATTTCCTCAGCTGCTGCCTTTGCTTCTTCGGGAGTGGTCGCAACAATACCCTTGAGCACGGGTACACCGTGCTTTGCGAAGAGATCGCGCGCCTGGTATTCGAAAAGGTCCACAGGTGTCCTTCTTCGTCGAAGTGATGCCGCCGCATGGGGTGCGACGGCCTGGTCTCATGAGGTTCATACGATGCGCCTTGGCACCCGCGCGGGCGCGCGAAAACGCTTTCGAAATCCTCTCATCTCTACTTTATCGGAAATATAGGTTAGTGTGCACTTATGGGTGCACATCAACCCGGTTTTTGTGGGTGGCATCACGTGTTCAGATGCGCCCTACGGGTCGGGGTCTACGAGACTTTCTCCAACGGCGCATACCGCAGCAGCAAACGCTTCTCTTCGGAAGCAAAACGCACCTTCGCCACGGTTTTATCGCCGGTGCCTTCCAGAGCGAGAACTCGGCCCTCGCCGAACTTGGTGTGGCGCACCGTATCGCCCACCTTCAGCTGCGGAATTTCCTTGCCTTGATGCACCCGTGATCGGTTGCGCACCGCTCCGGATGCGCTGGCTGCGGCCGCCAAACCGTAGCTTGCCGAACCATTGACCTCAGCGGTTGATGGTTCACGGTTCGCTCGGGTGCGGGATTCATCGTATCCCGCGCCGTAGCCGCCCGCGCTGCGCCCATCGAAACCGTGCCCATCAGCATTGCGCCCACCGCCGGAGCTGTATCCGCTCGCCCCACGATAGCCGCCCTGCCCGTAGCCTCCATACCCGCTGGCACCGTTGGCGTATGCACCCATCCCGGAGGCACCAAACCCGGCAAATCCGCCCAGGCGACGCCACTCGATCAGCTCCTCGGGAATCTCTTCCAGGAAAGGGGAAGGCGGGTTGAACTGGCTCTTGCCCCACATCGTGCGGGTCTCGGAACGGGTGATATAGAGCCGCTGCATCGCGCGCGTGAGCCCCACGTAGGCAAGGCGGCGTTCCTCGCTCATCTCGCCCTCGTCGGTCAGCGCCCGCTGATGCGGAAACAGCCCGTGTTCCAGCCCGGTCAGGAAAACAACCGGGAACTCCAAACCTTTGGCGGTGTGCAGGGTCATCAGGGTAATCATGCCCTGCGCCTTCGCTTCTGCGGCCTCGGCGGCAATCTGCGCGGCGGACGGGGTCTGACCGTCGGCGGAGGCGCCTCGGGACGGAATCGAGTCGGCATCCGCCACCAGCGAGACATGCTCTAAGAACTGTTCTAAGTCCGCGCCGGGGTTCTCCGCCTCAAACTCGACCATCGCATCCAGCAGCTCCGAGAGGTTTTCCACCCGGGATTCGTCCTGAATATCCTTAGATTCGCGCAGGGCGGCGAGATAGCCGGACTGTTCGAGTACCGCCTCTAGGGTTGTGGCGGCTGATTCGGTGCGCGCAATCTGGGCGAGATCGTCCATGAGCTTGACGAACTGAGCATACTTTTTAACGGCTGCAGCACCCAAACCCGGCACGCTCCCCGGCTCGGCGGCAGCGGCACGGGCGGCGGCAAAGAACGAAATTCGCTGTGCCGATGCGTGATCGGCAACCACGGTCTCAGACTTCGCACCGATACCGCGCTTAGGTTCGTTAAGAATACGCCGCACACTCACGTCGTCATCCGGATTTGAGAGAGCGCGCAGGTAGGCGAGCGCATCTTTAATTTCTTTGCGCTCGTAGAACCGGGTGCCGCCGACCACGCGGTACGGCAGTCCGGCGCGCATCAACAGCTCTTCAAGGGCGCGGGATTGAGCATTGGTGCGGTAGAAAATCGCCACATCCGAGGGTTTGATACCGTGTTCGTCGGCAAGCCGGTCTATTTCTTGGGCAATGTAGCGTGCCTCCGCATGTTCGGATTCGGCGACGTACCCCACGATTTTGGTGCCCTCCCCCCGATGCCGTCCACAGCTTCTTGGGGCGGCGGTTGGGGTTGCGTTCAATCACGGCGTTCGCGGCGGAGAGAATGTTCTGCGTGGAACGGTAGTTCTGTTCCAGCAGAATAATGTGCGCGTTGGGGTAGTCGCTCTCGAAATCCGTAATATTGCGAATGTCGGCGCCGCGGAAGGCGTAAATCGACTGGTCTGAGTCGCCCACGACGGTCAGTTCGCCGGGCGGTGGAGCATCCGGGTACGGTCCCTGCTCGCGAGTGTTTCCCTGCGGATACGCCCCCACCAACTCCCGCACGAGCGCGTACTGGGCGTGGTTGGTGTCTTGGTATTCGTCCACCAGAATATGCCGAAATTTGCGGCGATAATAGTTTGCGATTTCGGGAAACTTCTTGAGCAAAAACACGGTTTTGCCGATGAGGTCGTCAAAGTCGAGGGAGTTCGCGGCGCGAAGGCGCTGAGTGTAGACGGTGTAAATCTGCGCGATAGTCTTTTCCCACGGGTTATTCGCCGCTGCCGCGCTGTATTCTTCGGCGCTCACCAGCTCGTTTTTGAGGGCGGAAATCCTGTGCCCTACGGCCTTGGGGGCAAACTTTTTGGTATCAAGGTTCAGCTCTTTGATAATGAGCGTGAGCAGGCGCTGCGAATCCGCCGAATCGTAGATCGTGAAGGTCGATTTGAGCCCGAGTGCCTTGGCTTCTCGGCGCAGCACACGCACGCAGAAACTATGGAAGGTTGAAATCCACATGTGCTGCGCACGCGGGCCGATCAACGCTTGGATGCGCTCACGCATTTCCGCCGCAGCTTTGTTCGTGAAGGTGATGGCGAGAATCTGCCCGGGAGTTGCCCGCCCGGTTGCGAGCAGATGGGCGATGCGGTGCGTCAGCACGCGGGTTTTGCCAGACCCGGCCCCGGCGACGATCAGCAGGGGCGAGCCGGCGTGTAAAACAGCCTCGCGCTGCCGGTCGTTAAGCCCGTCGATCAGAGTTGCAGGGTCGATTGTGCTCAGCGAATAGGTGCGCTCCCCGTAAGGGTCTTCTGGGTTGTACTCGCTTCCGTACCCGCCCACTCGGTAGGCGGGCGGCATGAACTCGCCGAGTGCATCCTCGTGGGCGGTGACAGTTTGGGAGGTCACCGCTTCAGGGTTAAGCTCGGGCATAAAAGATTCGTGGGCGAAGGGGTCTTCTTCCGGTGCGGAACTATCTTCCGGCGGAATATGGGCATCATATTCGGGATCGTAGGGCGGCTGCGTGTTTTCAAGATCGGCAAAGAGGGTATCTGCGGCAGGCTCAACGCCGGATGCGGAGTTGGTGGGTTCGCTCATGATCTACCTCGCTGCCTAGAATACACGTTCGATATTCCATGCTACCGTATTTGCCCTCTCGCTCCCACCCGTCGCGCTCGTTTGCCGCGCATAATTCGCTCTTAGCGGTACCCCGCCGCGCGGTGCGCTCATGTTACGATGACCGCATGGATCAGGTCATCACTCCCGCTATTTGGTGCGACGGCACCGCCGACGAAGCAGCACAGTTCTACGCCAATGTTTTTCGCGATGCATCCGTGATCGAGCAGGCGCCCGGGCTCGCGGCGATGGTCAGCATCCACGGTTTCAAGCTCTCGCTCATCAACGGCGGTAACCAATATGCCCCGAACCCGTCGATCAGCTGCATCCTGAACTTTGATCCGCTCTTATTCGGCGGAGAGGAACAGGCCCGAGACTACCTTGATGAACTCTACGAACGGCTCAGCACCGGCGGCGTACTCATGGAGCTGGGTGAGTACCCCTTCTCCCCGCGCTACGCATGGGTTCGTGACCGTTTCGGCATGACTTGGCAGCTCATGCTCACCGACCCGGACGGCGATCCGCGCCCCTTTGTTATCCCATCCTTCATGTTCGGCGGTACTAATCACGCTCATGCCGAGGAAGCCACAGACGCTTGGATCGCCCTGTTTGATAACGCCCGCCGCGGTGCTCTGTACCGTTACGAGGAAGGCGGACCGCTGGATGCGGGTACGGTCATGTTCACCGACTTTACCCTGCGCGGCACCTGGATAGCAGCCACGGACTCTGGGACCTTCCACGATTTCACCTTCACGCCCGGAGTCTCCATGATCGTCTCCTGCCGCGACCAGGAAGAGATCGACCGCTACTGGGCGGGGCTCTCCGCCGTGCCCGAGGCCGAGCGCTGCGGCTGGTGCATCGACCGCTGGGGTGTCTCGTGGCAGGTCGTCCCCCACAACATCGCCGAACTCATGGCCGACGCCGCCACACGCGATAAGATCCTGCACATGGGCAAGATCGACTTGGCCAAGCTATAACCCGCTGCACCACAGCCTTCCTAATATAGGGGTATCAGCAAAACGAGCGATACCGCGCGGCAGAAGACTAAGAACTCCGCCCCGAACGTACTCCACAGCATTCTTTTGGTAAAGGCCCCACGCTGACACAACCAGTCGCTCTGCGCAATAATGGAAGGTATGGGTCTATCACAAGGTCAGAAGAAGCGCCTGTATGGCGAGCAGGCGCAGCAGGGGCAGAACCGACCGCAGTCCGGGCGCAAACCCCAAGAGCATAAAATTCATGAACTCAAACAGGTCATGGATGACCGTGCCGTGCGCGCGAACGCACCCGCCGAACAGCAGCGTTCGAAGACCTTTCTGTACGTGGCGGTCACGATTTCCCTGCTGCTGGGCGCCTATGTGGCGTTCTGGGTGCTGCCAAGCTACGGCAGGCTGGCGAACGCCCAAGTCCCCGACCTCTCCCCCGTCACCTCAACGGATGCGCTGTCTGCCTTCGCCTCCGGGCTGGGCGACAATCTAGGTGCCTACACGTATGCGCATCGTTCGGTGGGCATAGTTTTTGCGCTCTTTTTTGGGCTTTCGCTGGCGTTTCTGGCGTACACGTCACGCCTGCCGAAGGTGCTGCGGGCACTGTTCACGGCGGCTCCGGTGGGCTACCTGCTCGCGCACATTGCCACGATTTATGCTGGATGCAGCGCTCGCCGACCCCGCGCATCAGCCCGGTGCCCTGAACGTGCTGTTACCTGTGGATTGGGCGCTGCTGCTTCTGTCTCTGGCGGGTATCGCCTACCAGCTGGTGCGCAGCATTAAGGATGCGGCCTCCACCTTTATCGCGGGCGGGCCGAACGTCGAGGCAGACGGTAAATCCGAAGAATAACTCCCCATCGTCCTCACTGCATAAAAAGGAACCCTACTTCACGATTAGGGTTCCTTTTTCATGGGAGGACTCATGCAGAGCCCCGCGCGGAAGACGGGCTCGGTCCTAAATCCCTGCTGATGCGCTAGGGGAGCTCGACGGAGTTACGGGATCGTCATCGTCTTCAAACTGTGAAGCTATACCTGCAACAACCCAAGATCCGTTGCGGTATTCCGCCAGCAGGTGACCTTTATATTCCCGTTTAGCGTCGCCTCCGCCGTCTGATACGTCCTCTACCTTCCCGTCGTCAACTTCAAATTTGCCGTAATTCATCGTAAAGGTACGTTTCCACGAGTAGACTTCTCCATCCCACACGGGCTTGTCTTCGTCCAAAGTGTAGGTTATTTTGGCGTTGTCCACCCAGCGTTTGCCGTCCCGTGCTCTCTGCAGCAGATCCTTCATCTCGCTGTCTAAGAAATGGTTTTTGCTCGGATGTGCTCCATGGGACCGTTTTTCAATAAGCGAGTAATCACCCGTATTAATGGCGTATTCGACCGTTGCCGCCGTATAGGCGATAGTGTCGCGCAGTCCTTTAGCGGATTTTTCGTTCATAGTCGACGGTTTCTTGGGTTTGGGGGTGTTTCTCTGAGCGTGTTCCTTGGTGGCGGGTTCAAAGGTACCCGACTTCTCGTATTCGAGCACGGATTCAAAGTTAATATCGCCCTTGTAGCTGCCGCTCATGTCGATACTCGGGCTCGGGCTTGACGACGCTGAACGTGATGCCGACGAACTGGAGCTTGAAGAACTTGACGAGGAACTAGAGCTCGATGAACTGGAAGAAGACGATGAACTAGAGGATGCGGGCGACGTCGCCTCAATCCCCTTCACCTTAGGGGCACAGGCAGATAAAAATACGGCACCGGCGCTAGAGCCCAGAACCAGTAAGGCGGTTCGGCGATCGAACAGAGAAGACATGAGTAGAGTTCTCCTTATCGGAAGTGTTGGACAAATCGGTATATGTTTAAGTTTAGGCTTGCACTGCCCCTTTTAGCGCGGCACCGCGCACAAGTTCCCGTCATCATCAGCAATACTCGTCGCACAGGAGTATAGAGCAGTACAGCACGCACATTAGGTAGTCCGAAAGGATAAACAGAGTCCTTCGGAGATAAATACCTTTACAGAGGCAAGGGCACTTACGTTTTAGCTCTTAGACTTCGGTTGATTGGCAACCGCGCTGGTTATCCAAGCTCCGTTAATATACTGTGCCGTCAAATTACCTTTAAAGATATCGCGATATATCATGTCGTGGTCTTCGTCTGAATGGTACTCAACTTTGCCGTCAACAACCTCGAATTTACCGTACTCAACGATAAATTCACGATCCCATTTGTATTCGCCATCGCCTTCAAGCCGGGGACTCTCTTCGGTGAGCGTATACTCGATCGTAATATTATCCGGCCAGAATGTGCCTTCGCGGGTTTTATCGAGTCGTTCCTTCTCTTCCCTCAAGAAGTAATTGCGTTCTGGTTCCGACATAGAGCTTGCTCCAGCAGGGAGTAATCCCCCGTGTTATAGGCATATTGCGTTGCGGCAACCGCAAACGCGATGCTCAGGTGGAGGCCTTTGAGCGACTTCTCATCCGCACCGGCAGGTTTCTTGGGTTTAGGAACATTTTTTGCCGGATGCTCCTTCGTAGCGGGCTCATATGTACCGGATTTCTCGTATTCCAGAACGGACTCAAAATTAATTTTTCCGCCATAGCTGCCGCTCATATCAATATCGGTTGCACCAGACTGCGATGATGAGGATTCTGAGCTTGATGATGCAGAAGCTGACGAGGAACTTGCCGAGGCTGAACTCGACGATGAAGAGCTTGAACTTGAAGAGGCACTCGGCGATACATCAGACGACGATGCGCTCCCCGACCCGGAGCTTTCAGCGGTGGAATTACCACCGCACGCGCTCAATAGTGCCGCACCGGCTCCGGTTCCGAACACGAACAATGCATTTCTGCGGGTAAATAGAAGACATCATTGCCTCTCATAGATATGTATGGGTGTTTATCGGTCACTTTCAGAATAAGCGTATAGGGCTGCCTACTTCAGGATTTGCGGCAAAATGTTATGGAACCTTTATGTTCTACGCCCTCAACACGGGCAACGCCGCCCCACAGATAAAATAAAACCCGCTTGATGCTCCTCTCCGTGAGGAAGCTGCATCAAGCGGGTTCGCTACCCGTGCCCCCGAGACGATTCGAACGTCCGACACCTTCTTTAGGAGAGAAGTGCTCTATCCCCTGAGCTACGGGGGCAACTCGTTCCATTATACGAGCATCACACAGGATTTAGCATCTTACACGCCCCTAGAATAGACGAGTGAGTATTTTTATTGACCCACCCGTCTGGCCCGCACACGGCACGGTCTTTTCGCACCTAATTTCTGACACTTCTTTGGCGGAACTTCACGATTTTGCGGCGAAAACCGGCATAAGTCCGCGTGCCTTCGATGCCGACCACTACGACGTTCCCGCGTATCGGTACGAGGGGCTGGTTCGTGCAGGTGCGCGCGAGGTGAGCGGATCGCAGCTGACGCGCATCCTGATAGACAGCGGGCTGCGGGTGCCATTGCGGGAACGCCCTAACAAAATACGCCCGCGTCTCATGCGCGCTTGGGAGTCGTTGCTGCCCGGACACACAGCACTGGGCGAAGATCTACTGGAACGTTACGAGCAGCCGCATCGGAAATACCACACGAGCGTGCATCTTTCGGAAATGCTCACCGCGCTCAAGACGCTTTACGAACGACACCACACCGCAACCCCGCGGGCGGTACTTCTGGCGGCATGGTTTCATGATGCCGTCTACGAGGCGAATCCCGGCGAAGATGAGGCGGCTAGTGCTGATCTAGCACGCACCACCCTCGCTCCCCTGGCGAGCACTGGTTCCCTCACGAACCGCGAGGTTACCGCTATTGCGCACCTGATAGAGCTCACGGCTTCTCACCAATTAGCCGATGGTATTGAAGAATATACCTCTGGCGCGCTTACCCGTGCCGATGCAGCATTCTTCCTTTGATGCTGACCTTGCAATTCTTGCCGCCGATAGCCCGCGTTATACCCGCTATGTCGCTGGGGTTCGCGCCGAGTACGCCCATTACGCTCCGGACGCCTTCACTCGCGGACGAGCGGCGATTCTGCAAGGTTTTCTGAACCGCACAGCGATCTATGCCTCAGACACCGCACATCTTCTCTGGGATGCGCCTGCGCGTCTGAACCTCCGTACCGAGCTGGAGGGCTACCGCCCAGCGTTGAGCGAACAACCAACCAAGGAAGCACATTAAATTGTGCCCACCGATGAGCTATTCCTGCTCACTGCGGGGATTTTTTCGTGCCCTCGTTTTCTTGCGGTAGATCATGCGGGCACTCACCATACCGATAATAATGCCTATGCCGCCGACGACAGACACCCACATGGCCGGGTTACCGAGCGGCAGCGCGACGAGCAGACCGATCACAATGCCCGGAATCGCACCCGCCACCATGCCGATGGCAAGGTACGTAAATTCCTGGTCGGAGCTGTTCTTAGGGCTTTCAAACTGTGTTGGCATTCTTCTATGGTACCCGCATATCCTGCCCCGCAAGAACGCATTTTCGCCTCACGCCTAGAGACGTATACGGGGCGTGCGCCTGATCGACCATCAGACGCACGCCCCGTATAACCTACCGAAAATAGCCTGAGCCGGGCCTCGGAGGCAGAAGAGCGTATGAGCCTTCCAGAGCACGCAAAGACGGCACCTATCCGATTGGACGGGTGCCGTCTTTGTCTAAGTCTTCTCTATCTCAGATGAGATTAGAAAGCGGTGTAGTAACCATCGACAGGCATGTAACCATTGCCATCAACGGGGGTCAGCTGGGTACCCTGCGAGGGGTTCAGAGCGGAGACCATCTGGCCGTTACCCACGTAGATACCAACGTGGTTGTAACCGTTGGTGAACACGATGTCGCCAGGCTGGGGGTTCGCGGTTGCGCGAAGCTCAGTGGACATGGTGTAGGTGTAAGGAGTCAGCTTGATGCCCTGCTGAGCAAAGATGTAGGAGACGAAGCCGGAGCAGTCCCATGCACCGTAGGAGCGACCGCCCCAAACGTAACCGGTACCCTGAGCAGCCTTAGCTGCAGACACAATAGCGTCGCGGGTTGCGTTGTTGGTAGCGGGTGCAGGAGTCTTATCTGCTGCAGGAGCAGGTGCCTGTGCAGAAGTAGTCTCAACCTGTGCGGTCTGTTGTGCAGGTGCAACGTACTCGGTCTGCTGCTCAGCCTGAGGTGCAACGTAGGAAGTTGCGGGGGTCTGGTAGCTGCTGTAATCGTACTCGTAGCTGCTGTAGTCGTAGCTCAAGTCGGTTGCTGCAGGAACCTCAGCAAATGCGTTTGCGGGAATGTTGGAACCGATAACAGCAGCACCGGCAACAGCAACGATACCTGCGTTACGAACAATCTTCTTAGCCATTAGTAATATTCCTCCATTGCCTGACGAGGTAAGCTGTCGGGCGCGAGCATGGATTCACTCGGTCACTTGCGCGACTTAGCCCCTAGGCTTCTCCCCTAAGGAGAAACCAAAAAGTGGTTCCCCCGCTTCTGCCGTATTGGGTAGACGTTCCTTGAAGTGCTGGCAGAACTCGGCGGATTCACTCCAAGGGTGTCCTCTTACGATTAGGATTTGGACACAAAATGAGAATACACAGAAAACTCTCAGTTGTCACCTCGTGTCGCCACCTTTTTTCACTCTAATAGTGTCAAATAGTCCATAACAGAGAGTTATCAATACTTTACGAAAAGAACACTTGTTCTTCTGAAATAAGCCCCTGACTAGTAGTTTTATACAGCATTCCGCGAATTTGAGGGGTTTTATCGACACAAATATCCAGCATTCCCAGGTTTCTTTAAGGTTGATCCATATCTCTTAAAATTTTTTTCTGCGCGAACGTTAATTTTCTCCTGATAGTCGCGCTGTAAAGTTTTGCCGTTTTACAGCAACTTCCGCGCTATATCTGGAATGTATCCCCAAAACCTGGTTTTGAACATCGCATCTGCAGAAGGTACGTCCGGCACGGATGCACTATGACACGCCAAATTCTCGACGATACAGATATATCGTCCCGAAGAGTACAATTCGGCAGCCACCCCCTATATATTAAGGAGTAACCGCGGCTCACACCCGCCCATTCCCGAGAATTCAGGATATAACAGAACCGTGGAGCTCACCCTACGGTAAGCCCCACGGTCGTCAATTTGAGATCTATACAAAAGGCGCACTATCGGCCGCCTTCTACAACCGCCCGGCTGGCGAACGATACATTCTTTAGAGTGCAGATGCGCGCTTGACCACAATAGCGTTCGCAACATCCAAATCCAGCGAGATAGAGGCATCTTCGCCATCAGCACGCACAATCACATCGTTATTGTCGCCGCCGACCACAGACACCGAAGCGCCAAAGGTAATACCGGCGTCGGCAAGCACCTTGAGCAGGTCAATATCCGTCTGGATAGATTCGGGGAAGCGTGAAATCGTGAAGCGATCCTCTGGTCCGGAATCACGGGCAGCAAGCGCCATAGGAACGGTACGTTCGTCGTTCTTTTCGCTGTCGATGCCGAGTTCTTCAAGACCGGGAATAGCGTTGCCGTAAGGAGAGAACTTAGGCTGATTGAGCATATCCAGAATGCGCCTCTCCACGTGATCGCTCATCACGTGCTCCCAGCGGCAAGCCTCATCATGTACATACTCGATATCCAGACCGATCACATCAGAGAGCAGACGCTCGGCGAGGCGGTGCTTACGCATAACCTCAACGGCCTTCTTGCGACCTTCATCGGTCAGTTCGAGGTGACGGTCGGGCTCAACAGTGAGTAGTCCGTGCTTTTCCATACGCGCCACGGTCTGTGAGACGGTCGGACCGGAATGGTCTAAGCGTTCCGCAATACGCGCACGCATGGGGGTAATGCCCTCTTCCTCAAGTTCGAGGATGGTGCGCAGGTACATTTCAGTGGTATCAATCAGATCGGTCATACCGTCTTATTCCCCTTATATACAACCTGCAGCCAAGCAAACGTAGCCTAGCCTTATATCGAACCTATATCTGAGTAACTATTATGTACCTTTTTAAGTAGTTTTGCCACGGATTACCCCGGCGCGTCGCTTGAAGCGAACTTTTCGCCTTAGAATCCATCTCGAAAATCGTTCCGAGTACATCCGCGAAAAGCAAAACTATCAAGGCGGCTCTCAGCAAAAGCTCACGCTAAACCTCTTCGGCATCCTCGGCGTCCTGCTGTTCCTCAGCGGATGCGCCCGCCTCCTCAGCGCCGTTGTTATCACGTTCGCTGGCCTGCAGGCGATCCGCCCACGGCACCCATTCGGGGGCGAGAAGCGCATCATCACCGGGAATCAGACCGACCTCGCAGATAGTCGCAACCTTAGATCGAGGCGCCCGCGACAGAGTCGCAAACCAAAACCACCCGCGGTACCCCGGCAGCAGGCACTCAAAAAGATGCGTAGTCAAGCGCTCTTCTTCGCCGCGCAGATGATGCACCAGACCGATAGAGTTATGCGGCGCAACAGCCTCAACCCCGGTGAGTGCAATATCTTTTGCCTCCGCAAGAATATCGTCAACCTTCGTGGTGCGACGGCGCCTATGCGCAGGCCCCAGGGTGGGTTCCCCGGTAGGAAGTTCATCTTCCTCAACGACGAAAGGGTCATGCGCAGCTTCCGTTGTCTCGGCATCATGTTCAAGCGTGGGCACGGTAGATTCGTCGGGTTGTTGGTTCACCTGTTCAGACATACTACCTATTAAAGCATCTCCCGGCGCGATGACGGCGAGAGGTTCGTGTGATGTTTTCGCCCGCATGCGCCCATGTCAGACCCTAACCTGCGCAAACGCTGTGAATACTGCCCGTCACAGCGCAATATTGCGTTTTTCGGCGGGAGCAGGCCCATAAACCTGATACGGTTATGCCATGAGTAGCAAAAGCGTATCTTCCTCTGAGCCCGTAGAGGCCGCCGCTGCCCTTCCCTACACCCGAGCGATTCGCTGGCTAGGTGCAGGCGGCGGTATTCTAGCCGTAGTATGCGTAATATGCGGCGTCGTCATGCTCTCATGAAATGGGCGGGGGCGCATCCGCCAGCGCTCATGAGTCAGATTCCACTGATTCTGCTTCCGGTCGCTTTTCTTGCGCTCATGGTCAGTATTGTGCTGGCGGTTCTGCGCAGGCGAGCAAGCTAAGACGCGCATACCGGTACATAAGATTTTCCGATAATTTTCCTGGTGAAAGAAGAGTACACAATGTCTGCAGAAGCTAAACTGCTCGTCGTTGATGACGAGTTCAATATTCTAGAGCTTTTGGCTACATCCCTGCGGTTTGCGGGGTTTGAGGTTGTCACCGCCGGTAACGGTCGCGAAGCGATTGAGAAAGCGGAAAACGAACAACCGGACCTCATCGTCCTCGACGTGATGATGCCCGGCATGGACGGCTTTGAGGTCACTCGCCGTCTGCGCGATGCGGGGCGCACGTACCCGGTGCTGTTCCTCACCGCGAAGGACGCCACCGAAGATAAGGTTGCCGGTCTGGGCGCGGGCGGTGATGACTACGTCACCAAGCCGTTCTCGCTCGATGAGGTGATCGCCCGCATCCGCGCTATTCTGCGCCGTTCACGCAACGCCCAGGAAGAAGACGACGCGATTTTGCGCGTGGACGACCTGAGCCTGAACATTGACACTCATGAGGTGTTCCTGGGAGACGAGGAAATCGACCTCTCCCCCACCGAGTTCAACCTGCTGCATTACCTGATGCTCAACGCAAACCGCGTGCTCTCGAAGGCACAGATTCTCGACCACGTATGGGAGTACGACTTCAACGGAGATTCCTCCATTGTGGAGTCGTACATTTCGTACCTGCGCCGCAAGATTGACAACAATCGCGAAGGACACGAACCGCTCATTCACACCAAACGCGGTGTGGGCTACATGATTCGCGGTTCTCGGAGCTAGTATCTCGTGCCACTGAAACCTGTTGATCGTCTTCCTCACTCGCTGTCGCTGCGAACTCAGCTGGTGCTGGTGACCTCGGTGCTCATTGCGCTTGCTATCGCGGTCACCTCGCTCGTGGCGATTTCGGCATTGCGCGCCCAAATGGTGCATCAGCTCGACGAAGAGATGAAGGCGAGCTCTTCCTCGCTCGTTTCCTCCGTCGGAACCTCGCAGACCCGGCAGGACGGGGCGGTCGGCTCGTACCGGGTCTATGTACTCGATCAGCACGGAAACGTGCTGTACTCGATTGCGGGAGCCGATCAACAGGCGGAAAACGAGCCGGTTCTGACCGGCTGGGACTCTGAAAAGGTCAAGAAATACCACGAAACCGGCACGACCGTGAACTCGCGGACAGGCTCTAACGACTGGCGTATTATGCCGATTTCTTTGGAGTCTTCAACCAACGGTCAGGCATCTTCAATGGTGATTGCCCTGCCGCTGAAGCAGACGAACCAGGTGGTCGCGTTGGTTGGGGTGCTGACCTTCGCGTTCGGGCTTGCCACACTTGCCGCTGCGATCGCGATGACCTGGGTGATTGTGACCCGTACCTTCGAGCCGCTGGCGCGTGTGGAGCAGACCGCCGCGAAGATTGCCGCCGGGGATCTCTCGCAGCGCATCGAGGATTACAACCCCAGCAACGAGATCGGCAACCTGGCGATCTCGCTGAATACTATGCTCGCGCAGATTGAGAGTTCATTTAATGCGCAGGCGAAGTCAGAGGCGAAGATGCGCCGGTTCGTGGGAGACGCCTCGCACGAGCTGCGCACCCCGCTGGTGAGTATTCGCGGGTACTCCCGAACTATACCGCCAGGGTGCTCTGCCCAATGACGAGGCTGTGGCAACCGCGATGGGGCGCATCGAGTCCGAGTCGAAGCGCATGGGCCAGCTGGTCGAGGATCTGCTCACGCTGGCGCGCATCGACGAACGCCGTGAATCTAAACTCGCCCCCTTCGACCTGTTCCACCTGGCGGTTGATGCCAGCAACGACGCCTACGCAACGTCGCCGGATCGTGAAGTCTCGCTTGTGGGCCTTACCGACGATGTGGCCCCCACAAGTGCACCCGTGATCGGCGATGAATCACGGATGCGCCAGGTGGTCGCCAATCTGCTCACCAACGCGATGCGCTACACCCCGGCGGGCACGCCCTTAGAAATCGCGGTTGGCGTGCGCGAAGATGTTCCCGGATACCCACTCTCGGTTATTGAGGTGCGCGATCACGGCCCGGGTATTCACGGTGAAGATCGCGAGCGCGTATTCGAGCGTTTCTACCGCACCGATACCTCGCGTTCGCGTGAGACCGGCGGCACCGGGCTGGGGCTGTCGATTGTGGCGGCGATTTTGGAGCAGCACGACGGTTCTGTGCATATTGAGGAAACGCCCGGAGGCGGTGCGACCTTTGTGATTAGCCTGCCGTTCTATCCGGCGCCGGTGATGACCGATAACAGCGTTTCGCAGTAGCCGCTGGGCGGGGATATAGTTCGTCATAATTCGGCTGGTGCGGGTGAGAAACCGCATCCCATGCCGGTTTTAAGACGCTCTCGGACTGTGGATAACCGGTTTTTGTGTCCCGTGCGGGCAGTTATCCACAGACAGTAAGGTTCGCGAGCGCATCGCGATGGGCGTTTCTCTAGGGTAGATGGTGAGCGCTGCACGGAACGGAATTCTACGGCAGAATTTCACGCGGCCGACAGCTTTCGAAAAAACCTTTACACCCTACCCAGGAGGAATATCATGGCACAGTTCGTCGTCGATTCAGAAACCATTGCGGCGAAGGCAGCTCAAGCGAAAACTCAGGTCGCTAACATTAGCGCCGAGGTTACCGGGATGACCACATCCCTACAGGATTTGCAGGGTTCATGGACGGGCTCGGCATCGACGAACTTTCAGGCGGTGCTTGATAATTGGCGCGGCACCCAGAAGCGTGTGGAAGAGTCGATTACCCAGATTAACGAGGCTCTTGACCGTGCGGGCGTGAACTATGCGGAGACTGAAAACGCGAACGCTGCGATGTTCGTGGGCTAGGTTCCAGAGCCGCACTATGTGCACTGAACTTTAACGAGATAGCATGCGGGGCTGCCGTGAAGGATTGATAGCGGACTTCACGGCAGCCCCGGTTTTTCTTAGGCGCAGATGATCTGGTGACGCCGATTCCCGCACGGACTGCGCCGATTTATTCGGGCGATGCGGCTGTTGCGAGCTTAGGATGCGGTAGTCTCTTGCCTAAACCGCAGCCGCCAGCTCTTCGGGGCTGCCGCCGTGTCGTAATGCCACAGGCTCGAACGGTTGACTCGCCCGCGTGCCGTCTGCACTGCCGCCATGATAAGCACGTTATGATCATCGACAACCTGCACGCCCTGTTTGGCGGGACTGCCCTGCTGGGTGAAGGCGCGCGCACGGTACGCGATGGTGTCGGCACGGCTGACGGATCGACCGGTTGCGGTCACCCACACCAGACGCTCGTGCAGCAGCGCAGAAATCTCGGGTTCGCTCATGCTCCCGCCGCGCATCTCAAGTTCACGTTCGGCGTGCACGGCATCTTCGGGGTTCGGGGCGGAAGGATCCGGTTGTGTAGGTGCCGGTGCGGCGATTCCCGTGGGGGCGGGTGCAGGCTCTTCGGGCACGGCATTTTCTGTGGTGCCTCCCTGAGAGTTGCTCTCCTGCTCGGTTTCCTCGAACTCTTCGCCTTCAAATTCTTCGTTCTCTTCGGCTTCTGATTCGGCGAGTTCCTGCTCGGCGAGCGCTTGTTGCTGCGCCTGTGCCTCACGCTCTGCGGCACGTGCAGAGGCTTCAGCAAGTTTCGTTTTCCGCTCCTGCACCGCCTGCGGGTCGGGGGCGGCAACGGCGGATGCGGGCTTGAGAATACCGTTAAGTTTCAGGGAGTCGAACCCCTGGCGTGCGCGTTCCACCTCGGTTTCGGTGAAGTCTTCGAGGCTCAGGTGCGCATCCGCAGCAAGAGTATCGGGGTCTTGGGCGTGAGCATGGTTCTCGGTTTCACGAGTTTGGGCGGCTTGGGGGCTCTGTTCACCTGCTGTATGCGGCGAACCGGGAAAGCCCGGACCGGTTTCGGGTTCTCGCCCCTCTTTGAAGGCCTGTGCAGCTGCGTTCGCACGGGAATCTGCGGCCTCATTCAGCTCGTGCCCGGCATGCCCCTTAACCCAGACCATCTCGTAGTCCCTGCCGGTACTTGCGGCATCGAGCGCTTCGAGCAGATCACGGTTCTGCACAGGTTTACCGTCGGCCTTTTTCCAGCCGCGTTTCTTCCACCCGGGCATCCACTGGGTGAGGGAGTTAATCACGTACTGGCTGTCGCAGTAGATCAGAAGTTTGCTCTCGGCGCGGTGGGCGGTCGCCTCAAACAGGTCGAGAACCGCCTTGATCTCGCCCATATTGTTGGTGCCGTGCTCCCAGCCCCCTGCCGCCCAGTGGTTCTCGTCAATGTACCATGCCCATCCGGCAGGTCCGGGATTACCAAGCGCGGAGCCGTCAGCCGCCGCAATAATCTGATTCTGCATGCTCTCGACTTTACCTTACACACTCGTAAAGCGCAGAGTGTGGCGTCAGTTCATGAAGCTAGAGGTTTCGTCACGTCGCGCAGGTTCCAGGCGGCGGGCGGGTAGACTTAGGGTATGACCATCCACTCTATATCTTCCGGGGATGCGGATGTTTCACGCACGCACATCAGTGTATTTACCCTGCCCACCCGCACCTTTACCGGTGGGTTAAGGTTCACGTGGCTTGACTATGTGGGCGAGGAAGCTCGGCGCAAGGCGGCGTCAATACACAGCCCATCGGCCTCGGTGAGCTACCTGGCGACTGAAGCTCTCATGCGGGCGGTGGCCGCGCCTCGGTTGGGCATTTCGGGGCGGGGTGCACGCACGATTACGGTAGATCGGTCATGTCGGCTCTGCACGAGCGGTAAACCGCACGGTAAGCCGCGCATCGCGGGCGTGAATTTCAATATGTCGCAGGTTCCCTCGCTGGCGGCAGGCGGTTTTTGTGCGCAGCAGCAGGTGGTTCTCGGTATCGATCTTGAGGCGGTTCAGGCCTCGCTTTTCCCAGGTTTTGCGCGGGTTGCGCTCACCGTCGACGAACGCGCCGCCTATGAGTCCCTACCGCCAGGCCAGCAGCAGGCGGCGGGAGTTGCCATCTGGACCGCGAAGGAAGCAGTACTCAAGGCAACCGGGCACGGGCTAAGCGTTTCACCGCAGACGGTACAGATCGAATGTGACGATGCGACCTTGGCGATGGTCAGCGCCCTGTGCGAACCGGCAAACCCGCTGGATGCGCCGGGCAGACAGGATCGCACCTGCGAGCATGAGCTTTCGGTAAGTCCGCGAGTGAGTGTGCGTGCCACGCTCACTCTGCCCGAAGACTCAGATACATCAACGGAAGAAACGCCGGCGGGCGGTGAGGACGCCGGTAAGCATCAGCCCCCGAAAACCCGCGATATATCGGGCGAAAACGCCCGCGAGGGCGACGAGCGCTCGTTCTTTATCACCTGGTCGGTGCTGACGCTCAGCCCGGTAGCGCATCCAACGGCGGATACGGCGGGGCGGGCGGCGCATCCCGAACGGTTCCTGCTGGCGGTGGCAACCGAAGACACCGTTCCCATGGTGGATGTGCACTCGGTCGCCACACCGCTGGATGTTAAGCGTCTGCTGGAACCGCCTGCGGCAGCGTATTAATGCCCAGTGCGCGCCCGAAACTGCCCAGTTTCGTGCCGGTTTCGGTGTGTTCCAGCACCGGGTCTGACTCAGCCACAATGCCCGCGCCCGCATAGAGGATGGCGGTTTGCGCATCAACCTCAGCACAGCGCAGCACGAGCGCCCATTGACCGCTTCCGTCTGCGTTCATATAGCCGACAAGCCCGCCGAAATAGTCGCGGCTAAACGGCTCAAGTTCGGCGATCATACGCCGTGCGGCCTCGGTGGGGGCGCCGCAAATCGCGGGGGTCGGGTGAATGGCGCGCGCACCATCCAGGCAGGTCATACCCTGCTTGAGCACACCCGAGATGGGGGTGCCCAAATGCCACAGCTGCGGGGTCTGCAGAAGCGAAGGCGCCTCAGGAATAGTGAGCTGGCGGGTCATGGGTTCCAGCTGAGCCCGAATATCGGCGATAACGGTCGCATGCTCGCCACGATCCTTACGCGAAGCCATAAGCCGCTGCCCAAGAACCTCATCCTCGGCGCTTCCATGCTCGGCGATGCGCGGCGCACTGCCCGCCAACGGGTGCGTTTTGAAGGCGCTGCCTTCCCCGGTATCGGGTTCCGTGCTGAAAATCAGTTCCGGCGAGGCACCCATCAGATATGGATGCTCCAACCCGCGGTGACCCTGCGGCAGCTTAACGCTAAAAACAAACGTGTTGGGCTGCTGGGCGCGCAGGTTGTCATACACCCCTGCGAGATTGAGGGCGCCCGGCGCATAATCGGCGCGCAGCAGACGGGAAAGCACGACCTTATCCAGCTGATGCGCCTTCATACGCTCAACGGCGGTCTCCACCGCCTGCCGGTACCCGGGGTTTTCGCGGCCCTCAATCTGCGTTGGTTCGGCGAGCGTAACCTCGTGCTCGGGCACCGGAATGTCGTCGATCTGCAGGCGTTCGGGCACGAAAAGATGCGCGGGGGCGTTCGGGTCGAAAGGAATCAGACCGACCACGGCGGTACCGGCGGATTCGGCGGCGGTGCGCGCATCCTCAAGGGTGACCTGGCGCAGGGAACCGGCAGTGCGCATCACGCGGGTGCCGGTGGCAAACATAAAATCAGGAAGATTATTGCTCACTGATAACGCCTTTCGGGTCTGTTAGAAGGTTGCGCCGCCATCGGCAACAATATTTTGCATGGTGATATGCCGTGAGGCATCGCTAATGAGGAAGGCACTCACCGCCGCAATATCAGCGGGGTCGGCGATGCGCCCGAGCGGAATTCCCAGGCGGAAGGTCTCAGGGCTGCCCGCCACGGGTAGGGCACTGAGGTCTTCACCGTTCCATGCGTCGGTCACCATGGGGGTGCGGGTGGTGCCGGGGCAGACCGTGTTCACGCGAATGCCGTGGCGCGCCAACTGCAGCCCAAAGCTTGACGATACGCGCGCCGCTGAGGCTTTCGAGGCCCCGTAAGCACCGAACTCGGCGCGGGGCACGCGGGCGGCGTTGGAGGCGACCGTCACCAGCGAACGCGTATTCTCGGGCGATGTCTGCACCTGCTCAATCATAACGCGCGCGAACTCACGCAGGCACAGGAAAACGCCGTCAGCATTGACCGCATGCAGCCGTTTCCAGTCTTCAAAAGAGGTGTCTAAGAGCGGTTTGCTGTGCACGATTCCCGCCGCCAAGACGGCGCCTTGGATAGGTTCATCCACTTCAGCGGCGGCACGTGCGAGCATCCGCACCGATTCTTCGTCGCTCACGTTAACGGAGCGGTAGCGGAAGATGGCGTCGCCGTAGGCGGCGAATGATTCGTGTGGTTTTTCCGCCAGATCGGCGGCATAAACCGAATAGTTATTCTTGATGAGTTCGTGCACGGTTGCCGCGCCGATTCCGCCGTTTGCGCCGGTCACGATAACCCAGCTCATGCGCATACCTTTCGGAGTTCCGGTTCGTCTGCTGTGACGAGGGCACCGGCGTTGATGTGCTCCAGCACCTCAGCGGTGTTAAGCACGCGTGCGCATCGGCCCGAGGCGTATTCGCAGGCCATGTGGTGCTCTTCCACGGTGAAGTCGGCGAGCGCATCCGCCACCATGAAGGGCTGAATATCGCGCATGAACGCTTCAAGGGCGGTGGTCAGGCAGCCGATATGTGCGTATATGCCGCCGATGATGAGCTGATCGCGCCCGAGGTATTTGAGCTGCTCTTCGAGCGGGGAACGCACGAAGGCGGAGTAGCGCCATTTGGTGAGCACGGTATCAGCTTCGGTGGGGGCGAGTTCGTCGAGAATTTGGGCGTTTTCGTCGTCCTGCAGGCCGTCGCCCCAGAAGTCGGTCAGCAGGCGCCTGTCGGCGGGATTCTGGCGGGGTGGTTGGGCGGTGTAGTAGACCGGGATTTTCGCCGCGTGTGCCACCTTCAGAAGACGGCGAATATTGGCAATGGCAATGTTGATTTGGGCGTCTGGGAGGGGTTGTCCGTCGCGTTCCAGCTCAAAGGCGCGCACGAAATAGCGCTGCATATCGTGCACGAGGAGCGCGGCACGCGCGGGATCGACCCGCCAGTTTACACGGTTTTGATGCTCCTGTTCGCGGTACGAATAGGGGGCAATCTTGGGTAGCGCCATATGATCTCCTCCTGCCATTGAGTTACAACAGCTTAGGGGGTTCTTAATAGAACGTTTGTCTGTCTGCAAGTACTATATTAGGTCATCCTTAGCTAATAGATATAGACATCCCGTAACTAAACGAGCTTCCCAACCCGCCGCCTCATCATGACAGCACGGGTTGGGAAGCTCACAGGCACCCCAAAGTTTCCTGTTATTTCAAGGGTGAAGTTTAATTCACAGGCACCGCATTCGCCAAAACCTCATTCAGCCCTTCGGTAATCGAAGGGTGGGTGTAAATTTCATCACGTAGCTGCGATGCCGTAATATTGTGGCGCATTGCCAACGCCACGAGGTTGATAACCTCCATAGACTCGACCACCAACAGCTGAGCACCAAGAATCTGGTCAGTCTCCGCGTCAATCACGAACTTCATGATGCCGCGCGGGTTTTCCAGGGTCTTCGCACGCGGCATGGCGGCGATAGCGGCAACAGGCTTGGCGGCAACCTTGATGGTGTGGCCGGCAGTGAGCGCATCACGCTCAGTCAAGCCGACGGACGAGAGCGGCGGGTTCATGTAGATGGTCGCGGCAACCGCCTGGCGATCCTTCGTGGAGCGGGAACCGTCGCCAAGCAGCTGCGAGAGCACCACGCGGTAGTCGTCCAGCGAAATGTAGGTGAACTGCGGGCCACCGTTGACGTCGCCGAGCGCAAAAATATTCGGTGCCGTGGTGCGCAGGTGCTCGTCGACAGCGATTGCGCCGTGCTTAGTGGTTTCGATGCTCGTGTTCTCAAGCCCCAGCCCCTCGGTGGCGGGTTTACGCCCAGTTGCGACCATCACGTAATCCACCTCAAGGTGCTTGGATGCGCCTTCGGAGTCAAGGTAGTTCACGGTCACGGAGTTGGTGTTATCGGTAACGGTCTCTACGCGAACGCCCGCGTGAGCGGTAATGCCTTGGTCGGCGATAATCTCGCGTGCTGCCTGGGCGACGTCGTCATCGTAACGCCCGAAAAGCGCGGGAGCGCCTTCAAGCAGGGTTACTTCGGTGCCGTAGGAGGAGAAAATACTGGCGAACTCGACACCAATAGGACCGCCGCCGATAATGCCCAGGCGCTTCGGGCGCGGGGTGAGCTTCTGCAGCTCGGTAGAGGTGAGCACGCGCTTCGATTCGCGGGCGCCCGGGATGGGCGGGATAGTCGCTACGGCACCGGTGTTGATGATAAAACAGTCGGCGGTGACGACCAGTTTGTCCTCGCCCGCGGTGACCTCGACCTCGGTGTCTGAGAGGAACCGTGCGTGACCGTCAATGAGTTTGGCGGTGGCGTTCGATTCGAGAATTTCGCGGTTCTTCGCGCGCATGGCACCGGTGAGTTTGTCACGGAAAATCACGGCGCTCTCGTAGGCGGCGTTCGCAGCGTCGGCATCGTGTTCGCCGCTGGCACGGAACTCGTCAGCCCGGTGCACAAGCGCCTTGGTGGGCACGCACCCGATATTGATGCAGGTGCCGCCGTACATGTTCGAGGACTGCTCGATCAGGGCGACGTTCTTGCCGGTTTTTGCGTAGGCGCCAGCAAGGGTTTTGCCGCCCTTACCGAAGCCGATAACGACCATATCGAAGTGAAGGCGCGCGGTAGTCATAGTGTTCTCCCGGTGAAATTTAGGGGTGTTCATAATTCGTGTCTGGTGTTCCGGTGAACTTCAACGGGCAGCGTATGGCATTTATTCCTGGGTTTTGCAAGAAAACATTAAGTTTTTTGACGCTGCGCTGGCGGGCCGTCTACCTTTCCCATGCAGCCTAAAAAGAGCCTTTATGTGAATAAAGCGGGATTTCCAACGCTTTATTCACATAAAGGCTCTTTTTACACCCAGCAGCGGGGGTGTAAGCTACCGCGACACCACGCTCACACGCTCGCGCTGATGCTCCCCTGACTCGGTAAGGTCAAGCACGGCGACCGCAAAATCCGCATAGCTAATTTCGCTCTGTTCGGCGGCATTCATCGTCAGCACATCGCCTGCCAGCTGGTATTCGCCCGTGCGCTCACCCTCAGGGTTAAACACCAGGGCCGGGCTCAGGTACGTCCAGGCAACATCGTCGCGGATGCGCAGCGCATCATACGCCTGCGCCATCGCGGTAGCCAGCGGTTTGAATTCTTCGGGCATGGCGGGCGAGTCTACAAGCCGCTGATCTGTAGTCGAGTCGGGGTAGAGGCTACCGGCGCTGCCGATAACGAGCAGACGGGTTTGGGTGCCGCTGAGCGCATCCGCAAGATGAACTAAATGATCCTTATGCTGATGCAAATTTTCAGGAGTCTGCGTGCCGAAGGCGTCTACCACCGCATCGAATCCCGACAGGTCGCTGCGAGTGAGCGCGAAAACGTCCTTGATGAGTGTGTGCTGCGCCTGGGTGGGGTGTTCGGACCGCATGATAGCGGTAACTTCATGCCCGCGTTCGACGGCTTCGCGCACGACGAGAGTACCGGATTTACCGTTTGCACCGATGACTGCGATTTTCATGTTTCCTCCGCGATAAACGTTGTATTCTTAGGACGTATTCAACGCTACCGACGCGATAAACACCTGTGAAGACGGCACTTTAACGTGCCCCAGTTACCCCAAGGAAACCATTGTGACGGACCAGTACCTTTACCAAAACTGCCGAGCTGCCGCAGTGCCCCGTCGAAACCACACTGGAGGTTATTTCAACGCGCTGGGGCGCCCTGATTGTGCGCGATCTACTCAACGGGCCCCTGCGATATAAGGAGCTTCAGCGCTCGCTTGGCGATATTTCGCAGAAGGTGCTTACCGAGAATCTGCGCCAGCTTGAGGCTCGCGGAATCCTCACCCGCACCGTCTACGAGCAGGTGCCGCCGCGCGTGGAGTATAAGCTGACCGAGCTGGGGCAGAGCATGCGCACCCTGTTCGATGCGCTGTGGGCGTGGGGCGAGCACTATCAGGAGGCCGTCGCGCAGAGTTAGTTGTGAAAGAACGGCGGCGACGGTGAGCGTTATTGCGCCGGTTGGCCTTGGCGCGCCTCGGTTTTCTAGTTTGGGGTTGTTTTTGCATCTGGCGGTTATTTAAGTCGCTGAATGCACAACAAACCCCAAAATAGACAAGGGCAGTACTGGCTGTTACGCCACCTTCAGCGGTTGGATTGCCGCTATCTGCTCACCCTTGAGGTCTTCCACCAGATCAAGCTCATACGTGGTTTGCAGGTTCAGCCAAAACTGCGGTGTTGTGCCGAAAGTAGCGGGCAAGGCGCGCAGCTGTATCAGCTGTGATTCCTCGCTTGCCGTGCACGATCTCATTGATGCGCCGGGGCGGCACGCCGATTGCCACCGCCACCTTATTCTGGGTAATCCCAAACCCTTCAATAAAGTCTTCCAGCAGGACTTCTCCGGGATGAATTGGCGCAATTTTGTCAGTGATAGTCAACGATCTCTACCTCCTCGGGATCCTGAAATCGGTCCACCTAAAACATATTCTCCACTGATTATATTGTCTGCATATGACGTGTGGGGCGGCGCAGTAACTCGCAGAAGTGCATCCCATCCTGCGGGTTGCTTTGCGTTTCGCAGCTTAAATAGCCCTAAAATAGATGTGCCTCTGCGCTTTGAAATCTAGACTTGTGGTAAACGCTTTTACCCCGGATAAAGGAGCTATCATGGATGCCCGCGATGTTCTGAGCGAAGCTGCAAGCCGACCCGCAACTGAGGCGAAAGCTCTCGTAAATACCCTGCCAGAGGAGGCGTTGAACGCGCACGCGGGTGGGCATACGAATTCGATCGCCTGGCTGCTGTGGCATGCCGGGGCGGCAGATGGATGTGCAGCTCGCGCAGCTGAACGGCGAGCCGCAGGTGTGGCATAGTCAGGGGTTCGATTCCCGCTTCAATTTGGGCGAGCTGGGCGACACAGTGGGCTACGGGCATACTGCGGAGCAGGCGCGCGCCGTCGTGGTGGAGGATGCCGCGCTGCTGGTCGAATATTTGGGTGCGACCACCGCGGCGTTGAGCGAGTATATTGCGGGTTTGAGCGAGGCTGATTTGGATGACGTGATTGATACGTCGTGGACTCCGCATGTGACGCGCGGGGTGCGGCTGGTGAGCATGATCGACGATGCCGCCCAGCACGTGGG